>Ga0099848_1001298_pt1 | contig 11649 bp, 9 predicted proteins | sample CB_VirMetaG_3_FD_78179 | JGI IMG/M metagenome (GOLD analysis project Ga0099848, IMG submission 78179) | Freshwater to marine saline gradient viral communities from Chesapeake Bay - CB_1508_1S Viral MetaG | ecosystem: Environmental > Aquatic > Marine > Coastal | place: USA: Chesapeake Bay... | reverse complement strand
CTTGCAAATATTCTAGCAATGCAGTCAAATAAATGGTTCGGAGGAAAAGCTTACAACGTAGGTTCTGGAACATCAGTCTCGATGAACCATATTAGAAACTTTATCAATGAACGTCATGAGGTCAAATGGAATAATGCCCCAGAACGAAAAGGTGATGTGAAACATACTCTCGCAGACATCAGCGAGATCGAAAAAGATTTAGGCTTCCAACCTCAAGTTTCCATTGAGGAAGGTCTCGAGAGATGTTTTTCGAAAAATAATTTAAAAAATACTTGACAACAGTAAAGCTGGGTGCTATAATAAAGTTATTGATATTTTTTAATAGGAGTTTATTATGGATCACAAATTATCAGATCAAGCAATCGGTGCTGTAATGATGGCGCTTCAAAAGTCTTTGTTGGAGCAATCAGATATCGTTCCTGTTTTGCAAAACTTTAAAATTCAAGTAGATGACTCAGGCCAGCTTGTGGTTATGAATCCACCTACTTTCGAAGTACCAGAAAGTGTAAAGGTTGATAAAGATGCCTAGATACACTTATAAGTGCATTGACTGCCGTGAGACATTTGAAGTTGTCCACGGCATCTTTGATGAATGTGAGCTTTGTGGTTTTTGTAAGTCAACAAAGCTCAATAGAGTGCCTCAAGTGCCTCATATTCATCGAGAACAAACTTCAAAGGGTGGTAAGGTAGGCGACGAAGTAAAGCGTTCTATCGAAGAAAATAGAGCCATTCTAAAAGAAGAAAGAAAAAAGAGAGTGGAGCTGCCCGATGGAGATTAGCATCTTAATGGGTCTCGGACTTGTTTTATCAGTTGGTATAAATGGTGTCTTGTTCCGACTTGCTTCTTGGCAAGCTCGGGACTTGACTACTGTTTCAGATAATATTGGTGACTTGGTTGAGATCTTAGAAAACTATAGAAACCATTTAAAAAAGGTTTACGAACTTGATGCATTCTATGGAGATGAAACGTTAAGTTTCTTGCTTGAGCATACAAATGCTGTAAGAACAATTTTAGAAGAACAATATGGTGAGGTTGCATCAATAACAGAGCCAATTGAATACGAAATACAAGAGGAAGAAGATGGCGAGGAAACGAGCGAAGAAAAGCAAAAACATGTACTTTACGCAGGTACACGAAGACGCGATAATTAAATATTGTTCAACTGATGACTGGCGTATAAAAGAAGAATTGTACAACGACCTTATTCAACCCGCTTTTTCTCAAATGGTTGACAAGATTGTTTTTACGTATCGCTTCACTACACTACCAGACATTGATGATTTGAGAGAAGAATGTAAAGGATGGCTCGTTACAATTTTGGCTAAATTTGACCACACCAAAGGACATAAAGCATTCTCCTATTTCTCAGTTGTTACAAAAAACTGGTTTATACATAAAGTAAAGAAGAACAAGAAACGACTTGAGAGAGAAGTATCATTTCAAGCTGTTGACTATGACTTAGAAAGGGACTTGCTGGATAAAGAAGAGAGTTTTCAAGACCTTACCGTTCGAAAAGAGTTGATGGAAAATTTAAGAAAAGAAATGTATTCTTGGAATGTTGACTTTTCGAAAGATGCCGAGAAAAAGGTATATGATGCAGTAATGGTTCTTTTTGAGTCAGCTGATGATATTGAGATATTTAATAAGAAAGCAATCTATCTATATTTGCGTGAACTAACAGGAATGAATACAAAACAAATCGTTGTCCAACTCAATAAAATGAGGTCTAAATATAAAGATTTTCGAAAAGAGTGGGATAATGGAAATATTTAAATGCACTAATTATAACCATGAGTAGTAAGAAATTTATAGATGAAGCGATAACAAATATTCGAGAAGACCGCGAAACAACCCGTGAGCTTCTCGATGATGCTATGCGCTATTTGGCCCAAGACCAGTCCCGACATAGAGACATAGGGCAAACCCTAGCAAAGTATGTTGAGACCCTTCAAAGGTCTAATGAGCAGCTTGTAAAGCTTTGTGGGTTAATGTCGAAAAGTGAAAAATCTGAGGAGTTAACCGATAAAGACTTTGCTCAAATATTTGATCAAATTCAAGATTCGGAGGACAAATAGTGTTCGGCTTCGGCAACAAATATGTACCCAGATCTATCCAAAATGCTATGGATAGGCTGCAGGCGAAGAATGAAAGAGACGATAAAAACTCATTCACTACAGATCTTCAAAGCAACTTTGAAGTTAAAATATATATGTCAATAAGTCCTTATACCGGTACAAACTTAGGAGGTCAGTCATCAAAGTCATCTGGAACTCTTGGGCAATACTTTTATTATCGAGCAAGATCTCTGGCTGGACATCATGATGACAAAGTATCGCCGGAACTTGCTAGAACTGAAGCAGAGTATGAGTTGCTTAGAAACTCACATTTTCAAGCAATACTAAAGAAAGATGTTGAAGCTCAACCTGCCATGGGACAAGTTTGGAACGCCACTTACTTAGGTGGAGGTTTGGTCTCCCTGAACTATCTAGTTAGGGAGGAAAGTGTAAACTTGCGCCTATCACAAGATGACGGTGGTGCAAAAAGCATGTTCAATAACTCATCAAACCCAGTTTCTACAGGTGCAACTACGCAACCTTCAGAGGAAGTTGAGAATATGATGAATAAAAATAAGGCATCTCGCGATATTCTCAAAAAGGAAATAGGCGATAATTTCAAAGCTCAAGGTCTACCATTTGAGATTACAAGTGAAGTTAGAAACGTAGACAACCAAGTCAACTTACTAAAGAAACAATATAGCGAGCAAGGTAGGGATGAGATACTAAATAAGTATGGTAAAGACACTTTGGGACTTGAGATAGTAAGTGCTATTGAAAGCGGCAATGAACCAGCCCTCAGAGCAGCTGCTCAAAAGTCGACTCGACACTTGAGAGGTTTAGCTATTGATGTGCGCTCCAAAAATATGACAACAGAGCAAATAAATAAGGCTTTAAGTATATTAACTGAAATGGGTCTTACTTATATATTGGAAATGACAACAACGGGCTGCTGGGATAAAGCCGGTAAAAATGTTACAAACGTAAAAAGGCTCCATCCTGCAGGTGGACCAAACAAGGGAGATCCCTGTTATGCAGAGCACATTCACATAAGTGTTCCAGAGGGTTACGGAAAATGAGCGGCGTAGATATAAATGACAAAGCATCATATAATGCAACATATCACAACTCAAGATTCAAGATTGAAGAACAAATTGATGAATGGGTAGGAGAAGAACTCAGCAGGGTCGGTATTTTTTTAACTAAAAATAACGAGTCTTTACCCGCGTTTTATCCTGTAGGTGCTTGCGAGAGAGTTTTTTCTAGAAAGAAAATAAATGGTATGGATGCTGGTGCTAGAATAGTTCTCACTAGGGACAACTATGGACATAGAGCAACAGGTTTAGGTGGCCTCGGAGCAACAAAATGTGAAGCGATTGATATTGTTGCCGGCTCTTTATCTTGCGCTAGGCAGCTGAAAGATGGTTCAACCCAGTCTCGAGCAAACTTTGCAGAAGATGGAGCGAGACTGTATTTGACCGAGAGGGGTAATGTAAATGCTTATTTTGCAACAGCCAAGTCGGAAACAGCAGGAGTTTCTGCAAGTTCAAAAAAGAAATCAGGTGTAGGTTTAAAAGCAGACCACACACTCATTATTGGAAGAGAAAGGGTTCGTATTTTAGCTGGGTTTTCGAAATATGATGGAGGAGAACGACTAGTCAATGGAGCTAGTGAAATAAAACCAATCATTGAAATTGGAGCCACATCTGGAGAGAGACACCACAAAGCAGTATTGGGAGACAACTTGGTTAAATATTTGGAAAAAATGAATGAAGAAATCGCCAAACTTAATGAAAAGATATTAAACTTGCAACTTGACTTGACTCAATATAAGGCTTCGATGGCTTTTCATCAACATAATGGTGCAGGTCTCGGTGGCATTGTAACGTTCCCAGATCCATTCTTCGCAGTGCCGGAGGCATTGACTGCTGTTCCTGAGCAAATAAACTCAACAGCTGATTCAATCATACAAGAATATAATAGAAAGATTAAAGAAATTCAAGCATTTGGCATGCCTGACTTGGGCATTGAAGGCTCATCTGAACACAAAATTTTAAGCTCAACAGTTTATATAGGAGAATAAGATGTCAGAAAGCAAGTTTAAACACCTACAGAAAGATGTCTGCGAGGTCGAAGAAGAGGTCTTGCCTCTTAAGAAGCTGTGTGCTCCATGTGTTCCAAACGAAAGCTATATAGAGCCTGACTGGGCGTTTGTCGAGGTTGGTGAACCATATCTAAATGAAAAGAAATGCGAGTATCAAATAACAGTAACTGTAAATAAGTATGGAGACACATTTTCAGCTAAGCAGTTTCGTGACCTACAAGGTAGACAAAAGTCTTTTGAAAGTAGAGAGTTGTTACTGAGAAGCTTTGTGCATCCTGCCTTAACTCTTATATTAGAAGAGAATGGCAAACTAGTTGCCGACCAAATCATATGTGCTTCATATCCAAGCATTTCAAAACTAGGTTCCCCTATTCAAATCCTCAGAGAGAACGACAACTTCGAAGCAGTATTTTTGAAACTATCAGACCAGCCGGTTGATAGAAGCTCTAGATGTAAAGATATTGGAACTGCTGTTAAACTCGACCCCACAAAGCCGTTCGACTTTTCTAATCAAACTATCGCATTAGCATCACGAGAAGAAGTTAAAAACCCGTTTGCTTTAGAGTTGTACACTCAGGTTCATGACTTTTTTATCGACCCAATCGAAGATGTTCTTAAAGTTCACATTGGAGTCCCTTCATTCGTGGTAGATAATGTCCCAGAACTGCCATCCGCAGAAGAGCTAAGGCAAGAGGCGGTTAATACATCTTCCGAAGTCACATTGAAAGTGTCAGAGCTTTATGGTCAAATATTGAGACTAGAAGCCTCTTTGAGAGTATTTGGAAAGTATCAGTCAAGCTTCTACCAGTCTCAGGATGGTTTTCTCTTATTTAAGGAAAGTCAGAAAGACTTTTATTCCTCTCGTATGTCTCCAAAAATAAGACAGTTCTACAAGGATCTAAAGTCATTGGCAAACAAAAATGATGTCAATATTCGCTCTGAGCTTCCTAGTTTGACAAAGTTAAATGTAGACAATATTAGAATTGAGTTCACAAACGGCCCAAACGGCAATCCTTACGTCATTAAAGCAATTTATGTATCGAAAGAGGGTTGTGAAGAAAAGAAGCTTAGAAAGGGCATTAAAGCCTTCAAGAAGACTTATGATAAAAAACCAACAGTTTTAAACTATATAGCAAAAATAAAAAGAGCCGACACGGAGTTACAAGCGAGAGAGTCCACTCCTTGGATGGATTTCTTAATTAAATATACGTATCCACTTTTAACTGTGAGATATGGAAACCTTAGTGTACCATCCACCGCAGAAGCACTTGGTGAATGTGTAGCTGAAAATATTAGAGAATTTGGCGGAGAACTAAAGGACTACATCTTAGGTGAAGTGCTAAGCTTTGCTGATGCCTTATCATTTCAATATAGCTCAGCAGCGTCATGTGAAGAGCTATTCTCAGATGAGAACCAACCAGAAAAAAAAGAATTTGAAGATGTTAGTTTCGGACTAGCTGAAGGAAGAGAGACAAGAAAGCAGGCAAAAGAGGACATTAGAACTGTCGACGATGAAGCTACGATAGGCGAGCTCGACAATAAGAAGATCGACTTGTTTAATAGAAAGAGTCAACTAACCGGCGAGATGAAAGTTTTAGACTTTGAGATACAGCAAGTAGATGAGTCCCTAGCAAACCTTGCTCAAATACCAAGTCCCACTGTTTCTGAGCAAACTAGAATTGCACAACTACGTATTCAAAAGGTTGCCAAAGAAACTAAAAGTTCCAACTTAGCTGTAAAAATAAACGAACTTGAGTCTGAGATAAAAGAAGTGGACTCGGCAATCAACTATCTACGTGGTCAAACAGGGTCAATATCCAACAAGTTGGAAAGACAGGCTAGAAAAGCAGCTGCAAGAAAAGCTAGAAAAAATGCAAAGTCGCACCCATATGTCAAAAAAGCCCGTAAGGCTGCATTAGATGAGATTAAAACTCAAGATACATTATTGGCGAACTTAATTGATTGGGAAGAGTACGAGGAGAGTGGAAAACTAACTCGAAAGAAGTTTGAAAAAACTGAGAAGGGAGATGATACATTCAAGAACATAATGGCTCGTTTGTCCATATGTAATGCTAAAGCTCTAACCGTAAGTGCAGTTAGGTGTTTGTTTTCCGGTGTCACAAAAGAAAGAGCATTCGATAAGATGTTCAGAGCTGCAATGCAAGCAATGGACTTGGATGTGTTTGGCTTCTTCATTGAAAACTTACCAGCAGATAAACAAGCAGAGCTGAGAGACAAATTTCAAAAAGAATTTGGAAATATTCCTCTTCCATGGGAAGAAGCTTATAATAGTGGCACAGAACAAAAAAATGCTTACAAAAACTATCTATCATACAACCCGAAAGCAGAGCAGAGCGAAGCAGATAGACTATCCAGAATAGAAGAGTTAGAAGGCAAACTAGAAACAATGGAGAAAGAGGAGTCAATGTCCTCTGAAGCATTGGAGGCTGCACTCGAAGACTTGAGGGATGCGCAAGAAAGAAACGATAAGAACCAGAAAGCATTAGAATTGTTACTTGTTCAAAACCAAGGCTCCGGCATCATACCAGAGATAGAGATGGAAATAAGAAACAACTTAAATGAATCTTCTATTGCGTTGGGCTCTGCCCAAGCGAGAGTAAACGGTTTGCAAAATATAGACGCTCTGAGAAATGATATTGAAGTCATTAAGCAGGAAATAAGTGAGCTTAAAGCCGACGAACCAAAAGAAATTAAAGACTTCAAGGAACTAACGGACAAGGAAAAACGAGAAAGAATAAAACAACAACAAAAAGGACAAGGAACATTTGGCAAGCCATTGGGCAATATCCAAGAAGCCGTTGTTGATGCTTATATTGAATATATCTTTGATGTGTTGAATTACGATGAGATTGGGCAATACTTGTCACAGTTTCCGGGAGGAACTTTAGTATTCAACACATTCAATCAAATCTTTAAATGTTCAACACAAGGGCTATTCAATCCTCCGATAAAAAGCTTTCTTTCTTCATTGTCATTGGACATTTGTGGAGAAGAAAGGCACGTTGGAATAGCTATACCAGAACAAGTGAAAGAAATTCCTTGGCGAGAGATAAGGCTCAGGTCTTTCTTTCTATCTACATTGAGAAATGCGTTTGTTGAAAAAGTTGAGACAATAACAGCTAGAGTCATAACGATGTTTCTCCTTAAGCTATTTGAAACAGTAGATAATGCATTATGCAAGTCTTTAAATACAGTTGGAAAGTTTGCATCCGCACAACTAACGGGAGCCCCAAATGCAGGTTTAGATCAAGCATTTGCGGATGCATTTTGTCCCGATGCAGATGAAGATGAGTTAGACAACATTAAGAAAAATGCGTTTGGAAATGCTCTTGGAAAAGGAGCCGTACCAGATGAAGCTTATGACTGCTTATTTAAGGCCATTAATGGTACAATGTCTAAACGAGAAATTATTGAGCTTTTAACCAACACTCCTAGTCAAATGGATGAAACTACTGCACAAAAGTTTGCATTACTAGTAAACTCCAAATGTCCAGAACTATCTGACTTATTGGGAGATATAGACTCTGTTAGAGATGCGTTTGGCTCTATTGGAAAATATATCCCACCAGAACTCAGAGACTTTCTAAGAAATAGACCAGAGGATGAGCTTGAGTCTCCAATATACGACGCAGTGTGCTTGACTCAAGATGAGTTGGACAAGTGGAATAGAGACAGAAAAGATCTTTATTTGGATAATGGTCTTGATGAAGATACTGCCGATGAGCTCATAAGAAAGGCAAATGACAGGGCTTTGGACAACCTAGGTTCTTTATCTGACATGCTACAAAAAGGCCCTGAGGGCATCTTGGGAGAGGCCCTAGCAGCAGCTTTAAACCATGGCGACCCTGCTTGTGCCACTGATCCATCTGCGATCATTAGAGAAAATGAAGAAGTGTCTCTGCAAAGTTCGGAAATGATCGGTGACTACTTTGATAAGATTGAAAAGAAATTTATGCAAGACTTACTGCAAGGACCATCATCTTTATTGAACAATATTCTTATTGACACATTAGGTAATAGACTGAATAGTCACAGAATTAGAGTCAACTTTGGAGATAGATCGTTCATCTTCAGAGACTATGTCAACACAGAAGAGCAGTGGGAAGAGGATAGGAAAGATAAATTTGCCTTCGGAGACAGAGAGCCTCGAGGAATGTTCCCAGAAACCGTTGGTAAAAAGTTATTAGAGCAACTAAAAGCAGCGGAACTAAAATATAAAACAATAAAAGATGAACCACAAGTTAGTTTGGAGTTTCAAGCATCTTTTGATGATGATACTGTCGAGAATGTTTTAAAGTATAAATTGAGACACGGCAAGAAGTCTGGACAAAGAATATTCAATAAAGAAACCAGAACTGGCAAAGTGTTGGGTTTTACTACCAAAAATGGACCAAATTTAACTTTAGAGTCGATGAGACTAAACCATTATAACGCTAGAGAAGTTGGAAATATAAACTATGATTTCATGCCTAACGAGATTAAACTATTTTCCAATATGCTGAAAGATAGTTCCGAATCCACAACGATACCAACTACTTCAAAACTAATAACATTATTTGATAAATGGAACTCAAACATATTGAAAAAAGTGAGAGATAGTATTATAGAGAAGCCTAATGGAAAACTTCCAACTGGTTTTGACTTTGGATATTCTAGCGATCAGGAGATTAAATTTGAAGACCTATTATATGTAAACCCCGAAGCAAATCCAAACGATGAAAGCACTTGGGAATACACATACGATGAAACAGATGGGGTACTAGGCAAGTCTGCAACTGAGAACCCTAGAGTACACTTTTTAGACCCAGCAATTCATGGAGGTAGATATAGAGCTCCAAAAATCTATGTTGAACCTGCGACATATAGTGGTTGGCTTGGAACAATACAGGCGTTTATACCGGAAGTGACAATATGTGAAGATGTCGATAATGGCTTCTTGGGCAAGAGAGAAATATCGGCTCGAGCAAAAGAAGTAGAAGGAAACTTGCCATTTGACTCAAGACTCAACCAACCACTGGAGTGTAGACTTGAATATCCATATGATAGGCAGCTAATGCCAGTAAACCACGGCATGCTTGAAGGAGTAGTTCTAGCAACCATTAGAACTTATGCCACAGAGTTTATAATAAAGACATTCCCAGTTTTTGGCTCAATTCAATATTCCAAGTTTAACGTTGATAGTTTGACCGCAAACTCTATATCATATCTAATGGAGCAAGAAATGTCAGATGCAGGCTTTTCCTCGGCGATAAGTAGACTTGGCTACTTCCTATTGTTCCTAGAGCAGTGTGTTCAAGTTACTCAAAGGCAAGTTATTGATGGTCTTATCGAAGAGACAGACGAGATGGTTGAAGCTGCGAAGATTATTGGAGAAGCCCAAGCAAACTATGAGCAAATTCAGAGAGTAGACTTGGTTGATGGTGTGTCTGCAGAGACTGCGAGACAAATAAAAAAAGGCTCTAGAATACTTGCATACGGTGCCAACTGGGAGTCTAAAGGTCTAGGCAACTTTACTTTTGCAACACTCAGTATGTATAAAATAAACATGGCTAGAAAAGTAGCAGTAATTCATGACACCATGGAAGCCGCGAAAGTTTATGCTAGTGCCTTGATTTCCAAGGAAATTGAGACCCTGTCAAAAAGAATAAACCTAAATCTAAGACCAAGACCTCATATTTATGATATTCGAAAGTATCTATTATCAGAGCATGGAGTTATAAATGGTTCTTCGACGAAGTCTGGTTTAACTTCCGTTGAGCAACAAGTTATTGAAGGTGGCAATCAACCAGACTATGGAAGCATTGTTGATTGTTCCAAAAGTGACTTAGCTGCTCCATTTCCAACAACATCTTTAGTCCTGTCATCTTTTAGGGATAGTGGCCTAATGTATATTGACAAATACGTGAGAGTGACGGAAAAGTCCGGTGGAGAGTCGGTCATGACCGTCAAGGAATTTCAAAGAAAAATATCATCTAGCTCATACGATATGAATAGTTATATTTCTGAAAACTTTGGCAACGCAACTATAGTTAATGGAGAAATACAAGGAACAATAGGTGTGAAGTTTGGGGTTAGAATAAACTTTTGTGCTCCAAAGAGTCTCGGACTCACTCCTCAGAATGATAAGTCTGCAGAGAGACTCCCGTCAATTTTGAAAATTGAAGAAGTTGACACTCCAGTTGATTGTATGACATTGGTATTTTTCGAAAAAGACCTACCAGATTCTATCATTAAAGATATTGATATAACTGATGAAAACTTAGGTCAAGACCTAAAGTGCTATATTGACAAGTTAGTAGAGCAAGAAAGTTTCTCCCTGTTGTTTGAAGATATATTCAAAACAAAGAGTTTTGTATCTCTTTTTGCGTCTTATTCTTTTGTGAACTTTGTAGAGTCAATCGGAAGAGGTGAGGGAGAACTAGATGAAAAAGCAGACAAACCATCGGAGAGATGGAAGGGACTTATCTTCAACGACACCAAGAGAGTGTTGAGAAAGCAGTTTAAATCGATATACAATTCTCAAGACGATAAAAAAGAAACTAGACAAAATAAGAATAGAGACTCCAACATCAATTTCCTCAATAATTTACTGCCACCGGTGTATTTAAACATAGGAAGCGTAGGTTTCCTAAAGAGACTTAAGATTGTCGGAGCCAATCCATTCGATGAGAATGGAGAAGCATGCGGCAATGAGTTCCAAAAATTATTCAAGGATTAAAAAATGTCTTTATCTATGAAATTTCCATTAAATCCAAACGGAGAAAGTAACGCTGGCTTTGACAGCTATACTGATGTGCAGTTGTCAGAAGCCATCAAGCAAAACATGAAGATGTTATTCTTAACTATTAAGGGAGAATATGTCATGGACCCACAGTTTGGAATTGGTCTTTATGGTTATTTATTTGAAAACGATGTAACAATATCTATCGATGCACTAAAAGATGAAGCATTTAAACAAATTTCAACTTATATGCCATATGTAGATATTGAAAGTTTAGACGTCATATTGGATAGTGATTATCAAACCATGAAAGTTAGAGTTACATTTTATTATAATGGTAAAACAATACCGGACCTTTTTGAAGTTGAAGTTTCATAATAGACTATTTGCTTTTGACAAAACAACTATTTAGTCTTTGATGAGGGCCTATTATGTCAAAACAAAAGAAAACACCAATAAAATATACCAGTAGAGACTTTGACAGTATTCGTGAAGATCTAATCGAGCATGCTAAAAGATTTTATCCAAACGAATGGAAGGACTTTTCAAAATCTACAATAAACTCTCTTCTCATTGATTCAGTTGCCTATATCGGAGACGTTCTATCATATTATGTAGATTATCAGGCAAATGAGTCTTTCTTGGACACCGCGATAGAGTTTAACAATGTAAGAAAACACGCAAGAGCATTAGGATATAAATATTCAGGAGCACCTAGCACCTATGGCATCATTTCTCTATATTGCCT
>Ga0099848_1001293_pt1 | contig 11658 bp, 19 predicted proteins | sample CB_VirMetaG_3_FD_78179 | JGI IMG/M metagenome (GOLD analysis project Ga0099848, IMG submission 78179) | Freshwater to marine saline gradient viral communities from Chesapeake Bay - CB_1508_1S Viral MetaG | ecosystem: Environmental > Aquatic > Marine > Coastal | place: USA: Chesapeake Bay... | reverse complement strand
GGTTCCCAAACACCATCATAGTAAACTTGAATATGTGGTGATGAGAATAACTCTTCGAGCCATTTACTCTCAGCATCACTCATCCAATAGCTACTTAGGGTCATATTAGTCTCAATCTCAGTTGAGAAGGTTCTACGACCACGACCATGTTGATCGATTGAGAATGTATCTGCTGACCAAGAACCTAGGATCTGATCATAGTTGTTTCTCTTAACACTCTGTGAATAGGTGTTTCTACGATCAAATGTAAAGTAGTCTTTAACTCCATATTGATTGACAAATGAAACGGTGACGTCATCAAACTTACTACAAGGATCATCAACTTGGAAAGTCTGACTATACAATACATAACCAAGATATGGTTCAAGTGTAGTTGCACTGTTATTTGCTGGTGGTCCTGCGTTCTCCCAATAACACATATTAACTGAAAGTATATCGACATCATAGTGATCAACTAGTGCACTGCTACTCGCGAGGTTCCAGATTACTGACATATTACCCCAAGTCTGAATAACCTGATTCCAAATTGAACCAGTACTACTTGGCCAGTAACCAGCATCTTTAAGATTCTGTGGACCAGCTCCAACTGTACCAATCAATTCTTCGATTGGATAGTTTCCAATTGTAGTATCTGTAAATGTACTACGTGGTCCCAATCCTGTTTGATCTGAGATCACATAGATTGCTGTCTGAATAAGATTATCAGTAGAATCATAGAATTTAATACGGACCGCCCAAGGTTGCTCATTGTTACCCCAAAGTTCACCATTATCCCAGTTACCAATTCTATTAAAGAATGAGAGCGTATGATAACTTGAGCTTCTGATTGGAATGCTAGATTCTGGATAATTATGTAGGTATCTTAGTCCTCTAGATAGGTAAACAGCATTTACCTCACAAGGTGGTACCTCACATAGACAGTCTTGTGCAACTGGATATGGAATAAAGGGACTACTAGTCCAATTGATCTCTCTCCAAGGTAGATAACCATTAAAGGCATAGAATAGACTACTGGTACCATCATAGGTAATTAGATTATCTGTAATTGATCCGTAACGAACTCGATAACAGACAGATTCTCCTACGGTTGGTGATACCTCTCCAGTCTCTTCGACAAATGAAATATCCAATTGTGCTTGTAGAATCTTCGCGATATCAAAGTGTGCTACACCAGCTGGATTTGCTGGTTGTTGAATTGTCGCAAGTACTGTTGGTGTATAAGTAGCCTCATTCCAAGCCTGTACTTGTAGGACATAGGCATCCTCATTAGCTGTGATAGAGTCTAGTGTCCAAACATTTGGAGCTACGACTAGATTATACCTGTCTGGTTGTTGTGCTACTATTATTTGTGCTGACATATTATAATTCTAAGTTTTGATTTACGAGTTCTTTAACTCTGTCTATAAATAGTTCTAATTTAATGAAGTCTTTGGCGTCTAATCCACTATAGTAGGCTCCCCATGGTCTGCCGCCATTAGAGTAATTACCGGTACCGAACCTCATAGTATCTTCTTCTTCAGCTCCAAATGCATTGGCAACGGGTTCCTCTAGACCTAATTGTACAGTACCTCTATCTTTTACTCCAAGTACACCGTAGTTTTGAAAATAACCATACTCGTTCATTGTTATTCCGAGCGTTAGATTACTCTGATCAACTACTGCCGCTATAGATCTTCTTAGTTCTCCCGATGCATCTTCACTTGTAACTAAGCGGGCCTTCATCTCTTCTATAGCGGCGTTAGCAGCTGTTTGTATAGCAGCAGCAAGACTGATCGGTAATTCAGTACCTATATCTTCAAGTTCTCTGGCTATTTGTTCTGGTGTCATTATGATCTAAATGGAGTAATACAGTCATCTAATGGATCTCTAATGATTACTTCAATTTGGGCAGTCATTCCGCTAACTGTATCATTGTATTTTTCTTTAAAGGGTACTATAGTACTATTAAGGTTAAAATCGTATTTTTCACCATAATGATAGTATAAGTGTGCCAAAACATCTTTAATATATTGATGACACTCAGATTGTACCTGGATAACCTCTAGAGTATCCTCTGTACACATATCCATCATAATTAGGTTAAACCTATAAGTAGATGCGTTTTTACTCAGTGTATGACTGGTTGGATTGATAAACGCATAGGGATAATCTGCACCGTAACTTGTGAATCCATCGTTAGTTACAGGTATCTCGTGTTTTAACGGAGTCATAAGATCTGATAGTGTACCATAACCAACAGTCTTAATCATCTTGTGCTTATTAAGCAGATCTATAAGATCATCTAATACTTCTTGATAAGTCATTCTTTCTTTTTAATGTTTCTAATTTTTGTTTGGCAAGCTCTGCCTTTTTCCAAGTTAAGAAGTTAAGTGCCTCCTTATAGGGTCTTTCAACTACTTTGTGTATATTTAAGAAGTTTGAATCTGCGAGTACCAGGATTGCTTGATACCACATTAGTTGAATGTTTGCATCCTTGGCCGCTTCTTGATCATCTTTAGTAGTTTCACTCAACTCAAAGAACTCGTCATATTCTCGATAAACACTCATTCGCCATTTACCAGCCTCAACGATCGCAGACCATACCTCATTAACAGTCCACTCAGAAACTGTAGATTCTGGGGCATTGTAGAGTATCGAGGCGATCTTACAAATATTTTGTGTAGTAGACATAGTCATATAAGTATCGATATCAACGAGGTTACCGAAAGTATACTCATCTTGGTTTCTGAGCTTATACCCATTTATTTCTGTATGTAACTTAGTATTACTAATATCCATTGAAGTAATACAGATTCCCGTAATAATTCCAAAGACCTCATCGTCTAAAAGATTAAGATCCATTAAGGGTACATCAAGTAATGTTGCTACAAACGGTTTAAGTTGTTTGTCATCTTCGAAGTCCCACGCAATCGCCTTTTCAAAACGACCACATGTTACCCTCTCAGGTACTACATACTTTTTGTCTCCTATTGTGAAGTTTACATTCATACATTATAAGATATACTAAGGATTGGATATGAAATATGTATTCCGATTTTAAAATGTGGATACATAAAAGAAACAAAAGTTACATTAAAACATATAATAACTAAACTATACTATTATGAAATTTGATTATATTGTAATTCCAACCTTAGGTAGATGCGATAAACAGGTTACCTATAATCAACTACCAGCTAAATGGCAGAAGATTACAAGATTTGTAGTTCAACCCCATGAATATGAAACCATGTGTGAACTCTATGGTAACGAGAAAGTTTTATGTTTACCGAAAGAAATCAATACCATCGCTGCAACCCGTGAATGGATCTATTATCATTTTCAAGACTATATCTACTGGTCATTTGATGATGATCTAAAATTTAGAATAAAGGAACCGGCTGATGATGGTCGTCTGACTTCTAGTGGTCATCCAGCATTTGATAGTAGATTCTTTACTGAACAAGATTTTGATGAGATGTTTGAATGGGCAATTGAACAATTAGAATCTGGATATTGTTGGGGAGGATCTCATACATCTACTATTATTATAGATGCTAATCAATATCCAATTAAGAAGAATACTCGAGTAATTGCGAATTTCTTTTTCAATGGACCTGCACTTAAAGATGTACCATTAGAATGGAATCGTGTTCAATGGGGTGAAGACTTTGATCTCATGATGCAATTGCTAACTCAAGGTTATAGTAATATTGTAACTGTAAGATACGGAATCGTTCAGGGTTCACAGAAGACTGGTGGTTGTCATATCAAGAGAACTATAGAAGCTCACAATGAATCACAGTTGATACTACAATCACTCTGGCCAGAGTTTATAAGTATTACAGAAAAAGAATTAGAAGACGGACAGATTAGATACAACCTCTTCATAAAAACATCTGAGGCCTACAAGTCATCTCAACGGCCAAAGACACATAAACTTTTTTAGTTTTTGTGATATAATAATAAAGTCAAAAAAATGAAAAGAATATTAGTAGTAGATACCTTCGATTTCGGAGTATCTGGTGATAAGCAGTTTAGCGGTGGTGCTGAACTGCATACCTATGTATTATGTAAGACACTATTAGAACTTGGTTACAATGTTACTTCATTACATGTGATCAAGAGTGGATACACAGAAACCACAGCATCTTTTAATCTCAAAGGTTTAAATCAAGTATACCTTAAGAGTAAACCTCGTTTTGAAATAGTTAAAGGTGAAAACAAGAAATCTTTAGCGATGTCATGGTCTAAAGATCTAAAAGTAGAATTCAAAAGATTCCTTAAAGTAAATCAATTTGATTACGCGATCAACAACTTTAAAGCGAATCTATCTAATATACTATTAGAACACAATATTCCCACAATTCAACCCTTACATTCTGGGACTGCCACACTGGGCGGTATGGTTGGTACTATAACAAATAGAGTGTTTGCGCCTCTGTTAAAGTATGGACCTGAGATGTTTAAATTAGGTTGGGCATCTGAGTATGTTGCTGAAGATTATAGAATATACGCAAGTAAACATCTGGGTATTGATATTGATCCATGGTTACATCCTTATTATGTAGGTAAATCAGATAATGTTGACGAGGTACTGCCAAGTAACGGTAAAGTCTACATTGTTTCTAGAACTTCACCAGAAAAAAGAATTCACGTTTCTCTTGACATCTTAGATAAACTCAATATACCTACTAAGGTTTACACTATTATTGGTGATGAGGATTACTTTGATAAGAGAATTAAGAAGTATACTGAAAATCCTAATATTGAATTCGTCTACAATGCGATGTACCCAGATATTATGGAAGATCTAAGATCTGCGAGACTTCTTGTACTCGATTCTAATAAAGAAACTTTTGGTCTATCAGGATTAGAAGCAATGGAACGCGGCGTACCTATAGTATACCATAACAACAATTTAGATGTGGCACCTCACGAGTCCATAGTGGACACTGAACTTCTGACATATATAACTAAATCTAAGGACTTAGATGATCACACGGATAAGCTGAGGTACCTAGATTTAAGTTTAGAGACTCGAGTGTTAATAGCAAATAAAACTCGTAGTAAATTTAGTACATCTGCATGGAAATCTAATTTTGAGAGTATCTTTAACTCATTTCAACAAACAAAACTTAATCAACTATTTTAATATGACAAGAGAACAAGAAAGAAGAATTGAATCTGAATGTAATTGGAAACTAATGGAGTTTCATCGCAATGCTAAAACGTACCAGAGACTCTGGACTTACTGGGCGGATAACCGTCCTGATTCTGTAATATTTATAGAAACACATAGAGGTGCAAAGTACGCCGTATGTGATGGTTCAATAGATAAATGGGAATTGTTCAAAGATTACCGCAATATGTTACAATATCTAAAAAAAATTGCATAAAAGTTTTTTTATGTCGCGGAAATTGATTATATTTATACTATAATTAATTAATCAAAACAATTATGACAGAACAATTCAATCAATTAGAACTTCCGGGACGATGGATCGCCGGAACCCGCTTTTCTCCATGGAAAGCACAGAAAACAATCAAAGAGTTTCTTAGTGAAAACTACGAATACTCCAGTATTAACCAGGCAAACTCTCATAAGGGTATCTATTTTATAGATTATAATACACCTTATGAGATTAGAATTGAATTCATTCCAATTGGTAAAGAATTCTTTGTCCGTGTCGCAAATCAAGATCGTATTAAACTTTTTTAAAAAACCATTATGAAAAATCAAATTAATGAAGCAAGCAATCTAATGAAAGAAGCTGAACAACACAGAGATCTACAGATTCAAAAACTGACAGATCAAATCACATCACTATTTCCTAACGAACCCATTAAAACCGTGAATCTTTCTTTTGTAGGTGAACTACGGATGTGGATTGGAGAAACCGGTGGAATTTACATCAACCTCTACTACTTCGAGGATTGTTATACGGTTACAGAAATTGAGGATTTCAATTCCGTTATCCGTCACCCCGACCATGAATTCCACTGTTTAGAAGATTTCTTAGATCACATGGTTGATAATTATTCCAAATAATTTAGGGGATCCGAGAGGATCCCTTTTTTATTCACTATATTTTGCGGCTCATATAATTATAGGTACCCAAGGACTTCTTGGTCTTGCGGCAATAATTGGTTATCGCGAGTGAAATTACGGTATCGTCGTGTTGTCCAACTGGATGACCATAGGAAATATTCCTGGTCTTTGGATTATAATTATAAGTGAATATTTCAAGTTCGTGTGAGAGGTACGAGAATAATTCAGAGGATGGCAATTGAATATCATAATTATTGAAATCTAAGATTAGACCCTCAATAATCTCTTGTTTAGATTTAGAACTTGTGACGAATGGGTGTGAATCTTGCCATTCCTTTTTGATTTGTTCATAGATCACATCGCCGATTGAGTTAACTTCAATCATTACGGTCGCATTCCATTTCCTTATTAGTTCTAGTATTTCTCTGACCATCTGTGACCATTCTCTCTGGTTGGCTCTATAGATATAGATTACGGTTCCATTGGCGTCCATGAAGGTTGCTACGGTGTAATCCTCAGCTCTTCCTAAATCTATTCCACAGTATACCTTACCGTGAGGTTTCTGCCAGTCACCAACATAGGTGCGATCCTTAATATTTTGAAATACTTCACCACCACCATCAATGAACTGTGCAAGGTATTCCTGTTGGAAAACTCTTTCTGGTAGGGTTTTCTTGGCTTCATCTATTTCTTCTCGTGCAATAAACGGAGTATCGTAAGATGATCCTGTATAACTTTTGTAATTGTGATGGTCTTCAGAAACTCCTAATTGATAGAGATCATAAAACCAGTTGCGACCCTTTGGGGTACTAATAAATAGAGCTTTCTTACCTCTTACAAGTAGGGTAGGTTTAATTGCCTCCCTCCATGCCTCATCTCTCATAAAGGCACACTCATCAAGAATAGCGTAATCCAGAGTTTCACCCCTGATATTGTCGTATCTTTCAGCCGATCGGAATATAATCCGACTACCGTTTTTAAATGTAAGTTCATTAGATGAAAAGTTGTTTTGTGCAACAATCCCACTTTCGGCAATCGCGGCATAGAGTTCTTTGTGTACCTTCGAGGCTTGGCTGTACACAGGGCTCACCCACATAACCCTGCATGGCCCATCGTTGATTGCCCAGTATAGAAGTAGATTCATTCCCATTAAAGATTTCCCAAATTGTCGCCCCACATTTGCTATATGATATTTTGCGGATGAGGTTAGAATCTCTTCTATCATCTGCCTTTGATGAGGATGAGGATTGAAGCCTACGTATTTTCTCATTCTTCGATATCTTCTTCATCTTCATTCTTACCACCGAAAACAAACTTGATATTCTTAAAGAGATCTTCACCATCCTTGGCGGTTAACTCTGTTCTTGCGAGTTCTGGTAAGAATCTATTAGATAACTTAATCATTAAGTCGATGGCTTTTGCTGGGTCATCCTGTGCAACTTGGCCGATCCATCGATTGAGATCAGGTAGTCTATTTTCAAGTACGAGTGCAAAGGCCTCTTTAATTTCTTCTGTAATTTTATTGGCGGTACCCTTAGGTCTTCCATTAGGGTTACCACTTTGTCCTGGTTGAAATGGCATATTATATTATTGTTTTTAAATTGTAGTAACAATATAAGATATACTTACTTAAAATATTTTCATGGCCTTCTCGATTGCTCTTCTGGCGTTATAGTAACACCTTCCACAACCCGACATCTTGTGAGTTTGTGTATCATCTAACTGATTTGCAATCTTGAAGATCATCTCTAATTCTTCTTGTGTTGGTCTCTTATTTGCTGGTGGAAACAATAACTTGTGTTCTAGTAACCAGTCTGTAATTTCTTCTCTTGTCATAATCTGTTTATTATTCTCCATATTAATTCTGATAGTACCCCGGTAATTGCGGCATAGAGGAATCCATCTGCACTATACTGATAGACTAGTGGAAATAGTGAGATCCACCATCCCATACAGAGGTTGCATTGAAAGGGTTTTTGTGGTATCTTTATATCTAGGTAGTAGATAAAATCTGTAACTAGATGGGCGATACTTGCCCAACCTATTAATTGTGTTATTATATTCATATTATCTTTCTATTTTTTAATTCTTCTTTTATGTATGTTTTGGCTTCTTCTACTGCATTAGAGATAGAAGTTCTTGGGATACTTGTTTTACGGGCGATCTCTGAATAGTTTTGAGTCTCTAACCACATCTTAAACAATCTTGCATTATACCATAATTTACCCTCATAGTCTAATTCCATCTCTTCGAGAATTCCTTCGACTGCCTCTGTTAAGAAATCTATTTCATAATCGTAGGGTTCATCGGGTTGATTTTCTAGTTGTTGGAATAATTCGTCGTCTACTGTTTTTTTACGGTGACCTATATCTGCTCTATGGTTTGCATTGACTCTCTTAAATTCAGATTTTTTTGAATACCAACTGTTACGCATAATTGCAAGTATAAAAGATCTGGCATGACCAAAATCCGGTTCACTACTATTCCTATCCATTATCTCACCATACCTCTTATGTGTAAGGAATTGTTCAAGCGCATAGTGTGCTAACTCAGTTGATATCGGATCACCCTTAGTCATATTCTTTGCCCATTGAATTATATTATCGTAATTATCAGTTATCCAGTCCAAATCGGATTTACATGTTGTTTTTTGTGGTGTATCTAAAGTACTGTCTATCATACTTATCTAGTATCTGTGCCTCGGGTGCTGGTATTCTATCTTTAATATCTTCTACTAGTTGTTCACTGCTTAGTCTGCCGAGTACATATCCCCAAGTAGCACAGAATTTAGGTTCAGTTATCTCAACCTCAACCGTGGCTGGAACTGTTAACCACCTAAAGCTCCAGACATGTGAGGCTAGATTACCGATTCTAACATGTGAAAGCTGATCTTCAAAAGTTACGTGTGGATTTGTAACATATTCCCTTAATAAGTACCTAACATCCGGTGCCTGCATTGTATACTCATTATTAAATCCATATTGATTAGCTATTCTATATAAGAAAGCAAAAAACACTTTTTTACCTATATCATCATCGTAAGCAACAAAGATGGGTACATTTAATCTAATAGGTCCTGTTTTAAATCTCTCAGCAGCGTGCATATTTCGTATTCCTCTAGGTATAAATAGTGTTGAATATCAGTTTCAATTGTTTTTTTAATATCGCTTATAACTTCTGGTATGTTTGTAATTAATTGATACTCTTTTGCATAGGCATCTAATACTATTTTAAGAGCTTCGTCTCTAGTTTCTATATCCCATGAAGGATACCCTCTAAACTGTTTCATAAACTCTAAGTGATTCATCATCATAGCATATAGATTATATAGTATATTTATTTGGATTAATCTGGGATAATCTTAGATACCTTAGGGGTTAAGATACGCCTTACTGTCTTACCTTCCTTAACCATTTCAATATCGATTAAGCCTTCTCTTTCCATAGTATGAATTAAACGATTAGGTCTAATATGGGTATCAGTCCATTCTACGATCTTTCTATTAGTTGGATTGTTAGTATCAGTTTTGATTTTATCTAATACCATTTGTTTGTAGTGTACTAATTTTAGTGTCTTCTTCATTTTTAAAAATCTAGGTTTCGTGCGAATATTTCTAATTCAAGTGCAGTTGGGCCTTTCTTTGGTTGGGATGAAGAAGAATCACCTTTAAAAGGGGATGATTCTTCTGAATCCCTATTATAGATGTTATTTTTATTATCATCTATTATATCTGTAAACTGGGGTTTACAGGTTGGTGTTAACTGGGGTTTACAGGTTGGTGTTAACTGGGGTTTACAGCTTTTTTTCACCGGTTTTACAGGTTTACGGAGTAACTTGATTCTCTCTAGATTTAGATCATATTTGTCTTTACCGCCGGTTTTGTTATTAGAATCTGGAATAATTATTCCTAGTTCTACAAATTTCTTAAAATGTTTATTAATGGTTATTCTAGAAGTACCGGTCTTTTTGGCATAAGTTGACTGTGACCATGTTATTCTACTATTTAAATAGACATCATTACACATAACATCTAATAGTATTTTATGACCAGCATCTATACCGGGAATTTGTCTAATAAAATCGTAAGTTGAATTAAAAGCTCTTTCCTCGTATTGAGTAAATAGAAATCTTTGAGCTTCAGTTTTTGGAGTTGTTTTCTTCATGATTAATTATCTTTTTTTAAGTTCTTGGCCATCTAAATAGACTCAAGCAATCTATAATTATTATATAAGGAATCGCTAAATTGTTTCCCTTTTATTATATATTCACAAACTTTAAGTTTTTTTGAAACAAAGAAAACAAGATACATATAATAATCAAATAAAAAAAACTAAAGTATGGACATTACAACAGATTTCACAACCACAAACCTGCACAATCTTGTTCAAGACGAATACGATCGTTCAGTCGATTCTTTCATCCGAAACATCGAAGACTACATTAAAAATGCGCCTGAAGAACTAAAGCCTCTGATTCGCGAACTCGAACAAGTTAATGCTGAACTATTTGCTCTTTTACAAGATCATCTCGTAGAAGATTTAGATTACCAAGGGTCATTCATTCCTAAGTACGACTGGGTATCTCTCGTTAACTCTGATGAAGGTTTAAACATCCACCATATATTACATAGTCTGGAAGCGTTGAATCGCTCAGGGTTTATCAGAGAGTTTGAGGTGGTACACTATACTGAAAATGTATTGATCGTTAATTTTGAATATCCTTACAAAATGCACATGAATTTAGAACACTTTGAAAAAAACTACAAGGAACTTGCAAAAGTTGCAGATAAATTTTATTACTATTAATTATGAAAACACAAGAAAAGATATTGATTGCCAATCAGTTGCGTAACATCATTAGACAAATAACTGATGAACCCAAAGACTATGTACTTGAGAATATCTTAGATGAAGATCCTGATATTTTTAGTGTTATAGATGAAAAACCGAATACTACTCGTACTTCTCGAAGATTACCAATGTTGCAAAAAGATCTATCAGCACATCAAAGAGTAATCTTACAAATTATGAAAGATGGTATTGGATTTACTAAAAATGATGATAATTCAATTTCTCAAAAAGAATTATGCAAACTAACTGGTTTTTCTAATAAAGGTATTAGAGAAATGATGGAAGGTTTAATGGATAAAGATTGGGTAGTACGTGGAAAGCGTGCAGCCACTTGGAAATTAGTATAGTTTTTATTTGATTTTTCTATACTATTGGGAGGGCAGAAATGCTCTCCCTTTTTTTATGTAAAAAAAGAAGGGTTCCAAGAACTGGAACCCCTCAGGCCAAAAAAATAAAAAGATGTAAGAATGGGAAATAAAACTGGACAATGGCATTAGTCCCTAAAAAACCATTCTACATATTATATATCTATAACTCTTTAAGAGCTTTAGTAATTTTATCAACATCAAAGATTTTTTGATCTACTCCAAATGGACACTTACTTGGGTCAGCATCTAGTCCACTAAATAGACCTTGTAGTCTGTCCATATTCTTTAGTTCTGGTTTATTACATTCTATATTTGTATGTAATTGATAACCAAACTTTGATGCTTCAGTCTGGACCCATAAGACAACACTTGGTAAATCAAAGGCAGCACTCGCATGTTGATATACACT
>Ga0099848_1001291_pt1 | contig 11659 bp, 2 predicted proteins | sample CB_VirMetaG_3_FD_78179 | JGI IMG/M metagenome (GOLD analysis project Ga0099848, IMG submission 78179) | Freshwater to marine saline gradient viral communities from Chesapeake Bay - CB_1508_1S Viral MetaG | ecosystem: Environmental > Aquatic > Marine > Coastal | place: USA: Chesapeake Bay... | reverse complement strand
TCTGCTCTGAATCCCTTACGTTTATTTTCTAACGTAAGTGCTATGGAGGGACTGTGTGTAAGAATTGATGATAAACTAAGCAGAATATCTAATAGTGGAATTACTGAAGACACTGAAGATTCAATCAAAGACTTGATAGGATATTTACTACTTCTGCAAGTAGCTTTGACTAAAAGTAAGAGATGAAAAAAGGGGACATAGTCCCCTATAAGAAAGGCTTAGTCCCTGTAAAAGGGGACTAAGCTTTTTTACTTTTCATAGAATTTAGCCATCTCATCTGGAGATAACGTTTTAGATACCCCAGAGAATATTGGGAGTACATCTGTAATCTCTTTTACAATTTTGTAATCCCCCTTTTCATATCTCCCAGACTTACGTTGATAGAGTACATCCTCTTCAAACGGAGATACCCCAAGCTCATATGCAATAGTTTTAGATCCTACATCCCAAACTTGATATATATTTTTAAATGGGGTAATAGTAGCTGTTGGGCTTTCAGCCATACGTAAGAATTCATAAGGATTAGTGAATGCAGATAATTCTGTCTTCAATCTAAATGCTTGATATGTAACAAATCCAGCCCAATATGGGTTTTTCTCATCATCATCATCAAACATATTTTTTACTGCATTCCCAACAATAGCTGCTAACATTGTAAATCCAAATTCCATAAGAGCACGTCTTATGTTTTGTTTCTCAGACTTAGTAAGATTAGAAAAAGATTTAGAGAAATCTTTAGTTCTTATTAAGTTGAAAATAGAATTAAACAAGGTATTATAATACCCATTACGAAGCTCCCCACTCTCTACATCAATGTGTGCCCCATCGAGGTGCCCAAATCTTCTACGTAGACCTGGGATGAAATAGCTTCTAAACAGAAGTAGTAATTTAGGAATACTTCTACGCTGAGCTGCTACAACGTCAACACTCCCTCTTAATTGGTTAAGTGACTTAGACATAGCAGATACTCTTGCAGCAAACTGAGCTAAATTTACATTAGCTACCTGTGGATCAATGATCCACTTGCCCTTAGAATCTTGTATTATCATATCATACAAGTCGGCATCCTCCCCAGCTTTATTTTTTATAACATTCCCATTAGCATCCAAGAGTTTACCTTCGTACTCAAAGGCCATAGCTAATACCTTCTCCCCCATCATATGTATATCTGCAGCTTTTTGTAAGAAAGTTAAAGTGTTTACATTCAAAGCTTTCTTAGCCCCAGTACCTGTAATTTGATTTTCAGAGTAATTCTGAAACGCATTAGTCATTTCAAGTAATCCCCCAATCTTATTATTCTTAGTCATAGTCCCCGCAGCATACTCAGACAGATTCCCAACAGCAGAACGTATATACATTTTAGCTTTCCCAAGACTTACAGCAGTAAAATATCCCCCAGCAACTCCCTCTTGAATTGCTGTGACATTATCCATAATAAACTGGTTAACTGCCTGTGGAACATTAAGACCTAATGCTTGTAGTGCTGTAAAGCTTGTTAAAGCAGAGGTGACTTTAGTCCCAGAAATTCCTAGTATTGTATTGTTTGTAAAATCCTCAACAGATTGTTTATCATAGAATACACTTTCTAACCACTCATTCAATTGAAACAAGTCTCCTTTGTTTGTAGGACTAATTGTTTCATACAGTTTCCCAATCCCATTCTTCTCTGCATACATGTCTGTTGCAAAATCCCCAGTTGGGAGCATAACTCTAACTTTCCTTCTCTCTAACGCAGTTCTCATAATATTGACAACTCCATGAATCTCAGATTTACTTTTAAATCTGTTAGCCATGTCGTTGAATTTCAATATACTATTGGTGATATCCTTTGAGACTAAGTTAGAATCAAGAGTCCCTACAAAATGCATAGGAACCATCTTTATACGTTCAGAGTTTAAGGAAACTAATTCCCCGAACTCAGTATCTGTTTCTTGGAAAGTAAATGTCTCTGATGTGAGTTTCTTTGCAGATGATATAAAGCCTTGCTCATAGAGTTTATCTGTAGCAGTTGCTGCAATAGATGGAAGTAAGTATGAGAAGTTATCCCAAGAGTTCTTGTATTGAGGAGTACCCCCAAGTTTAGATAACTGATCATTCTTGTACATCTCCATTAAGTAATCATAATACTCTCTAACCTCTGCAGGCATAGAAGTAAACTTAGGATTCTTATATCGACTGTTAGGAACAGCTAGCCTCCCCTTTATTACTCCCCCGCTGTATACAGATCTAAGCTCTGATTCAATAACATTCCTTTTTCTATAGAGCTCTGCCAATCCAGATTCTGTTCCTGAGTAGGTTATAATAGCTAATTCTGCATCACTAAGTGCTCTCTCTAAGGTGCTTATCTCTTGTTCTGCTTCGGGGGTTGGAGTTGTATTAGCAGACCACCAAGCATTTATATCTCGCATATAGTTTTTCCCATCCTCACTTTTGAACCATAAATCTTTCTCTTTATAGTCTGTAGTTTCTGGGTAATTGTACTTCGTTCTAGCTGCAGAATAGACTTTGTTTTTCTCTTCGTAAAATTTGTTAACGTCGTATTCTTGTACAAACGCTAATACTTTTTTAGAGATAAACTTACCCTTATTGTTTGGATCGTTTATGTAGATAGTTATCTCTTCGTACATATCCTCATACAACTTAGCTACATTATCTTCCCCAACACCTTTATAAGCTACAAACTTTCTATACCTATCTGCAATATCATACTTTGTATCTATTGAAGCTTGATATGATTCAAACAGTTTATTCTTTACTGCAGCTGCAAATAACTGAATGCTAGTATTTTTACTGTATACAATAGGATCTAACCAAGCTGAGAACCACCCAGCTTCTCTATGAGTATACCTTAATTCTTGTAGTATAGACTCTCTCCCAATCATCTTGTCTTGAAGCTGAGCTATATTTAATTCTAATACAGCATCAAATCCTTTAAGCCTAGCTGTCCAAAATCGTTTATCAAATCGATTGATATCTACAGTAACTCTGTCTTTCTTAATTCTATCAATCTTAGCTTGTAACTCTTTATTGATATCAATAGGGGTATGCTGCAGAAGAGTATCTACATGCAGAGGAAGAATAGAGTCTAAGAATTTATCATCTACATTCTTCATTCTCTGCTCTGTGTCTCTAATGTACTCAAGCACATCTTTCCCAGCAGCAATTTCTTGAGTCATTCCATAAGCAAGCATACTGTTTACTTGATTCCCAAGTAAGGTAATTACAGATCTAGAGCTATTGTTTGAATAGAATAGATCAATAGTTTGCTTAAGTTGTGATATCTGATTGAGAATAGCTTCTCTTCCTGCATTTGTAATCTTTCCTTGAGCCTGGAATGTTTCGTAGTTATCCTCAAGAGTCTTTAGTTTGGATTCTGCTCTAACAGATAGATCGTGCAAGTAATGTACTAAGTCATAGTAGTCATTAATTGTCTCATTCTTCTTCTTAATCTTATTGATTAAAGAGCGTATTTCTCTCATACGAACTTCTACTTCTTGGTTTTTCTTCTTACCTGTAGTAGGTTGACTCTCTCGTATTTGACGAAGTTGAGCTTCAAGCTTGATGATAATCATCTCTGTTAGTTCATTTCCTGATTTTCTAACAGATTCTACTTTCTCAGAATTAACATTCATACCCTGCATATAGATTTGCTCTGCAGTGTAGTTATCCCCAACCTCTCCAGGTTCTGGGTTATCTTGATTGATACGAGTAGTAAACTGGTATGAATCGTCAACTTGCTTTTGAAGAGATCTAAGTACTCTATAGTCAACTAAAGCTGTAAAGCTCTTCCCAACTCTGTTTGTAATAATTAACGGAGATGCTGGGTTACCCCCAAAGTTCTGTACAGCAATAGAATTGATATCATCTATCTTTCTAAGTGCATCTTTTTGCCTAGTAGGATTTACATATAAGTTTGGGTTATCAGATACTACAGTGAGGACTTTAGCATCTAACATAAATTTCTCAATATCATCAGGAGTTCTAGTTTGTGGGTTTGTATCCTCAATTAATTGATAGATATTAGTCACCAACTCATCCGCAACTCCATTTACTGTGTATACACAAGCCATTGTTTTATTATTTTAAGCAAATATATATTATCCTCCAAACTTACACTCAGTTCTGTATTTCCTAATTTGAGGAGAATCTTCAGAATAGATAGTTGGGACTGCAGATTGATTAATCATCTTCTGAACTTCGTTAATTATCAAAGGAGATACATCTTTCATCCCCACGTCTCTCCCAGTAATAACACTTCCGTTGCCCTTCGCATGCGAGGGAAGTCTCATATTCATCTCATAGAGTTTATTCTTCATACTCTTAGTCTGTAACTGAATGTAGTAAGAATTCTTAGTATCCTGCCCAACCTTTATATACAATACAGTTTTATCTTTCTGACCTTCTTCTTGTTTTGGTAACTTTCTATATCCCTTAACAAACGTAGGAGCATCAGGATTTCTTATCAAGAATTTCTGATAAGATACTCCCCCAAATGATTCTCTAATAGGGGTATCACCTTGTACTTGAGATACGATTTTCCCATACGAACTAGCTTTAGGAACAAATCCAAGAGATACCCCGTAGTTTCTTACAAACTCTATTAAAAACTCTGCATCCATAAAGTGATTCTCATCCTCTAGTACTGAGATAATATTCTTTCTGAATTCCCCAACCACCCCTATCCCATTCTCATCGCTCCAGTATTGAGGATCTACATACTTCATATATGATGTACCTGAGGGCATAAATCTGCTAGATACTAACCCAACTTGAATTAACATATGCCCAAATTGTGCTATCTCAATCCTCTTTGCTTCTAACTCCTGAGGAGTCATAGGAGTATCTGGGAGAAACAATTCTGGGGAATATATCAATTGATTTAAACCATCTGAAATTGCACTAGATCTCTGTGAATTAATAGCTCCTTTAGGTCTAAATTCTACTTTTAATAATCTATTATCTGTATCAGATGTAGAGAATTGAATATTAGTTAAAAACTCATTGGCCTGCATTGCTGGGTATGCAAACATCATCTTATTTAGTCTTGCAGCAATATTATCAGAAACATCTTTACGTAGCAAAGAGGTTGGACTAACCCCAGTAATAGATTCCTGTTTACTGTAGCTTAAGAACATATCCCCAAACTTTGTACCTGGGGCAGTAAGTATATGATCAAGTAATAATCTATTTATCTTTCTATGTTGAGCTTGTGTCAGACCCTCTAATCCCAGTACGTTCTTTAAAGATTCTTTGAACTTTATGACACTATTAGATGCTGATGGGAATATCACTTGAGCCCCTGTAAAGACAGAGCTGAAGTACTCCATAAATGCTTTAGAGGGAAGGAATGCATCTTTAGTTAAGAACTGATCAAGGTCTACTGCAGATATTAAAGGATTAGATTTAGCACTAACATTTTCAACTACTTCTAAAATCTCCTGCATTGCAGATAGATCATTTGTTCTATCTAAAGTATCTGGGGTTAAACGTCTGTAATTACGATAGAGTTCAGATCCCCCATAGTATGCTATTGCAAAGTTCTTTAACAAACGCATACTAAGATCTCCTCTAGGATTATTCTCACGAATAGCATACACAAGCATCTCTGTAATCATAGGTTGCATAGTAGGATTATTGTTATTAATAACCTGTTCTAAGAACTTCTTAGTTAATCCTAATTTTCTAAATGCTTGATAAGGAGTCATATTCTCAATAGTCACTAAGCGTGTAAACTCAAAAACTGCAGGATTCATCCTAAAAGCAATAATATCTTCCTGTTCTACCCCAACAGATGCAAGTAATATAGATGCCTTAGCTGTAAATATATTATCATTAGTTCTTAACTGTAAAGGAACTTCCTGTCCCCCAACGTCAAGAGCTGCAGATAAGTGACTGGTAAAGAATGAATTAACTCTCTGCCCATTGAGCGGGGATCTAGATTGAATAGTATCAAGTATCTCCCCATCCCAATTAACAGCTTTAGATTGGTCAATCTTCAATCCATACTTTCCCCCACCCAAATCTCCATGCACTGCTGCGGAAAATCCAGAATCAGCATTTGCATACAACCCAATCAATTTAGCTGCCTGCGAGAATTTTTCACGCATTCTTATATCTAACAGAGGGTCATCCATTTTACTCCCCAAATCCATACCCCCTTTGAGTTTTTCTAACTCATCAGCAATTGCAGCATAGTTTGCAGATTCTACCCCAGAAAGAGTTTCCTCGAGGTGGGAGAATGATTGTGATACTGCTACGTTAGTGTTGAATATTAAATTATTTAATTGCTCAGTGCTTAACCCTTTAAAGAATTCAACGGGTTGTTGAGCTGCTACTTTAGCAGGAGTATTAACCTTAATGATGTTCCCATCTTGGTCTGTTTCCTGCAGAATAATGTACAGCTTATCCCAGTCAAAGTCGGAACCTGTAGCCTGAACAAAGTTTGCAGGAACTATAATATGCTTCTTATATGATTTAGGAAGTGCTACTGCAACTTTGAGTACGATTGTAGAAGCCAAAGATTGGTGAGGAATTCTGTACCCTAAGAACATTAACTTCTGCTGTATTGCAGGATCACTTAAATCTAACTCATCCCCAATCTGTATCCCCATACGCTCTAAGATATCTTCAGAAAGAGCAACTTCTGCATACAATGTAGATTCGTTCGTTGGTTCGTAGAACTTTAATTCACGAAGTTCCCCATTAATATTGAATTTCCCCATAGAACCCACCTGCACTGCTTCAAATCCAGGTACCATAAACTTGGCTACTTTCTGTCTGAATACCCCAATAAACTGAGCCATAAGATCTCTCTCATTTGTTGGGAATCCAGCAGGTAATGCAAAGTCTACATCAAACTCCCCAATGCGTACAATCTTTAATTGTTTTTCGATGGTTACATCAAACTTCCCATCACGCATTTTAGAATCTGTAGTCAGCTGAGCAATCTTAGCTAATATCTTAGTCTTTGCTAATCCTTTCTCTGCTTCAGTAGTAGCACGTAAGTATTCCCCTAATCCAACCTCATCAATAGTTTCCTCTAATGCATTACTTAACTTGGCATAGATAGTCTTACTGTAAAGATCAAATAACTCTTGCCCACTTATATCTTGTCCATCAAAATTATATCTGCCTTCTCTATTAATATTAGTGATAACGTGTCTTCTAATCTGAGTATTATATCTTATCTGCTCTTTAGCTTTAGTAGACATAGTTTGTGGCTCTACTAACTTAGAAGCCTTCTGCACTGTCGGGATTATACCTCTAAAGTATTCTCCTGTAGCTTCCCCAGTTTGGAAATCAATTGTGAATACATTAGATGCTATACCCTTCTTAGCACTTGCAGCGTTAAATAGATGAACAGGTTTCCCATCAGTGTACTTCCCATTCATTGCTTCAAGCATATCAGCCATCACAGGAGATGACTTAGCTGCATTTCTTGTTAAAACAAACCAAGCATTTTTATCCAACTCAGAGGCATAGATTTTATTCCCAGCAACAGTATGGGCAGAAGTATTATCGTAGAAATACTTAAACCCAGGAGTCAAATCAAATGCCCAATCGCCCCCATTTTGGTAGTCTTGGTACATCTTTTCATGCTCTGCAGTCCATGCAAATGGTCCACCCCCACCTTCCATAATAGCTTTAAACATCTCTGGGCTAATTATAGCCAAAGAGTCTGTACCCTTTGCAACTCCTCGAGCATAATTCTTTGCAATTGATGCAGCCCTTTCTGTAGATAAGCCCTGAGTTACAAGAACATCTTGATATGCTTGTGAAAAGTCCTCAAGCACAGTTCCAAAATCTTCAAATGCAACTTGATTAAATTCTTCAAACATCCCAAAATCAGGGTTGTTTACATCTTGACCTTTAATAAGTAATTGAGATCCTGGAGTATTTAACAAACCCCATCTCTTATAAAGATCTTCTATACTCTTAAAGTAAGCAGCTGATCCTCTAAATAAACCTGTAAGTTCTATTCTATAGACAATAGTATTAAATACAAAAGATTCTATGAACTTATTCATATCACCTGCATAACCCCTCCTCAAAGCTTCGGTATTGATATTCTTTTCTGAAGTAATATTATAATCAGATATTACCTGCATAACAGATTCAACCTTTTGTGGAAGTACATTCTCTATGTAATTATCCACCATCTGATCTAATACATCCCAGTATTTATTATAGGTTTCTATTCTCCCATACTTAATCATATCAGGCATCATAAAAGATAACCTTACCCCATCTACGTCAACATTCTCTGTCCCCTCTAAATTCATAAAGTTTATTCTCCTACGAGTCTCTTTATCAACTTCATCACTAGGACCTTTTTTATTAATATGATAATCTTTAAATCCTAACTTTGTTTGAGACTCTCTATTATTTTCATATATAGTAAGATCTCTATTAATTCGCATTAAGTCCCTAACAATAATGGCTTCTATGACTTCTTTCTTGGTAATAGTTTTACCTGTAAGTTGTTCAAAGCTACTTTTAGCAGTATCTAAAGCTAGTTTTGGGACTTTAATGAATGCAAAATTGTCTCTACTTTCCTGTGTAGGAATAGCAGCAAACATATCTGACTCTCCCCCATTTAGAAACTGATTCAATAATACAATAAGATGGTCGCGAGGAGTTAGATCTGAATACTCTTTAGCTTCTGAAGTCTCTGAATCCTCTTGGCGCTGCCCACTAAACTGCTTAGTTTCAAGAGGATAATTGTTTCCAGCACCTTTCCCCATAACAGTGAGGAGAATAGATTTATGCTGTTCAGATGGGTTGAGACTTATATCTGCAGACATATCTTGGTACGTCTGAGATAGATTCTCAAAGGTAGCATTATTAATATCGTTAAGCTTACTCGTCATTGGAGTAGGCTTATTTATAGGGAATACAAGATTCCCCTTTGCATTTAAAATAGAAGCAGCAACATCACTAGTATATACAGAGCCTAAAATCTTAGATAATCCTACTAATTGCTTAGCATCTGTATTAAATATTGGATTTGAGATACTGCTTTTAACGTCTCTAATATCAGTTATCTGATTACCCTTACTTGTTACTTCGAATACTTTATTAATAATATTCTTAACCCCGTAATTATAAATCTCATTGACTTTCCCCCTATCCCCATTTATATAGTTTTGTATAGCTTGAGAATTTAATTCTCTACTAGAGGCTATATTTATTCCTAAATCCCATAGAATACTCCCTAAAGCTCTTGCTTTCTCATTTTGATCTCTGGAGTTATTGAATATAGTAATTTGCTCTTTTACAGATTTAACTCTATCCTTCCCATCTGTAGTAGTACGATTTACATCATATAGAGTTTTATCGTCAACTGATACTGCAGTATATAAATGAGGATTTGTAGCTGTTATAGAGTTCCCAAGCATATTCGATTTCCAGTTCTGGAAAAGAATACTAGACGGATTTTGGGAATTTAGAGAGATAAACTTTACAGCATTTGTTGTTACAGTCTTCTTTGTCTCAATAGGATTCCCATCTTTATCAAGTTGAATATCTTCTTCTGCTATATCTTCAACTTCATTTCCGTACTTAACCTCCATTACTTCGAGGTTACTTTGGTCTAATCGGAATACTTGGAAGAACTGTGCTTTTTGAGCTCCAGAAAAGTTACGAATAGCATTTACAACAGGAACCATCTCTTGATCAATAGCAGCCCTCTCTTCAAGTGCTTTTATAATCTCAGAGAATGTATTCTTATTCTTAGATATCATCTGAATCCTAGAATAGATTCTAGAGATTGGGATCTTAGTTACAAATCCGTATCTATTAGGAGTAAAATTTTCAATATTCTGAAGAAGACGTTTTATCTCCTGGGATACAGTAGATGCTGGATCAACTTCAAAATTGCTTATAGAGTAATTCTTTTCAGCAAGTGCTAAGTCATCTCCCATATCTACAGAGTCCTGCTCATCACTTTCTGAAGTATCATTAGACTCATCTTCTTCTATTACAGAGTCTTCAATATTCCACCCAAACTCTTTTAAAGCAACTTTTGTTAAGTGTCTGTATCCTCTAACCCCGTTCTTATCTAACCAGTTCCCCTGTATAATATCAAGCACGTCATAGAGTTCATATAAAAACTCTTCAAATGCAGCATCCCCAAGACTCTGCTTACTAAGTATCCCAGAGATATCTACAGGAATTGGGAAATTAGGATATTCATTCTCACCCCCAATCTCATAATTATCTACAAAATCTTTTAATTGAGAGATAGTATCATACAATAAACCTTCACTCTGAACAGTAGTCCCAAACAGTTGTTGTACTCTATTTAATACTACATTCTGCTCAACCGTTTCTTCTTGAGTTTCTTCTGAAACTGCAGGCTCAACATACCCATCTATAGCGTTGATAAATAAACTCGTTGGTATATCTATCGACTCAGTAAAAGCTGCAGCAGTATTAAACTTTGATTGCAGGCTATCGTTATTCTCTTTAAGAATAAGACCTTGGTCAAAGCGTACTTGAGGAACTTTTCCGTCATATCTATTATAAAGAGATACAGCCCCATTGGGGCCATAGAAACTCTCTAATATTTTATACTGTTCGTCTGAAAGGTTAGGGCAAGAAAATCTCATGAGTCTATATAATTAACAGTATTTTTTAATTTGTTCTGCTTCCCAAGCTTCTACAATATTAGGAAATTTCTCTCTAAATAAGGGTAATACACTATTTTGAAAATCTGCAAATGTGAATTCGTAATCATATTCATTTTCTTGCTTTAAATAGTTATCTAAAGCTTTATTTAATTTATCGCGAACGGACTGTTCTTCTGAAGATGCCCCTACTACTGGTTTTAGAGCAGGTTCTGCAGCAACTGGAGTAGCTGGAGTGGCTGCTGCAGAAACACCACTTTCTAAATCAGCTAGTTCTGCATCATACTTAGCAATTATTTCTAAGTTTGTTATTTCTGATATATCTAAATCTATAGGAATTATATTTCCATTTTTATCTTGAATTACATTATCTGTAAAGTCTGAAATAGCATATAACTTATTTCCATATTTATAGTAATATTTATTATCTATTTCAAGAACACCTTTGATAGTTTTAAGATAATCCTGTACTTCTTTTTCAGACAATGTATTTCCTTCTATATAATTTTGTCTATATACTGGGTTTTTAACTCCATTGTGTTCGTAATAACCAACTACCTCTAATCCAGAATTTCCAATAATCTCTCTTAATAATGTATTTGTAATTCTTTGTTTGTATAATGCTTCTTCTTTTGAATTATACGGTTCACTTATTTTAATAACATGAGAGCCATCTTTATGTCTATAAACAGTGCTTTCACTTCCCTCTGTAATAAACTCATAATTATCTAAAAAAGAACCTTCATATTTTCCATTATTATATGTTAAATTTTTAATTTCTGTATTTTCTTTTTGTCTTCTTGTTTCTATATCAGCTTTAGTTTCTGTAGTAACAGGAGTTTCAGCAGCTTTTTTACCTCTTCCTCTTGTAGGGTTTTTAAGATTACCTTTCCGCCCCGGAGTTACAAATTGAGGTTGTTCTACAGTTGTTTTAACTATAGGAGTAGCTGCTGGTGTAGAAGTTTCTATTGGGGCTTCTACGGGAGCTTGAGGTGCTACAATTTTATCTACTCTAAACTTTAATCCAATAT
>Ga0099848_1001290_pt1 | contig 11665 bp, 9 predicted proteins | sample CB_VirMetaG_3_FD_78179 | JGI IMG/M metagenome (GOLD analysis project Ga0099848, IMG submission 78179) | Freshwater to marine saline gradient viral communities from Chesapeake Bay - CB_1508_1S Viral MetaG | ecosystem: Environmental > Aquatic > Marine > Coastal | place: USA: Chesapeake Bay... | reverse complement strand
CATCTAGCTCTCGTTGAGTTTTTTCCGCTTGTTTGCGGGTGATGTTTAAAGTCTTTAAGACCAAAAACGTTCCTACGACGAGTAATAAGTCAATCACCGCAAGAACACCTAAAGTAAAAGATAATGTTTCCATAGTTTTATTTAGTATTAAATGTCAAAGAACTCCTTTTATGATACACTAATATAAAAAGAGAGCTCGGCATTGCCAAGCTCTCCTAGTAATAATTGAAATTTTCTTAGAAGTTCAAGATACAATAATCAGGCTGGACTTCCATTGAGATATTGATTGCAGTACCATCATCATCCCAGTTATAATCTCCAAAGTTTGCTGATGTAATAAAGCATCCTTTTAAAATCCATTCTGATACGATGTCGCCAACAGGTCCTAATACATCGAAAGTTAAATCTTTCTTGTAGAAGTCTGAATAACCATCTCTACCAGTTACTGATTCGTGATGTAAACGAACCCATTCCATTACTGCCTGAGCACCTGAAGGAGTGATAGGATCAAATAAGGTAAAGGATACGGGGCCCCAAGTTGTTTTACCTTTCACAAAACGTTGAACGTTAATGTGATTTAAAGGTACTGATGATTGGGCTACGTTAATACCCCCAACACCTTTGATCTCATATGCTGGGATACCATCGATGTACATAATAAATCGATTGGATTGTTTGGGCTCAAACGCTGTAAAGAAAATTTCGTTCGGATCTAATACTGCCATTTTGCGTTATATTATTTTATCAATTATAAATATTCAAGTTTTTAACTTTTACCCTGGGAATGTTGCTCCTGTGGGTAAGATGTTAAAGTCTAAGTAAATGAATTCAGCTGTTTTAGTTGGCTGCAAGTAGATTTGACCAACCATCATATTTCTATCAATTACATCAGGAGTGTTGTTGGAATCATCCATAATCACTCTAAAGGCATATAAACCTTGTCTTTGTTGTACTGATTCGAGATATGGGTTAACTTGACTTAAGAACGCATTTCTAGTAGCAATTGTGTTTTGTTCAAACACCAAGTTTAATGCAACTTGTGAAATGTAAGACTTAAGGGCAATTAATAATCTACGAACATTTACACGGTCAAGCGCAGATGCTCTTTTCTGTAATGTCTTCTGACCATAGATTACAACTCCTGTTCCAGGGAATGTTGCAATTGGGTTAACATTACCATTATATAAAGTATTACGCTGTGATTGAGTTAATTTTCTTTCAGCTTGAATAACTGTTTCTAAGCCACCTCTATTGATACCTGCAGGTGCGAACCAAGGTTCAGAAACACTATCATTAAATGCATATACTGCGGGTACCATTGTTGAAGCAGGTACCCAAACCATTTGGCCTGTGCCTGGATCAAGTGTCATTACCCAGGGCCAGTAGGCAGCAGCGTATGAACTATTAACAGTTAAAGCAGATGTTACAGCTTCGCTAACAGTATCCCCATAAGGTCTTGGATCCGCAACTACAATTGCATCACCTCGTGATTGGACATTATTAACTAAAGTTGTAATTTGTGATGAATTATCAGCAATAGTTAAACCAGGTACAGAAATTACGTTAAATACGTAGTCGTCTTGGTTAGCCATTAATGAGATAGCATTGTTGTAATTGGCACCAGTTAAACCTTGAGTATCTAAGCTGCTAATATTATTGTAGAATTTACCAGTTCCTGTGTAAATTGAGCCTGCAGCTCCACCAAATGAACCACTTGATGCTACTGGTAAATAAGCAGCATAAGCAGCTACAGGGTTACCAGAATTGTCAAAATAATTTGGCGTTGGTTTATTTACTCTACTAACATAAATGTAACGAGATTGATTAGGGAATGTACCGTTTGTTTGAACGTGAGCTCCATCAGTAGAACTAAAAGATCTATATTGATCACCAATTACTCTAGAAATATAATTAGGTTGAGTTGGGTCAAGTGATAAGTTAGCCCAAGTTTCAAGAACATTAGTATTGTTAGTTTCGTCATTACCTTGTCTAACTAATAAAGAGAAAGTACCAGTATCAGTATCTCTTCCTGTTATCTGCCATCTTAAATTATCTACAGAACCACTAGCTAAACTGCCATTTGAACTATCGGCACCATAAACAACAGCGCTATCACTACCACTGATGCTGTTCATTATGTCTCCTTCAGCAATTGTAGAAATTACAAATGATGATGTAAAACTAAACTCTCCACTAGCACTATTAAATCCAGTAGCACCATTAGTTAAAGGAGTTGTGCTTGCGGTAGAGAAGAAGTTACCAATTGAAGCTGTGGCAGATGTAAATGAACCTGAGGCAACTCTAGTAACTAAAAGAGATGTACCACCGTTTTGGAAATAGTTATAAGCACTAATTTGTGTTAAAAAACTATATTGCTGACCACCACTCAAAAAAGAGCCACCAAACCTATTCAAATAATCCGAATAAGTAGTGACAAGAGTTGGAACCTCAACCGGACCTAATACGGTAGGTCCAATAATAGCGGCTCCTGCGGTTACTGGTGCCTGTGTAAGAAAAGACTGATCAGTTTCTCTAGCTAATACACCAGGTGATAATAATGTTTCTGCCATTTTACAGTTATATTTTTAGGTTTTATTATAAATATGTAAGAGTCTTTCAAAATACAATGCAACCTTTAAAAAAATAACTGGGTTTTAGTCAAGAACTATTTCACCTGTTTCTAAATTTATTTGTCCAGAACCATATTTTTCTGTTAAAATTTTACCCCAATTAATACTTTCTTTATCAAGAGATAAAATCTGTTCTTTATATTGATCTTTTTGATTCTGCAATAAGGTTATTTGGTATTCGATTCTACCAATAGAATTAATTAAATCTTTGTTTTTATCATTTAATTCTCTTAAAGCCGTAATTTCTTCTTCTGTTAAAACTTTTTTTTCCATCGTTGATACATATTATTTTTTAAGTAAAGGTTTAATTCTATTATATACTATTTGAGGAGTAATAGATTTTTGACATATGTGTTGTTTATCTGTTCCTTTCCAAATAGGACACCAATCCCAATCTCCAGCATCAAAAGCAAAGTTTCGATTTGTCCAACAAGGAAAACAAACACCTTCTTTAAATATTCTTGTTGTTTTTTTAGTAAATTCGTGACCAGGTTCAGCAAACCCATTTATCATTACAGTGTGTTTATTTAAAGACCAATTTATCCAAGATAACCCGGAACCTAATCCTATAAATAAATCAGCGTGGTGTAAAATTGTAGCTACAGTGTCCATATCCTGGCCATAATAATTTAGAACAGAATCCATATAATGTTCAGATTTAGTTAAGCTTATAACAACATAACCCCTTTGTCGTAATAATTTAGTCAATGTTACCCAATAATCATAAACCCATTCTTTACATCCAGCTGTAGCATTAGGACCAATTACAATATATTTTTCTTTAATTGGTCTTTCTCCAATTTTAAAAGTAGTCCCTAAATTAAGTTCTTTATATTCTAAACCTAAAATGTCTGAAGCAGTAGCTTGCATAGGAATAGTATTGCATTGACGAGGGTGTTTATCAAAATTTTGCCAACCTCCATTTTCGTCTCTAAACCAGCCAATATTATAATGGGCTACACATTGGGTCACTGTACCAGGTTCTATAAATTCAATGTCTTTATATTCTAAAAGTCCTTGAAACCAATCGTTGTGGAATGTAGATAAAATAACTTTACAATTGTGTTTTTTGGCAAATTCAACAACATATGGAGTCCAGCCAATAGTATCACCAATTGATTTAGAATCTAATGAAATTAATACACGTTGCCCTTCTAAATTTAAACGAGAATATTCTTTACCATTGATTTTTATTAGCCAAGGTATATAATATTCTTTGTTACAAGAAGTCCACATATTATTACTAATAGTTTGCTTGTGGACTATAGTATTTGTATCTCTATTAATAAATTCAATTGTGTATGATTGTTTTTTAGATCCTAAAATTTCAACTTTAGGTTTGCCAATATAATTAATGTGTATAGTATTTTCCTTTACAAATTCTCCTTGGTAAGCATAGAAAATAATAGTACTAAAACGTTCTACGCTTTCATCTTTTGACATAGTCTCAGTAATGTCTTCAACCATATCATAAGAATAGAACTTAAAATTAAAATTATGACGTTGTAAAAATTTGTAAAATTCTTTAAATAAAGGTTTTTCGTGAGGGTGGTGTAAGTGAATTTCACCTACAATTTTAGGAATTGTTTTTAAAAATTCGGCATTTTCATCAGTAAAAACAGAATACTCTGCTCCTTCAATATCAATTTTAAAAAAATCAATTTTACTGATGTTGTTTTCTTTGATTAAATCTTTAAAAGTAATAGTAGGAACAGTTTCTTTATGTATATCCCATTCTAAGTCTAAAGTACCATTGGTTCCTGAAACTGCTTTTTTTATTAGAGTATAATTTGATCCTTTTGCATTTTTTTCAATAATTGGATGGTATACACTTAGGGGCTCAACAGCATATATATGTTTTGGTTTATTTTTTTTAGCTTTCCATATAAATGGACCAAAACTAGCACCTAAATCTAAAACAATATCATCTTTTTCTACATCAAAAAATGGACTATATTGATCATCATTTATAAATTCAAAATCGATATTATGTCTAAAACCATCAGAAATAGCTCCATATTCTAAAGGGGCAAATTGAGATACAAAATCTTCTAAAGTATCTCTTCCAATTTCTGCAATTCGATCCCAATTAAAATCACGATGAATAAATTTTGCTTCTTCTATAGCACGTTTTTTATGGTCTGTATAATTTTCAAATGCATCACGCATTACACGTGCTAAATCTTCAAAATCAGGTTCATAGTAATTACCTACAACCGAATTAAAATGATTATAATTAGCGTCTTGTGCTGGTTTTTCACCTAATACTTTTACAGGAAGTCCTCTGTATTTTGCAAATTCTAATTGAGCACAACAATCTGAGTAGATAGATGGTGTTCCGCACGCCATTGCTTCAATTAGAGGTAAATTCCATCCTTCACTACGAGCACAAGATAAAAATACGTGACCATTTTTTATATAAGTAATGTAATCTTCTCGGGATGGAAAATGTTTTACTTTAATTCGGGGATCTTCTAAACCAAAATGTTTTAATCTGTTTTCAGTTGTTTCTAATCCATCACCTGAGAATGGGTTATCAATTGATACTATCAGATCAACGGGTTCGTTTGGTTTGAATTCTTTTAAGAAGGTTTCAATTATTTCTTTTGTAGATTTTCTATAATCCCAACGACCAAATACTACAAATTTAAATCTACCATCTACATAATCAAGTACTGTTTTAGGGTCTTCGGGGTAGAAGGTTTCTACGTCAACGCCTTCTGGTACTACTTTTACTTTTTCAGAAGGCATACCTTGTGCAATTGTGCAATCAGCTTGCCATTGAGAAGGTACCCAAATTTGATCGTACTCTTTAAGTTTATTAAAAAAATGTTCCGGTTGTAATGTAGATTCCCAAACATTATAAGCAATTTTAGGACCTACATAATCATCATAAAAGAAATGGTGATCTGTTTCTTCTAAAACTAAATTAACGTTATGTTCAAACTTGTTAGGATAATTTGAATATATTGGGAATTCTGCTCTTTCTCCTTTTTCTTGATTAGTCCATAAGGTTTGTTCTACTAATAATTTTTTATCTATATCATTTAAATAAGATTCACCGTTATGGGGTTCATCACTAGGCCAATTCCAACTTTTACCAATAGTAAAATTGCGAACTTTTAAGTCAATATATTTAGATAATTTTCTAAAAAAATCACGAGTATGGTTATTATAACCTGTTGTGCCCACATAAGAGGCGTGTGCATAAACTTTTGGTTTCATATTTTTATTGCAATTATATCAAGAGGCATTGTGTAAACTTCGGTATGATAATTATGACTTCTTAAAAAATCAACCATATCATCTAAAGTATAACCAACCTCATCAATATGGTCGTATTCAATTTGGATAAATTTTATATCAAATTTTTCAAAATCTATAGATTTTAAAACATCAAAATCTAATCCTTCTATATCAATCTTTAAAAAATCAATTGTTGTAATTCCTAATTGCTCAATTAAAAAATTAAAAGGTACACAACCAACTTCTATTTTTTCTAATACACTTTCGTGTGATTCGTGTATAGCGTGAGTTTCTATAAATGAAGCCATACCTATGTAATCTTGGTCTGGGAGTTTGTCCCACATTTCGGGTTTAAAGCGGGTTAATTCCAGGGTTTCAAATTGAGTTGTTACTGCCCCTTCAACTTTAACTAAATTATCGTAATCTGGTATTTTGTCTAAGGCTTCTTTTTGAGGTTCTACTACAATACCTCTCCATCCTTTATTACATAAATGAGCTAAGGTGTGGTAATAACAACTTCCTATTTCAACAAACGTTTTCATCTTACAACTTTTGGTCCACTATGGCTATCTAAATTTCCTTCTATAATACCTTCAATTGGTAAATAATGTTCATTACAATGATAATAAATAATGGTTTCATTAACAAATTTATCTAAACCTGTTAACCATTTATCGTATTTTGGATCTTCAAAATGGTAATAAATTTGAGTTGGAAATAAATTATGATAAGTTTTCATCACATCATAACCTCCAATCGCAAATCTATCATCCATATTTAAAGGATCTGTTTTTTGATTACTGTATCCAAAAGTATTTACATAATTTGGGTCTAATTGAGTTATATCATTTAAAAAGGGTGAATCAGCTGCAACGTGATGTGTAAACAATAAATCGTATCGAGTTCTTATAATATAATCGTATTTAATACCTGATTCTTCGACTAAATCCCAAACACGTTTTAGCGATAAAAACATTCCCATTTGAGAATTTAATCTTTGATTATTATAACCCTTTATATCGCTTGCATCAAATTGGATTCCTTTTTCAAATAAATGTTTTTTAGGTTTATACCAATTTAAAATATTTTTATAAGTATTTTCTGAAGGTTTATATACGTTTTGTAGTTTACCTTCATTAAAAAAATCGTATTTGTGGAATGTTTTATCTTTCCATCCGTGTAGATATACATCACAATCGTATTTGTCTAAGAAATATTTTTTACACTCTTTAAATCCAGCGTAAATTTTTCTTGGTTGACCACTAATTGTAATTGCTACTTTCATCTTAAAATTAAAGGTGCCCAGTTTTCTTTATAACTTGATACAGGATTTAACTCAATTCCGTTTTTTAGTATATGGTATTTTAACATTGATTCATTTACCAATTTTGCTGGGTCTGTAACAATGTTGGATAACCAATTTTCATAATCTTTATCGGTATATAAATAACTTAGTATATAAGGGAATACATTGCAGTACACACCCATTACCTCCATAGAACCTACTGCAAATAGATCATCAATTTCAGAGGCTCTTTCATCTGGGTCATCTGAGTATTGGAAATAATGTAATTTATTAGGATTAACTTGAGTTATATCTTTTAAAAAAATACATTCTGGGGAGATATGATCTGTATACCTAAGATCAAATCTCATTCTTATAACAAGATCGTAGTGATTACCTGATTCTTGGATTAAATCATAACAAGCTTTTATAGAGTAAAAATTGGACATTGAAACATTTAGTTTTATGTCAAATTTAGATTTTATACCTGTTATATCAAATGGTATAGGTTTTTGAAATGTGTAAGCTTTTGGCTTATACAAATCTAAAACATTGCGATAATCTTCTTCTGTAAATTGATAATCTTTTTGTGGGGAAAATTTGTGACCGGTTTTGTAAATAGTATTAGTATTATACCAAGTATGGATAAACACATCACAATCGTATCTATCTAAAAACCATTTTTTTATTTCTTCATACCCTTGTTTATAACATCGAGGTAAACCACTTAAGTTTATCGCAATTTTCATTATCTATAATGACCTCCTCCTAACCAAAGTACAAATGATTTACGTGTGCCACCAATAACTGGGGTTACTCTATGCATCATAAACGATGGGAAAATAACAACGTTACCTTTACCACGAGGAGCATTTATAGGATATGTTCCACCTGGCCATAGTTGTAAGTCTCCACCTTCATATTCATCTCCACCACTTAATTGTACTGTTACTGATACTTTTCTTTTAGAGAGGTCATCAAAACCAATGTCCATATGCCAATCATAATGACCTTTTTCATAATCATAATATTCAGTATATTGAATTTGCTCAGGCATTGACCATAAATCAAATTTAAACATATTTTCATTGGCTTCCATTACCATATTTCCTATTTTGTCATAAATCCATTTATGTTCATCATCAAAGGGAACCCATTTAATATTGCTCTTTCTGTATGAATCCTCTTTAAAAGATTCATTATCATCTTGTGCTTGAGTTACACCCCTTGTAAAAGGTATATTAGCTACTTGAGATTCAATTTGAGCTAATTCTTGAGGTGAAAAACCAGCTTCAAACCAGTAATAATTTGTTTGATTTGCTGATATATCTATTGGAAAAGTGTATGTTGATTCCATTATTTGTTAGGGCTGCTTGTAAATGTTACTAATATATATCTGGTTCCTTCTTCTACGGGTCGTCCTCCGTGTTTGTGTGTGATATTTCCTGGGTGGCTCATTGCGTAGCCAATTTTTCTAGGTTGTAGAGTTACTTTATATCTAGGTAAATAAGTACCTCCACCTTTAAATTCGTCATTTAATCTTACATTTAATGTGATTACAGACATATCGTGGTGAATTTCTAAACTACCTTGATTAATAGTATCGTATTTTGCAATAAAATTTTCACTTTGTAAATCCCACCATTCGTCTCCCTCTAATTCCCAAAACCAATGCCATACTGGGTAAACAAACTCTCGAAGTACTTTATGGTAAATTTCTTGCATACCTAAAACTTCCATTGTTTGATCCGTCGTTGGATAGAATTTGTGTCTATCTGTTACCCATTCGTGAGATTCAGCTAATGTTATAATTTCTTTACAAAATTTTTCTGTAAATAAAGGGAATTCAATAACATTTGGACCAATTTCATCAGTCATTAATTTGTATTGTCCTTTTAGTGTATAGGGGTTAATGTATTTTTTACACCAAGAATCCCAATCACTAGCATCTAAAATTTCATTAGGATTGACAAAAGTTTCATTTACCATTTTAATTTCTTCATTATCAACAACATTAATTTCGGTACTATATCTATTACTTTCTTGAACTATAAAATTAATTTTTGGGGCTGCCATTTTTAATTTAGGTAAATTAGCAAATTGATTTAAAATGTCAGTTCTTGCTGATTTACCTGAGACAATTCCAAAAAATTCATCTAATGCAAATAAATTTTTCTTATAGATATCAATCCAATTTTCAACTAAAATTTGAGCACCAGTTTTTGAAAGTACATAAGCGTGTGTATTATATGAATACTCGGGAGAAACCCACATTGGGTGGTTTGTTAACTCTTTTTCTTGAATTTCATCATTAACTCGGTATCGACCTAAATAAATTAAATCATAACCTTCTTCCAAAAGATTATAAACATCATTCCAGGGTACTTGATGTTCAACTTTAAAATCATCTTCTAAAATTAATGTTGCTTCTCTTTCATCAGCCCAAGTATCTACCCAAATATCGATATGTGATAAAGCGCAACCTACTTCTCCATCAGTAACATCTCTTGTATACCAGTCGTTCGAGTGATCAATTTTCCATAATGGATTTTTTTTAATATCGTATTGTTTATAGGTTTCAGCTGTAAATTTTTTAGCATCAAAACCTTCTTTAATCCAATACTTCCATTCATTAGGAATGATAATGTCCTGGAGCTTATTTGATATATGCTCTTGGTTATCTTCTATTGTAGTAATATAAGTAAAATCTATCATAGGTTTTACTTTAATTAATTCTTCCCATTTTTTTACTATTAATGACCATCTATTTCTCCAAGCCCAAAAATTAGCTGCGTCTAAATCAATATCGTCTTCAAAATCTTCAAGGTTAAATCCGTGTAATGTTTCTTTTAAACCTGCTGCTTCTAAGGTAACGGGTTTTACCATACAAGCCAACATTTCTAATGCTGTTATACAAAAAGTTTCCTCATATTTTGAAGGGTAATACCAATATTCACTGCTTTTTAATAGCTCTATATATTCTTTACGTCCTAATGTACCAAGGAATTCAACATCTTCCAAGCTATCTAATAAGGGTAAAAAAAGATCTTCAAAATACTCTAAACCATATTCAGGAGTAGATATCTTTAAAGAAGCTAAAGGATATTTTTCTTTTATATTAGGCCAATCTTCTAAAACTTGAGCTAATCCTCTTTCAGCGTGTGATGTATAAACAAATTGATAGGGAATTTTAGCAAAAAAAGGCATTTGAGGTCTTTCATTTGAAATGACTTTTAATCCTTTATCAATTATTGAATTCTCATCTAATTTTTGTTTTTTCTTATTAGTTTTGCCATAAAATATTTCCTCAATATTTAAACCATTACCAATAATTTTGACTTTATCTTTTGCCTCAGGAAATTGGGATAAAAATTTATTTTTATGCCATTTAGTTAAACATACAATATGAGTTAACTTTTCGTGTAATAAAAGATCTTTACCATCATTGGGTAAAGTTTTTCCATTCCACCAAGGATAAAAATCAGTATTATGAACCCAAAAAATAGATTTTTGAAAATTTAAATCGGCAAATTCTTCTAAATAGTGGATATAACTTGTAGATATAATCCAATCAATTTTTTTATTTCCGATTTCTTTTTTGAAATTAGATGTTGTCCTGTATTTTACTTTATTTTGTATAATATCAGGGTTTTGATCTAATAAAAAATGACCATAATCACCCTCAACTACTTCTCCTACAACGTAAACATCGTACGCTAATTGAGATAATTGGTATGCTAAAGAGTATAATGCTTGTTCTGTGCCTCCTAATCCTGTATTGTAAAAAGATTCAGGATTCCAAGGTTTAGGTTGATAACCTGTGTATAAAACTATTTTCATTTAATAACTTTTTAATATAAATATCTACATTTTTTAAAAACTACCAGCATATGCTGTTACTACTCCAGATAACAATGTAAATCTTACCCAAGGAGCTGCTAAATTACCTCTACTTGAATTACCAATTAATTTAGTACCTGTAATTCCTCCTTGAGTTGCGCCGTAAGCATAAGCACTAGGGCCTGCAGCGCCTGTATTGCCTTTAGCACCTTGAGGACCTTGTACTCCATTTGGTGCAGCCGCACCTTTAGGACCTGTTGGGCCTTGAGGACCTTTTGCACCAGGTGAACCTGGTCCAGCTGGACCTTGAGGACCACCACCTCCAGGACCTCCGATTGGGCCCGGAGCACCAGTTGGGCCTTGCCCTCCAATTGGACCTGGTGCGCCTGTTGGGCCTAGACCAGGACTTGGACCTTTAGCTCCAACAGGACCAGGAGCGCCTGTTCCTCCAATAGGACCTTTTGCTCCAGGTGAACCTGTTGGCCCTTGTCCTCCAGGAAAAATGTCATTTGCAAGTGGACCTGGAGCTCCAATAGGTCCGGGGGCGCCAGTTGGACCTTGGCCACCTGTTTTACCTTTAGGGCCTGTAATTCCAGTTCCTCCAACTGGGCCTTTAGCACCAATAGGACCCTTTGCACCTTGAGGGCCAATAGGACCTGGTCCT
>Ga0099848_1001289_pt1 | contig 11671 bp, 15 predicted proteins | sample CB_VirMetaG_3_FD_78179 | JGI IMG/M metagenome (GOLD analysis project Ga0099848, IMG submission 78179) | Freshwater to marine saline gradient viral communities from Chesapeake Bay - CB_1508_1S Viral MetaG | ecosystem: Environmental > Aquatic > Marine > Coastal | place: USA: Chesapeake Bay... | reverse complement strand
TACCCGGTTGGCATTGGAATCCGGATAAGGAGCTAGAGCCAGTCCTAGTATCTGAAGAAGAAGCTGATAGAAACTTCCATATCCAATGGCTTACTGGAGATACGACCGATAATATTCCGGGGATATGGAAAATGGGTCCAGCCAAAGCAAATAAATTAATAGATAGTGTATCTAAATTAGATTGGACTCAAGCGGTTTTGGCTACATATGAACAAGCTAAAGATAGAAATAAAGAAAAATATACCTATGATTATTGTTTAGCTATGGCTAGATGTGTAAGAATCCTAAGATGTGGGGATGTTTCAGAGAAGAAAATAACATCAAAAGATATTGATAAAGAAATTAAACTATGGACTCCCAATTGTTGGAGCTAATAGATATTTTCAGAAAGGGTTAAGCAATGTTTAATACAATACATTACTATATTTACTTAATGCGGACTAAAATAACCGCTTTGAAGACAAGATTGCTTGGGGGTCTAAAGAAAAAGAAAAAGAAAAAACACCCCAATACAGTAAACATTGTTTCAAGATATACCCCCAAACAGAAAACAGAGGGTTCGGCTGGTTTTGACCTAATTGCTAATCTGTCTTCAAACAACCTTTTATTTAGGGCCGGAGAAACACACCTAGTTCCTACAGGAGTTTCAATAGAAATTCCTAAAGGTAAAGTAGGTCTTTTATTCATTAGATCCGGCCTATCTGTTGAATCTCCACTTGGTTTAACAAATGGCGTTGGAGTAATTGACTCAGATTATAGGGGAGAAATCTTAGTTCCCCTTAGAAACTTTTCTGCGTCAAAAAGACATACTTTACTTAATGGTGATAGAATAGCACAATTGGTTATATTAGATTATTTTTCACCATTTTTAAAGCATGTTTCTAGTTTAAACGATACAATAAGAAGTAGTGGTGGCTTTGGATCAACAGGAAAAAACTAAATGAATACATTTCAAAACTTTATTGCACTAAGTCGTTATAGTCGTTGGATTGAGTCAGAAAATCGTAGAGAAACTTGGTCAGAAACAGTAGACCGTTGGTGGGATTACTTTACAAGCAAAGCCCCACAATTAGCAACTAGACCAGATATTAAAGATGCTATTTTAAATCTACAAGTATTACCAAGTATGCGCGGTCTTATGACTGCTGGTCCAGCACTAGATAGAGATCACACTGCTTTATATAACTGTTCTTACTTGGATATTGATTCAGCAAGATCATTCAGTACTCTTATGTATATTCTTATGTGTGGTACTGGTGTAGGATATTCTGTTGAACATCGTTGTACAGAAAAACTACCAGTAGTTCCTAATAAAATTGAAAAGAATTTTAATAAGATTATTGAAGTACCTGATTCAAGAGAAGGTTGGTGTGATTCTTTATTTGATCTAATATGCCACCTATATGAGGGTGTTCATCCAAAATGGGATACTAGCAAAGTAAGACCAGCAGGGGCTAAACTAAAGACATTTGGTGGTCGTGCAAGCGGTCCCGGTCCCTTGGAAGAAGTATTTAGATTTGTCACACAAACATTCTATGCTGCAAAAGGTCGTAAATTAACAGCATTAGAATGCCACGATATTTGTTGTAAGATTGCACAATCAGTTATTGTTGGTGGTGTTCGTAGGTCTGCTATGATTTCACTTTCAGACCTATCTGATCGTGAGATGGCCAAGTGTAAAAGCGGTTCTTGGTGGGCATCTAGTGGTCATAGAGCACTTGCTAATAACTCAGCAATCTATCAGAATCGTCCACCACTTGGTCAGTTCCTTGAGGAATGGACTGAATTGTATAACTCTCACTCAGGAGAACGAGGAATATGCAATCGTCACGCGATGAAAACAATAGCGGAAAAGTCTGGAAGAAGAAGCGACATAGAGTATGGTACAAACCCATGTTCAGAAATAATTCTCAGGCCGAATCAATTCTGCAATCTCAGTACGATTGTCTTAAGACAAGAGGATACAATAACCACAATCAAAAAGAAAATTGAAATGGCTACTATTATTGGTACTATCCAAAGTATGTTTACCCACTTTCCATATCTTTCTGAAGATTGGGCAAACAACTGTAAAGAAGAAAGACTACTTGGAGTATCAATGACTGGTATCTTTGATAACTCTCTTATGAATGGCTCCAAGGGAATGGGTAAGCTTGCTCATGCTCTAGAGTCTCTTAGAGAACATGCTGTAAAAATAAATCTTGAGTGGTCCGAAAAACTCGGAATTAATCCAAGTAAATCAATTACATGTATTAAACCAGAAGGAACAACAAGCTGTCTTGCTGATTCATCTAGCGGTCTACACCCAAGATACTCTCACTTCTATTATAGACGGGTACGGATTGATAAGAAAGATCCTATGTATCAGTTTATGAAAGATGCTGGAGTTCCTTGTGAAGATTGTGTAATGAATTCAGATTCAACTGGTATCTTTACATTTGCTCAAAAAGCTCCTGAAGATTCTATTACACAAAAGAATCTTAGGGCTTTAGATCATCTTGAACTATGGTATACATATCAGCAATCATACTGCCATCACAAACCATCAATTACAGTCTCTTATGGAGATGATGAATTTCTAGCTATAGGACAATGGGTATATGAAAACTTTAATGAAATTTCTGGTATCTCGTTTTTACCAAAGTCTGATCATGTTTATGCTCAGGCTCCATTTGAAGAGATTGATGCTAGAACATACAATCTATATCCAAAAGTAGATGTGGATTGGTCGTTGTTACAGGAATACGAAAAGACAGATTCAACTAAGTCTTCTCATGCTATGGCCTGTACTGCTGGTGCTTGTGAAATTGTAGATTTATCATAAGGAATTAATATGTATTCAAGAGAACAAATGTCAACAAGACTTAAACTAGGAACAACTTTATCAACCCCAGAATTAGCTTTAGTAGTTAAAACGCTTTTTGAAAAGGTTGAAGAATTACAAACAGAAATTAATAATTTAAAGAACCTACATAATGAATCAATTTCCACAAATAAGCGAGGAACTGGTACTGATATTGGAAAAAATATACAAGCCTCTTCCATACAGTCAGGATTTAAGCTCTGAGGATTTTACTAGGGAATCTGCGTTTGCTGCTGGTCAACTAGATGTTGTACAAAAGTTAAGATTGGCTTATGAAAAGCAGAAAAAGGAGAGATTTAATGTCTAATTTTAATTCCTCATATTTAGCTGATCTAATTAAGAGAGCACAAGTAATTAGAGAACAGCAACAACAAAGAGAGTCATTATTAGCTAGGCAGCAAACCATAACATCTAGATTAAAACCTACCCAAGTTACTCCTACCGCTATTAGGCCAAGACAAAGAGTAATGGGTGAACCTGATACCGTAATTAGACAAAGACGAGATGAAATAGCTCCACTAATTAAACAAGCAGAATCTTTTCAGGTAGCTAAAAAACCAACAAAAGAAGTATTAGGTGCTTTTGACTTTTTTGGACAACAATCAAGAGCAAACCAACAAAACATTTCATCTCCTTTAGGGGAAACAAAAAAACAAATAGAAGCATTACAAAGAGTTCAAGAATTAAGTTCTTCCATATCTCAACTACAACCATCCAATCCATACTATAGAAGAGGAACTCGTGCAACAAGAATATATTATAGAACACCCCAAATACAAAATGCGTTAAAAGCACTTCAAGAAGAACAGGCTAATTTATTAAAACAACTTAATATTAAATCTGTTTTTGATGTTAGACCTAAGTTAGAATCACTTAGAGTAAAACAGTCAAGACTGGAAGAGCTTAATAAGCTATATGGCGTTTCTGGTTCTGGTTTATCTTCATTACAAACCGAATTAGATAAGTTCTATAAAGCTAACAACAAACTACAGGTATCAGAAGATATATTATCAATGGCTGATTTAAAAGGTTGGAATACTTTGAAGGCCGAATATGAAAAAAATATATCTCTTAGAAATACTTATCAACAAAAATATTTAAAATCTGGTTCTAAGTTTGATAAAGATTGGTTAGAAACATATAATAAAGCTGTTTTAGACACCGCTAAAAACATGTCTTCTGAACTACCAAAAATACTTAGATCAGCAGAAACTTCATTAACTGCCGCCAGAGGTACAAAAGAAGCTACATTAGGTTCTCTACAGGCAATTCAAAAATCACTAAGACCAGTGGATGTTGTTCAACAAAAAGAAAGAGTAACAATCAAAGAAGCAATGGTATCCCCTAGAGAACAGGCTATTGCAAGAGCTGGTATGGTATCTAAATTTGATAGTACGATTAAAAAAACGCCTCAGTTTAAGGCAAGACCAATTTAAGGAGAATTAATATGGGTGGAGCACCTACAATATCCGGCGGTATGACTCAGGCTGAATATCAAGAGTTATTAGCCGAACAAAGAAAATACGCTGAACAAGCTGAAAAAGAAAGAATGACAAAAATTGAGCAAATGGAAAAAGAAAGAGTTTCCGCAGAAAAGGAACTTTTAGAGGCTCAAAAACTAGCAGAATCAGAGAAAATTGCAGCACAACAGGCTGCTGAAGCTGAACTAGCTGAAGAAATTAAAGCTGTTTCTGAAGAAGAAGAAACAGATCAAACAAGACTTAGTTCAAGTTTTTATGATAGTTTATACAGAGGATTATCTTCTGATCAACCAAGACCAGAGTGAGGTAAATAATGGCAGAACAAACCTTAGCCGAAAGATTTAGACTACTTGATGGGCGAAGACAGTACCGAATTGAACTAGCCAGAAAATGCTCTAGTCTAACAATCCCATCTGTTCTGCCACCAAGAGGATGGTCAGAAGATGCTGCATTACCACAACCATATTCTTCTGTAGCAAGCAGAGGTGTTACTGCGATGGCAAGTAGAATGCTATCTGCCCTTATGCCACTAAACGATACCCCATTTTTTAAGTTTGGTCTTAAGAATGGCGCAGAACCAACACCAGAAATAAAATCTTATTTAGAAACACTTAGTTATCAAGTATATAATAAAGTTGTTTCTCAAAATTTAAGAGAAAACATATTTCAAGCTCTTCAACATTTAATTATTGTTGGAGATGTATTAGTTGTTATGGATGATGATTTTTCTTTTAAAAACCTAAGAATAGATCAATATGTCCTACAGAGAAATGTTCAAGGTAAAGTAATTGAAATTATTCATCTAGAATACTACCCAATCGAACCAGATGGAGCCGTTGATCTTCTAGGTGAAGGTATCGGCATGGAAACAAGAGTTGGTTATGATACTGTTTATTGTCAATATAAACTAAGTGAAGATGAAAAAACTTGGTTTGCTAGAAAAGAAGATGAAGAAGGTGAAGTAATTATGGAAGGAGAATATTCTATTCTTCCAATTATTCCCTTAAGATGGTATGGTGTTGTTGGTGAAAATTATGGAAGATCCCATTGTGAAGATATTTTAGGTGATCTTTCAACACTAGAAAACTATACACAATCCCATATTGAGGGGATGGCTGCATCTTCTACATTCTGGATTGGAGTAGATCCAAGTGGTCTTACTGAAATTGACGATATTTCATCCGCAAATAACGGTACTTTTATACCAGCAAGAACAAATGATGTTTTTTGTTTAAGCCCGTCCCAAACGCTAAATCCACAAATTCAGGCTACTTCAGCTGCCGTTGATGGAATGCGTAAAGAAGTATCTGATGCATTTTTAATGACAAGAGGAGCATTACCAACTGGTGATCGCGTAACCGCTACAGCCGTTAGAATGATTGGTTCTGAATTAGAAACAGTTCTTGGTGGAGCCTTTTCAGCGATTGCCAGAGATTTAATGGAACCAATTATTAAACGAACTGTATTTGTAATGCTTAATAATGGTGACATGGATGATAGAATGTATGAACAATTTTTTGATAAAGACGGTACTTTAAATATAGAAATTGTAACAGGATTACAAGCTCTTAGTAGAGACTCAGATTTACAGAAGTTAATGCAAATGGGTGAAATGGTAAGAAACCTTCCACCACAAGCCTTACAAACATTTAGGTGGGATTCATATGCAAAGGCTTTAATTTCATCTCTTGGTTTTGATCCAAGAATGTGGGTAAAATCTGAAGAGCAGATAATGCAAGAACAACAGATAGCTCAACAGCAAGCAATGGCTATGCAGATGCAGCAGCAGGCTGGACAAGCCATAAGCAATGGAGTCGTTAATACCGCCACCCAAGCTGCCCAACAGGATATTCAGGCTACTGGAGGTCAGGGAATTGCTCAAGTAGCTCAACAGGCTGGAATTGATCTATCACAATTAGGATTACAATAATGAAAAAACTAGATAAAAAATCAATGCCATGTAATAAACCACGCAAATCTCCAAAAGCAGGTAAAAAGCGTGTTGTAAAAGCTTGTGCAAACGGTAAAGAAAAGATTATTCATTTTGGAGCAACTGGTTATGGTCATAATTATTCTCCAGCGGCTAGAAAATCTTTTAAAGCTAGACACAAATGTTCTAGTGCAACCAATAAACTAACAGCAAAATATTGGGCTTGTAAGAATCTATGGGCTGGTCCTAGTGGTTCTAAAGCCAGCTGCCCAAAAGGTAAAAAGTGTAAAAAATAAAATGAAAAAAGCAAAGAAAAAGAAACCATTAGATGCTTGTGCTAAAGCAGCTAAAGCCGCTTATAAAGTATGGCCTAGTGCTTACGCAAGTGGAGCTGCTGTTCAATGTCGTAAAGGAAAGGGTTTCTTAGCAAAGAGAGTTCGTCGTGGCAAGTAAATTCTCTTTAGAAAAGAAAAAAGGATTACATGGTTGGTTTAGTCGTAACAAAGGAAAAGGGTGGATAGATTGCAAGACTGGAAAACCTTGTGGTAGATCTGGATCTAAAGATAAACGAAAGGGATATCCAGCTTGTAGACCTACTAAATCAATGTGTAATAAAAAAGGTACACGAAGAAAAACATCATCAAAAAGGGTGTCTTGGAAATGAAGACTAAATTTAAATGCGCATGCGGAACAACAACAAGGATGACGGGGAAGAACGCAGAATCAAAGAAAAATATGAAAGCTTCCTCAAAGATAAAGAATTCATCAAAGCGTTAAAACAAATTAGAATGCAATATGGTGAATTACTAAAAAAACTAAAGGATGGTAAAATATGAGTAATGTTTTTAAAGGTTTTGTTGAAGATGAAAAATACTTTATTTTACCTGTTTGCAATCTTGATATTACAGATAATGAGTTGGAAGATATTTTTGGTATTGATATTGCTCCAACAGGATTTAGACCGAGAGGGACAACTCAGGCTAATATACAAAACTCACTTTATAAGAATGTTAAAACAATTTCTTTTGCAAGTATTGTAAGAAAATTAGAAATTGATTATATTTCTTTTTCAGGAAATGCACTAAGTCACCAAACTCTTGATTATGATTACTCAAAAGAATTAATGATAAATTTAATATATAATCACCCAACAAATAATAATTTTAACATATACCCAAATTTAACAACAAGCCTACCACAATATACTGTTCAAACAAGAGTTGTTAACGGTAAAAGATACCCAATAGATATTAAAACGGTGGATCAATTGGTAGATGTTTTTGTAACAACAACTGCTCAATCTAGTTCTGTTGATAGAATTAATAAAGCTGTTCCATTTAACATAACTTTTTGGAAAAAGTTTTATAAATCTGATATAAAAAATAAAGACTCATTTTTGATAGACGGAAAACTACCCGGTGGTGTTAATCCAGCTCAACTACCATTACCATAAGGATTTAAAATGTCAAATTATTTTCAAGCATTAGTTCAAAATCAACAACAATATGTAATACCAGTTTGTAACTTATTACCATATAATGATGGTAGTTCATATCCGGGTGGTATTAGAGGAAATATAGCTGGAACAAATACACTACCAACTACTGGTTTAGTTATTCCTGATTATGTAAAAAAACTAGATATAGATTATATTTCATTTAGTGCTTCTCCTGAAAGTGCTATACAACTACCCGCAAATGTAGTTGGTTGTTATATTGTATACGATACAGGGTATGGTGCGGGTACTGTTTTTAATGTTATACAACAATCAACAGAAAGTTTATTAGAACTGGCAGATCCAACAGAATATAAAGTTGAAATTAGGGTTCCTGTGTCAGAATTAATACCAATTGATATTAAATGTATTAAAAGAATTGACCCCTCTCCATCAGCAGCAAATACAAACTATATTGCAGCACCGTCTAATATTACATTATGGAAAAGATTTTTTACATCAACATCAGATAATAAAAATATACTTACAACCAATAGTTTACCACAAGGTCCATATGGGGTAGTCTAATATGAAAACTAAAAGAAACTATAAAAAAGAATATGCTAAATATCACGGTACTGCTGCTTATCGTAAACGCAGATCTCAAAGAGTTCTTGCTAGACGAAAGCTAGAAAAACTAGGCCGTGTTCGTAAAGGTGATGGCAAAGATGTTGATCACAGAAGAGCGTTATCTAAAGGCGGTACTAATAATCTAAAAAATCTTAGAGTAGTACCCCGACGCACAAATCGTCGTAAAGACAATAACTAAGGAGTGTGTATGACAGAAGAAACCAACGAGACTCAGCAATTTGAATATCAACAACCAGCCGCTACAAGCGAGGCTGATATCCAAATTAAACAAGCTGAACAATCTCCAGTCTCTAGTCAAGAAGATATGGTTAATGCTAGAGAGAGAAAAGCATTTGAAATCTATGTTCAAAACCAAGGAATTGAAATTCCAAAAAACTTTAAAGATGCAGGTGCTTATTTTGACTCTCTAAAGAATGCTCAAAAGGAATATACTAAGGCTCGTCAGGAAATTGCAACACTAAAGAAAACATATGAAAAGGATGGTTCTGTAAATCCAGCATATGAAGAACCTAATGTTGAATCTGAAGAACCAGTAGTTGAGCAACCAAAGGTAAATATTCCAGAAGAACTTAGAATTCCTGAAATTAAAAAGGAAGAAGTTAATACACCAGAGCCAGTTAAATCAACAATCTCAGATGAAGATTGGTCTAAATGGTCTATGGAAGTTGCTATTAGTAATAAACTATCAGAAGAAACCATTTCAGAGATTAAAACTAAGACTGGCTTTTCTGATCGTATGATTACAGATTATGTCGAGGGACAGAGAGCACGGTCCCGTGAAGCCTTTGGTAAGGCTGCTGAAATTGTAGGTAGTAAGGAGCAGTTGACATCTATCTTTGCTTGGGCGGCAAAGACAATGACTCCTGCACAGCAAGCAGAAATTAATGCAACACTAGCTAGCCCAAGTTGGGAAGTTGCATTACTTGGTCTGCAAGCTAAATATGATAAAGCTACAGCAGGTTCAGCCAAGGGTAAAGAGATGCCTAAAGGTAAACAGCAGGTCAATGTGGCCTCTACTAAGGCTCCTCTACAGCCCTATAAGACAAAGCGTGAGTTCTATGCCGATAGAGGGAATCCAAGATACAACAGTGATCCTAAGTTCCGTCAGGCAGTAGAACAGCGTGTAATGATGACGGATATAACCCGTCTTCCAAACTAAGCTAAGTTATTGATGCAAATCCCCCATTATGGTAATGGATGGCTAAATAACAAAGCAAACATTAAGTAGACTCCATTAGGAAAAATCTAATAATGTTAGTTTAAGATTTGTCACTATATTGTTTTACTTTTTTACTAATTAAACTTAAACTAATAGGAGTATATAATTATGGCAGATAATTTAGCACACACAGATCTTGTAATGCGTACAGATGTAACTGCTGGTCCATCAGGTGGAGCAGCTGGAGCTAATAAACTTTGGCTACCACTATGGAGCGGTGAAGTAATCCACGCATACGATCAATACAATATTTTTGAAAATATCGTAACAAATAAGAATCTAACTGGTGGATTCTCATGGGAATTCCCTGTTACTGGCACAGTAAATTTAAACGCAGCATGGGATGCTGGTGAAGAGCTAATGGGTGGCGATGCTTCTAGCACTACCTTTAAGGTAAATCTAGATAAGCGTCCAATGGCTGCTCACTTTGAAACTGACAATGTAGATGCCTTAATCTCTCAATGGGATTATCGTAGCGAACTAGCTCGTCAGGCTGGTCAGACTCTTGCAAACACCAGAGATAAGCAACTAGCAGTATCTATTCTAGCTGCTTGTGCCCTTCCAGTTCTAGCTTCTGATCCAAGAGGATACTCTACAGCATCTCTTCCAGCTCCGGTTGTTGTTTCAACTGCTGCTGCTTCAGCTGTAGACGAAGCTGCTGCTCTTAAGATTCTTAAGGCTATTGAAGATTACTTCGTACATATGCAGGAAAATGATTTCCCAACCAACAATGTAATTTGTGTAGTAACTCCAAAGGTATTCCAGACTATTCGTGGTCTTGGTATTACCAGAGCTACTGATATTTCTCTCACAACAGCAGGAGGTAATTTCACAAAATACCCAATGTTTGGTGGTGGCGTAGAATCTGGTGGTTTGGGTGGTCCTCTAAATGTTGGTTACAACTCTCTTGGCGATAGCTTAGAATACATGGGTTGCCGTATTATCAAAAGCAATCACCTTCCACTATCTGATTATTCTGCAACCGCTAATTCAGCTATCGGCGGTACTAAGTATAATCTAGATGCTGGTAGCATTAAACTACACGGTATGATCTTCCAGCCAGAAGCCGTTGCTGGTCTATCACTAATGGGTATGAAGGTTGACACCGTACAGGATGTCCGTCGAAATACTCAGTTTACCGTAGCTAGCATGATGAAGGGTACTGGTATCCTTCGTCCAGAACTATGTCAGGCTCTTGTTGGTGCTACAACCGCAGCCGATCTTGATGAAAGAGCAGATCTATTTACTGCTCTAGATGCTACCACTACAGGTGCTAATAACCTAACCAATGGTTTCGCTGCCGAATACGCAGTAACCGCCTGATAATGATTAATCTTACTGTTAATATCGTTTATTTAATTAAACAAGATTGACAGGAGGTGATCTAATATCTACCCCCGGCTCCCTTAAGTGGGAGTCGGGTGGTTTTTTTCTAAGGAGGCTATATGGGCTTTATAACCAAGCTACAAGCAATTAATCAAATGTTATTGGCTGCTGGTGAGTCTCCAGTAGCCGACCTATTAGGTAACTCTGGTATTGATACTGGTGTTGCCGAAACAATAATAGAACAAGCAAGCTTAGACTTTCAAATGAGAGGGCTTGCTAACAATAAAATAGTAAGAAAACTAAAAGCAGACTCTAATGGAAAAATTTTACTTCCAGTTGGAGCTGATTCCGATGAAGAAGGAATTATTTCTGCTGATTTAATGTCATTACATTTAAACAGTGATAATCAAATGATCGTTGCTAAAGTGTTTAATGATGGAACTGGCTCTAGCGGATCTATCCGTCTATATAATTTTACAGATGATACTGATGTTTGGACTCAGGGTGTAGATTATTATGTAGAAATTATTAAAAAACTTAAGTGGGAACACCTAGATACTCCTGTTCAAAGATCTATTATGTCAACAGCAGCTAGACATTATCAAATATTGACACAAGGAGATCCTGCTGCTGATCAATTCTTAAGTTTCCAAGAAGATATGTATAGAGTAAAAGGCAGAGCTGCTGATATTAACGATAAAAAACGAAATATATTTAGAACCGGGGATGCAAATGTTCGTGGAGCTGCGTTTAGAAACCCCTATTC
>Ga0099848_1001288_pt1 | contig 11672 bp, 12 predicted proteins | sample CB_VirMetaG_3_FD_78179 | JGI IMG/M metagenome (GOLD analysis project Ga0099848, IMG submission 78179) | Freshwater to marine saline gradient viral communities from Chesapeake Bay - CB_1508_1S Viral MetaG | ecosystem: Environmental > Aquatic > Marine > Coastal | place: USA: Chesapeake Bay... | reverse complement strand
TTGAGGTGCATCACGTCAACCGCAACGGCGCTGATTTGTGGTGCAAGTTGCCGTCCGGCAAGATCGTGCCAATCGAGGTCAAGACCGCCGCTCGGCCAGTGCTGGACAACAGCAAACACACCAGCCGCTATCACTTCAACACGCCTCGTCGCGATGATATTGATGCTTGGTTCTACTGCTTCGTCGCGATGGACAAGGGCTTGCTGTGGCTCAGACCCACAGTGGAAATTACGATGGGGACGTTAAGCGTCCGCGAGTTTGAGTTTACAGAAGAGCTACAGGCGGCGAGCATTGCAAGCCTGCTGGCCTACTGATCCTGGCAGGCCGCATCTATTTGGGCAATGAGCTTAGTGCCGCTAAGAATAACGCTATCACTAGCGCCATCAAGTATAGAATTAGCGAGTTCCGATCTGGACGCTTTTGTCCCATCACATATCGCGGCCTGATTGACGCTTACGCAGCCAGTCAAGAGCATCAGTGGCATCGCTAGGGATAGTCGTGTCATCAATCCTGCGGCGCGTCTCGACATATTCGTTAAGCTCCTCGGTAGCTTGGTCATTGCCCTTGTCGCTCCTGCCCTTGAAGTAAGCCCAAGTCAAAGCAACAATAACCGCACCAGCAGCAGCAAGCCAAGTGCGAAGTTTAGAACTTAGCGCCAGCCAGAGGCCCATGCCTTCACTCGCTCTCTAATAATAAACAAAGCAGCCAGCCCGATTACGCCAGCGATGACCATAGCCACGATCTGCGCCGTGCCATCCAACGCGGCAAACGCGCCAACGCCAGCCGTGCCGGCGCTCACGATCTGCACGGCGCTGGCCTGCACCGTCTTGCTCTGCGAAACATTATTGCGCGGAGCGGGGGCTGGCGCGTAATCTTTCCATGCTGCAACGCGGAAGCACGGACAAGCCTTGGCGGCATACTCGTTGTGGCCGCTGATCTTCTTGATCGCGGGGAAGTCTCGCCGCAGTGCGTCAATCAAATTCCGCAGTGCAGCATTCTGGGCGTCAGTGAAATGCTGAGAAAAGGTGTCGTCAGCCGAGCCGCCCTTGCCACCGACCAGCGAGACGCCAATCGTGCCAGTGTTGTGGCCTTTAACATGAGCGCCGACCTGATCGACGGGCCGGCCTTTAACTACAGTGCCATCGCGGGTGATGACGTAGTGATAGCCGATGTCCTTCCAGCCGTTGTCCTCAACGTGCCAGCGGCGGATTTCATCGACCTGTTGCTGCGGCGTAAGTGTTGCACCCCACGATGGGGGCGTGTCGGTGCAATGAATAATGATTTCGTTGATCGGCCTCATTTGCGTAACGCCTCTTCAATGCCGTCGAGTTTCTCGAACACGCGCTTGAAGTTTTCGCGCATTTCTTTGAACTCTCGATCATGCGCTTCCTTGGTCGCTGTCGCCTGCGCCTTCAGCACCTCAATATCAGTGTGGTGGGCCTGTTGGCGAGCGAATATCATCCACACAAAGCCACCCACAGGAAGGACGATGTATTTCAGGATCATATCAAGGGCTTCCATTCGGTCTTCTCCGGCAGCAATCAGGTAATATCGTCAGTAATCTCAACGCGGATGTAGCCGTCATTCGGGAAAGTCTCTACATTGCCGCCGAAGTATGTCACCTCAAACTCAGCCTGATAGGCTCCCACTGTATCGGTGTCTTCTTCTGACCAGGAATACTGCACGATTCCTCCAGCCGCAGTCACAACCGTGCCGCCAGCATCAACCTTTACCGTGGTTGACCCGATTGGCCGCATATGGAAGCGAACCGTTGCGCCGTCTAGGTTAATGACATCCCCATCGCCATCCCGCAGCGTTGCCCGGATGGCCGGGGATGTGTCGTTTTGTTTGATGTAGAATGTCATCACGCCGCCTCATTCATTTCCTGATGCAGAATAGCAGATGTAAATGTATCCATCAATTCTACCTCATTTGGATCATGCACGGTAACGCTATTTGCCCGCCAAGATGCCTCGACAAAGTTGGGCTGTCCTGTTGTCACAGTGATGGATGCCTGCGCGGTGGTGTATTCGTATCGAGGAACATAGAGGCGGGCGGTGCGGCCAGTCAGCACAAAGCTGCCAGCATCAATGCGCTCCAGTATGCCTTCAGTGATCGCCTGCCCAGCCAGCACAAAGTTGCCAGCCTGAATGCGCTCGGCCAGATCCTCGGATATGTCTTGTCCGGTCAGCGTGAAGATGCCGGCATCAGCCCGCTCAACAATATCCTCGGTCGCGGGCTTGGTCGTGATCGTGAAGTAGCCAACTCCAGCGACCTCAAGGATGCCCTCAGTGATCGCCTGCCCAGCAAGCGCAAAGCTGCCAGCGCCAGCCGAGTCAGAAACTCCCTTCGCGGCGCCGAAGCCTATCAGGGTGAATGCAGCATCATCGAGCCGCTCCGAGATGCCCTCAGTTATATCGCGCCCATTCAGGGAGAAGCTGCCAGCGTCAATGCGCTCAAGGATGCCTTCGCTTATATCCTGACCGTTGAGCGCCACAGATCCTGGCTCAAGAGCCTCAGACACGCCCTTGGCGGCTTCTTGGCCAGCAATGCTGAAGGAGATTACCTGTGCGCCCTCGGAGACGGACTTCGCGGCTGACTGGCCGCTAACTGCGAACGAACCGACGTAGATTACGTTCGATACGCCCTTGGCCGCATCTTGGCCCGTCACAGCGAACGAACCAGCCGCAGCGCTCTCTAGGATGCCCTCGGTGATCGCCTGCCCGGCAAGGGCGAAGCTGCCTGCATCTGCCGACTCGCTGACCGCCTCAGCAATATCAACGCCGTTGAATACGATTGATCCGTGGCTGATAGATTCCGATATTCCCCTGGACGCTGCCTGCCCGCTCAGAGCAAAGCTGCCGCTGCTGATTGATTCCAGCAGCGCCTCATTGACCGCCTGGCCCTCCAGCGCAAATGCGCCCGCGCCTACCGCCTCTATGATGCCCTCGGTAATGGCCTGCCCAGTAAGCGCAAAGCTGCCCGCATCAACGCGCTCAAGGATGCCCTCAGCGGTGGATTGCCCCGAAAGCACCACCGACGCAAAGCTGGCGGACTCGCTGAGTTTCTTACCCGCCGATTGCCCCGCAAGGGAAAGGCTCAAGTTGCCTGCCGTCAGCCTTCTGTTTATTTGCAGGCCGGCAGTCTGCGTGTTTACGCTGAACGAGCCGGCAGCGCAGGCGAGCTCATATTGGATAGCCCCGCCGTCATCTGCGAGCGGTGCGGCTGAGATTGGGGCAAATCCTAGCAACTAAGTTACTCCGGTTTAGTCGGCCAAACTATGTCGTGGGGGAAGCCAGGCTGATCTGTGATGTCGAGCAATGCACGGCGGTAGTCCGCCCAAGCCTGCTGTTGCTCTGCGGTCATCTCAGCCCAACGTAGTGGGTTAGTGACGATGGGGTCAACATTACTTCTAAGAAGATAATCGCGCATACCTCGCATCGCCTGAGAAGCGTCTGCATCAACCTCCTCCTGTGATGGGTCTATCCATTTCTCTCCATCAAACTTATGAAGAGCAGAGGGCTTTAACGGAACTTCAATAGTGCCAGCAGGATACGCCGCCCTCTGATCTTCGCTAGGATCAGTTATTGTCTGCCAATACCCTCGATCTGGGTGAAAAAATCCTTTTTCCATGCCAACCTCCGTTATCTGAACTCACGTGCCTGATCATATGGTCCAGTCCTGTAGTAGTAGTTAGGCGGAATAACTGCATATCCCCATGTGTTCGCCGCCCCCGACCCAGTGAAAGCAGACACCCAAGTTGAGTTATTGCTTGAAAGATCAATATAAGAGCCACCAGCGTTGACGCCGTTAATGCCAAGGAAGATTGTTCTGCCAGTGGTATTTTGATAGCTTGTGCCGCTGGTGCGTGTCACGGATTGCCAAGTCTCACCTTCAGCAAACTCTAAGTTGTCCTGCCAACTCGGCGCAGAGCCAGTGCCATTGCTGGTAAGCACCTGACCGGATGTGCCGTAGTTAGCGCCGCCTACGCCAATCTGACCAGCAGGACCAACAGTGAAGCGCCGTGCGCCAGCGGTAGTAACAGAAAGCGTGTTGGCAGCAGCACGATAGATGCCAGTATCAAGGTCAGCGCTCCATGTAAAACTTGGGTTGGTAGCACTGTCAGCGTCAATACCTTGGAAGCCGCCGTTTGTGGTGCTGGTGGCGTTGAAGGTGGCTGCGGTCATCGTGCCTGTAGTTGTGTAATCGCCAGTGCCGCTGGTTTTGCCCGTTAGGTTGTTGAATGCGTGTGTGTGGCTATCATCAGCCACCGTCACCACGATGGATGTCGTGCCAGAGCCAGTGGCGTCACCGGACAGCGTGATGGTCTGGTTGCCCGTCAGGTAGCTGCCAGCGGGCTGAATGCCTGCCTCTGCCAGCGTGTTATTCACCCAAGCTGTGCCATCCCATTTTAGGATTTCACCAGATGTGTTGCTGGTGATAGTCGTGTTGGAAAGGCTGTCAAGCGTGTGGTTGTGGCTAGTTGCAGACTTACCATCCAGTGCAGTCTGCAAACCGTCCACATTAGAGATGATATGGTTGTGGCTATCGTCAGCTACGGTCAGTGTAAGTGTAGCATTACCAAGGTTAGTAAACGTAGCACTGCCAGAAGCATCGCCGTTAATGGTCAGGGTAGGATCAGCAGTTGCTGTGGTAGCAAGGCTAACATTGCCAGAGCCGTCAATAGAAGCAGAGCCAGTGACTGCACCTGTCAAACTAAGTGTTCGGGCGGTATCCCACGCAGAGGCGGTAGCAGCATTTCCAGATATATTAGTATTGAGGGCTGTATTGGAAAGTGTTGATGTGACGTTTGTATATGAGCTAAGGTCCGTAACAAGCCCGACTGTCCAGCCAGTGCAATACGCATCGCTCGACCCAGAGTGCGAAAACATGGCGTGAGTGATTGCCATCATCGGGTAGGACCAAGTGGTTCCTACGTCACCCAAGATCAGGCAGTTTTTGCCTGTCGGGTCTACACCCCAACGAACTTGGATGTCGGTGATACCAAGGTTGATCTTACTGGTGTTGCTCCACGCCCCTGACGTGCGGTAGCCCTGCACAACGGCAATAACTGTGGGTCCGCCAGAATGCAGGAAGCCCTCAATTCGCATCCGGTGCATAACGGTAGATTGCGTCGATGGGGCAGTAAAGACGATGGCACCGACGGTGGCACTAGTGTCATTCTTGTACTGAGCAAGCCCAAATACCGTGCGGTCGTTTGTCGAGTTGGACCCAGAGTTCGGTGTCGTGAAGTGGGTGTTTCCACCGTCCGTCTTGAGTGTGATGCCGGAATAGGTTCCAGACAATCTGGCGTCAGCGACAGTTCCGGCGGTGAGGTTGGAAGCGTTCTGGTAGTAGCTACTGTCAAGCCCGTCCAGCAAGTTACTATCAGCAGCCTTGCCTGAAGTGGACAACTTCCCATCAAGAGCAGTCTGCAAGCCGTCCACGTTGGAGATAACATGGTTGTGGCTATCATCAGCCACCGTAACAACGATAGAAGTAGTGCCAGAACCTGTGGCGTCACCAGACAGGGTGATGGTCTGGTTGCCTTGCAAAAACGACGAAGCCTGGATGCCATCCAAGGTGTCTGCATCTAGACCACTACCTGCACCATCCACAGTCTTAATTGCAGTCAGTATCTCAGCAGCAGTTTGGTCAGCAGTAGCACCTGCTTCAATACCGTCCAGCTTAGTGCCATCAGCAGCAATGTCACGTCCGTCTACCGTGCCAGAGACAGTGATATCACCAGTCACAGAGACGCCTGCACTGGTCGTGGAAAACTTTTCAGCGCCACTATAGTATAGCGTCTGGTCCGTATCAGAGAAAGTAGCGGCTGCAGTAAGGTCCACAGAAGTGCCATCAGTGACACCACTGCCCAGCTCAATGTACATTCTAGCATCAGTGCTGCTGTCGGTGTTTACTTCGATACGGCCAGCGTTACCATTTTGCTCAGGAACACCACTCTTGTGATTGAACGTTACGTTAGCATTACCTTTGCCATCGTTGACAGTCAGAGCAACACCGCCAGAACCACGGCCAGAAACAAGAGCGCCGTTGGTGGAGTATTCCCCCGTGCCGGAAGTCTTGCTAGTCAGGCTGTCAAAGCTGTGACTGTGAGAAGACGAAGCGAAAGAACTGGCGTGTTGCCCGTCAAGGAGGTCAGCATCAAGGCCACTGCCACTACCATCCACAGTCTTAATTGCAGTCAGTATCTCAGCAGCAGTTTGGTCAGCAGTAGCACCTGCTTCAATGCCATCTAGCTTCGTCTTGTCGCCATCAACAAAAGCCCCCTCGGCGGGTGGCTGCTGGATGTCTTCAGCCGCCGCCGTCACAAAGACAATGGCGCTGCCGGAAAGGTTCAGTAGCGATCCTGTGGAGCTTTCGTCAAGCGAGCGGGTTAGGGTCGGACCGGTTGACGAATATGTCCCCGATCCGATTTCCCAAGCCTGCCCATCTTCAATGGTGTATCGAACGGTCTGCCCGTTTGTGATGCCGGCATTAGCAAACGTCTGGAAGCCCTGAGAAGCAGCACCCAGAGTGATCGTGCCTGTGCCTGTGGTTGTCGTGCCAACTTTGGCACGGTTGGCAAGCGTAACCATCCGATTTCACCCTTATGCGATTTGCAGAACACCGTTGGCGGCGGAAAAGTCCAGCGTGAAGCTGTCGCCATCGTTGAGTGTCAGCGACAGGCCGTAGTCATAGTAGCCAATCAGCGGATCCACTGGGGATGTCACCGTGTCGTTGTAGAGGTAGACATACCGGAACGGGCCTACATCGCCCCCAGAAGCCGACAATGTAATGTCAGCGAGGACGAGCTTGTAGGTGCCGCCAGTCTGCGTGGACGATGAGGTGGTGACGTTACGCGAAGAGCAGTTGGTATAGCTGATCTGCGTCACGTTGGCGAGGATGCCCTTGCCGTCAGTGGTCGGATTATTTGTCTCCGAACCGGGTGCGGTGTTGGACAAGGCAACGACAACTTGATCGCTCTCCAGGTCCATATTGTGAACGGCGTTCTTCACGAAGTCGTTCACCTTGTTGAAAGTTGCCATTGTGGCCTCCGAAGGTTTGCGTGCATATGCACGGCGATCATATCATTGTTGCGCTATTGGGTAAACTAGATGCTTGGTTGCGCTGGCCAAGCCACATTGTGCGGGAATCCGTCCTGCTCTGGGATTGCCAGCAAAGCATCGCGGAAGCCCGCCCAGTCCTGACGCTGCTGCTCGGTCATTGCAGCCCACCGAAGCGGATTGGATACGATTGGGTCAAGATCATTCCGCAATACAACATCTCGCTTGGCCCTAACTGCCTCAGCGGCGGCGGCATCAACCTCTGCCTGCGTTGGTGCAGTCCATCCCTCACCGTCAAACTTGTGCAATGGCGATGGCTGAAGCGGAACTTCAATCGTGCCTTCAGGGTATTGATTCCGATACTCAGGACTTGGATCAGTCAGAGTCTGCCAATATCCTCGATCTGGGTGAAAAAATCCTTTTTCCATGCTAACCTCCATTAGCGCAATTCATACACGGCGTCGGCTGGTCCGGTCCTGTAGTAATAACCATTAGGAATGGCGGCATATCCCCAGACGTTCGCTTGAGCAGATCCAGTGTAAGAATCTACCCAAGTTGAATTGTTCGACGAAAGCTCGATGTATGAGCCACCAGAGTTTTGTCCATTCACAGCGAAGAATATCGTCTGACCGGTCGTGTTCTGATAGCTGGTGCCACTGGACCGCGTTACAGATTGCCATGTCTTGCCCTCGCCAAAGTGCGGATTGCCAAGCGCATCAATGGCTGACTTTACGTTGGCAGGTGATACGAGGCTTTGCGTTGTGCTAGTTCCAGCCTGCCATGTCGCGGTGCTTTGGTTGCCAAGAAGGCCAGTCTGCGTCCCGCTCGTATTTACGATTTGAGTGTCATCAAGGATGCGGCCAGCGTTTGATGTTTGGTCAACATAAAGCAAATTGCACCAAGCAGAGTTGGCCTCATTGCGCTGCTTTAGGATGTTGTTCGTTGTGTCATACCAAAGCTGGTTGGCAAAGGTCGGGGACGGCGCAGTGCCACCGGAATTGGTGGATGCCAACGCCTGCAAGGCATTGTTGATGTCCGTCCTCGCCGCGCTCGCCGTCTGGTTGGCGATTGTCATGTCATGCTGCGACATTTTAATACTCCACGGTTGCGGTCAGAAGCGTCACAGAAGGCGTGACATTAGCGTTTGTGTTCGAGAATATAGCCCGAAACTGGATATAACGGCCAACCAATTCTCCAGAGGCGTCCTTCCAAGTCCCCCACGTTGATGCGTCTGCTGACGCCCTAGCCTGAACTTGCACGGAAAAGTCTGCAAAGTCTGCCGTCTCGTCAGTCCATGTGTCCCAATTATCAGGCCAAGTGTCCCAGTTGCCCGGCAAACTATCCCAGTTGATTGATCCGCCGCTGGCCAAGGCGTGTTTGCGGGTCTGGGTTATGTCATACGACAGACGCACAGTCCGAGATGTTCCGACATCGAAATAGCCAGCGCCGCTGTGGTCAAACGTATAAGTCCCGGTTGATCCAGCGCTGCTGTAGCTGGTCATATAGAGCGCCCCGCCAGAGGCGGTTAGATTAGTCTTGCCACCCACAAAAGTCGTGCTTTCAGTGTGGGTGACGCTTGTTCCAAGCTGCGGAAGCTCGGAGGGGCTAACCACAAGGCTATCTGCGGTTGTGCTTTCGTTGCCGGTTTTGTCGATGGCAGAGATGAAGAATTTACCAGCCAGCGCTGGGTATGTCACGCTGGTGGCCGGTCTAGCAATCTTGGCGATGACGCGCTGCACACTGGCATCCCCGAAGGATGCGGACGTATTTGATGAATACCAAAGCGAGTAGTGCGACAAATCCAAGTCAGCCACTGCATCCCAGTGAAGGAAGATTGTCCCGCCGGATAGCAGGTGGTCGAAGTTTGTTGGCGCCGCAGGTGGGGTGCTATCGGCGGTCATATTGATGGTGGTCGTTACTTCCGCTCCAGAGAAGCCGAACGCATTTACTGGCGTGACTTTCACTGTGTAGTTTATCGCGGCGCCATCAATTTGAGGCACCTCAATGTCATTGATTTCAAAACGCGCCACGTCTTGAGCGCCACTAGGAAGTCGCCCTTGACCCAAGTTTTTATAGTTTGCGTCAGATGTCTTCTTGTAGCGGATGCGGACAAAATCTATTTGCTCAAACGATGATGAAGTCACATAGATGACCATCGCGTTCGTCACGTTTTGGTTGACTGCTCGATATTCCTGCGAGAGCGTGACGCCAATCTCAGGCACTTCATTGATGGCCGGCAGGTTTGTGTTGTTTGCGAGAAGTTCGCTCTCTTCTGCATTCCAATCGAATGCTGCGGAGCTTGTCTCACGCAGAGTCATTGCGATCCTGATCGCTCCGCTATCACCCCTGGTCAGCGACCATGCCCCAACCTCAAACTCTTTATTGGTCCAGCCGTATTCCGAGATTGTTAGGTCAACAATGTCACCAACCTCAACGCCGAGCGCCGTCAAGTCGAAATCAGCGGTAAAGGTCATCTGCTCGCGGCTGCGAAATAGCATTTGCTTGGCAACCCGCTGGGCGCGAGATGGATCAGTCAGGAACGGGAAGCTGACATCGAGTGGATTGGCAATGTTATTGTCTTCAGACAGAAATGTGCTGCTGGTTATGGCTGGGAAATCAGCCTCAACATAGTCGGCATCAGCATGGACAAATTTGCCCGTAATTGAGTTGTAGTTGTCCCTCCGAGACGCTCTAGTCGGAAGCGATATACCACTGCGTAGGTTGTCGAGTGTAAACGACTTAACGCTTGCCGAATGCACACCGACCTTCAGCTTCCAGCTACCCCCTCCGTAGAAAAGGGCGCCATTGCAAGACCTGACCAGATCCTGCAAGGTCTGGCCAATCGGAACATCCGACCTGACCACGCCGTCAATGGTGTATCTCTTCTGCGTTCCGCCAGCCGCCAAGGGAATGTTGTCATTGCAGTCGCCTGCTGCTGCCGCAAAGTATGTGTCATCCACTGAGGTGTCATCGAGGCCGTATGACGAACGGATGTAATCCCTTATTACCAGCGCAGCGTTTGCGGACGCAGGATAAGTCTGGTCTACGTTTGATGTGTTCTTGACCTTCTTGCCGCTCACGACAGCCGTGATCGTCGGCACACCTCCGCTAAATATCTCTCCGTCATATTCAAGACGGACATAAAGGTAGGCTATCCCATAGCCGATAAAATTTGCGCCGACAGACCCGGCAGTCCCAGATGTCTCGGACTGAAGGTCGCTATCAACGGAAGTCTGTGTTCCAGTGTATTTCTTGATTCTGATCTTGCTGGCCCACGGATCGCTGGTGACGAAGCCACTGCCATTGATCGTCACAATCTGGTCGTTGATGTAAACATCATCAATGCTTTCCACCGGCTCGCCTGCCAATGTGATTATCATGTGCAGATATTTATTCTTGGCTCCGCTTGACGACATATAGGTTATGACACCACCCTTGCGGACTCGGCCATAGACATATTCGTGCGGCTCCGCTGCGCCACGGAAGTTGAGTAGTGAGCCTTGATTCTTGGCGGCGGACATTTGCTGCTCGGCCAAGGCGTTCAGGGCATATGATGTTATTGCAGTCGATGCTGCGTAGTAAATCACGTTTGCCGCAATGGCGGCAGCAGTTGATCCACCCAGAGCAGTGGTCAGATACGGCACTACAATCTCTGGATGCCTGGGGGCCACATCCCAATCGGCGTGGCGCATCACATTGAATGGCGTTCTTCGCGTCACAGCCAAGCCCCTTCGACTTCATTCACAGATATGTATATCATATCTTCCCCACCAAGAAAAACAGCCGTGACGCCACAAGCTATGCCGAGAGCATAGCGAGTAAAATACGGTCTTGCCATACTTGAGATAACAAGCGCACCCCTCGGTGGAAAGCCGTCAACCGGAGTGAGCTTGGATGTCAGAGCATTGCGAAGGTCAGTAGTGTTATACTTCTCCCACATCCACTTCGCGAAATCCTTTTGGCCGAGGCTGGCGTATTGGCCAATCACATCGTCGGCATAACCGAAGCCGTGCATCGCCCGCCAAGCACCGTTGGTAAAGGTCAGGCAATCATGGACGCCAAGCTCAAATCGCTTCCCGCGCTGGGCATTCAGATATGCTATTAGTCGGCCTTGCGTCCCCACGGCACCTGAACGTCCTGAATGGCGGACACAAACGAAAAGAATGTGTCTGATGGATAACGCAGCTTCTGATTTTCGTCAGTATAGCGGCGGATCTTCGCTCGCTGTAGGACGACCATCTTGCTCTCAATCGTAAGAGGAACGCTTACACGATCTGCGTCATGGTTGATGGTCATTACATCCATGAAGCCAGAGAATACCTCAACGACCGCACTGACACTGGCTTCTCCAAGATAAATCTTGGCTGGGCGCCCCTGGTAGCTTTCTTGCAGCGCGGCTGAGATGATGCTGGATGAAATGCCGGATAGAGTGACAGTGGCTCCAACGGAATTTAGGTCCGCAACCTCCTCAAGGCCGCTTATATTGAGCAGATTTCCGCTGCCAACAAACGTCTGCGAGTTGATTGTTCTGTCTCCGTATCCAGTCCAAAGCCTGACCGTGCCAGACGGGAATTGAAGCTCAACCGCATAGTATGGCTGACACGC
>Ga0099848_1001286_pt1 | contig 11675 bp, 9 predicted proteins | sample CB_VirMetaG_3_FD_78179 | JGI IMG/M metagenome (GOLD analysis project Ga0099848, IMG submission 78179) | Freshwater to marine saline gradient viral communities from Chesapeake Bay - CB_1508_1S Viral MetaG | ecosystem: Environmental > Aquatic > Marine > Coastal | place: USA: Chesapeake Bay... | reverse complement strand
TAAGTATATGATTAAGAGAAATAATAGGGGTAACCCAATTGTTACCCCTATTAGATTTTAATTAGAACCAAATATAAGACTTGTTGGTACCTCCTGTGTATCTGAAGATATCATCAAATTCAGTTCCACTAGTGCTCGGATCTGTGCCCTCGTTAGTGTAATAAATTACAGCTTGGTTGGTTGCACCTGCAGGAGCAATACCCGTAGATGTCGGCCAATTTGTAGCATAAGTAATTGTAATTTTGTCATATGCATAATTAGCAGTTCCATAGGTTGTAAAATCCTGTGGGAAATACATTCTGTTGAAATTGCCATAACGGCTTCTGCACTGCAATTCTTCTCCAATTACCTGCCAATCATTTCCAACACCGGGGCTAAATACTGTTGTAGCCCCATTAGCTAAAATTGCATTGGTTGAAAGATTTTCTACAATCATTTCAAATATTACACCAGCATGTCTAGCAGCAATTGTTACTGCTCCAGAAGAATTTGATGCAGTAAATAATGCATTTAAGATGTTGCTTTCTTGAATATTAGATACTAACTTATCTCCTGCTGCTGTGGAATCAGCTCCAATTGCTCCAATATTAATTGCTTTGTGATTAGTAGTATTAAAACTTCCTAATGGGAAAGCAATATTAGCATTACTTAAATCTACTAATCCAGTGTTAGTATTAGTGTAGTTAAGATATGCAGTAGGAGTAGTGCGGATAATAAACTTTACATTGTATTGTGTATTTGAAGCCAATGTTCCCGTAACAATCTGATGTCTAACGCTTGCAGTGTGATTTTCGTAAATAACACTTTTTACGTTTGCAGCAGTTATAATCGGGGTTGCAATAAAGTTAGGCGTACCTCTTTGTACAATTTGAAACCTATTTACTAACCACAATGGATTTGCAACTTCAACTATTTCTGTAGTACTGTCATCTGCTTCTGCGTCCATATCAATTCCTTGTCTGTAAAGAGGAGTTGATGTTGTTAAATATGTAGGAGTTGCAGCACTTAAATTCCAAACTCCAACATCATCAGCAGCGGCGTCGCTGCTATTAAAAGTAGTACCACTTAAAGCAGTTAAGGCATTTGAAATAAACACCTGTGAAAGATTAGTTCCCATTTTAATTTAAATTTTAGGGATTAAACAATTAATTAAATTATTCACTATCTATGACTTCCATAGTCTGTGAATTATACCGTTGGGATTCAATTCCCTCTAGTATGCTTTTTATAGCCATCTCTACTATTTCCTGATGAGTATGTAGAGGCAGCTCACATCCTACTCCTAAAGCTAGATTCATTCTCTTTGGGAGTCTGACATATTTAAGTCTGACATAATCTACTATAAATATTGTATCTGTATGTACATCAATGTAGTTCTCAGCTATTGTGTACTTCGGAGATGTATATTTAGTAGTGTTAAAAGGGTCCTCTAAGATAGCGTAAATATCATCTTGATGTATATACTTACAGACAATATTTTTTTCTAAAATTCCTTCAGCATTCGCAAGAACGTCTCTCTTAGAAGTTGTTGTTGTAAATGCGTAATCATAAGATATTGTAACATTTTCTGCATTTCCTGTTGGATCTGTCCATGTTACAGCTACATAACCTTGGTATCCTGATGCTAAGTATATATGATTTAAATCTACAGGATTATAGAGCTGAGAAGTATTTGTATTTATTCCCGAGTACTGAGTCGTTGCAGAATCTGCAACAGTCAACATTGGAGTAGCATTAAGCGTTCCTATATATGTCGTAGCGTCAAGTAATTGCTCAAGAGTAAAATATGGATTTCCATTTACTTGCTGCTGTCCAGATATACTCAGTATTTGACAACCTTTACAATCTTCTGGAGGAGCAATAGATATTTTGTGGTAATAACTGGGTGTATTTACAGTATACAAATCTTCTAAAATCCCAGCACAATCATACTTAATATGTGCAAGTACACTTACTACAAACAAATAATCTGTTGGGAAATTAACTCTATCTATAAAGTACTCCTCAGATCCTATAGTCTCTCCTCTGTAATAAGCTGGAAGTTGAGACTCTACAACTAAATGTCGTAAGTCATCAATACGCTTTTGAGACTGCTCGAATCCCCTTCGATATTTATTCCCAAAAGTCGAATAACGTTGCTTGATGAATTTGTCCATAGCGGTATTCAACTCAAAGTCAATTTCTTGAGGTAAGAAATTGTCCATTTGAAATGAAGCAATTTTCTGTACCCCAAGATTGACCGCTATATGCATTTCATCTATTGTCATCAGACTTTCAGTTCTTTAAGCTGAGCACGCATTGCGTTTACCTGCCCAGAATTCTTTTTGTTATTAATATAGATAATTGTGTCTGTGATGTTCTCTCCGATAACTTCATCACCGTAAATGATTTGGTTTCCAATAGTTCTGAACACTCCATACTCAATCATTTCTTCAATCTCTGCTCTAACATCAAGATCTTTGTCTGTTGCAAATTTCAAGAATCTCTCAGGATATGAACTCTTAAGATCATATAACTGGTTTTCAACTTCAAGATCTGTCAAAGCTTCTGGACGTGATCCTTTAGATAATACTCTCATAAGCCTACGCATCTTAGCGTAATCTTTTTCAAGTTTAATCATCTCCTTATCTGCCTCTTTCTTGACTTTAACGTCAGCATTACGCTTGAGGAGATCAATCTCAGGATCGTAGATGTAGAACTTTTTATTCCCATCAGCCTTCATAGCTTCTTCACTTTCAGCTACTTGTCTATGTTTCATACACCACTTGTAAGTAATGTAGTCCATAGGGTTGAATGGGAACCCATCTTCATCTACTGTAATGTCTAATTCCACTCCTTCGAATGGAACTTTCAAACTCATACTAGCCCAAAAATCTTTTTCTTTTTTAGGCCAGTCTGCGTGTGTTGGAGGTACGTCAAGTACTTTAGATAAAAGTTTGTGAGCTTCTTCTCCTTCTACTCCCTTCAACGGTTGTCGTCCTATAAAAATAGAGCCGATCTTAATTTTTGCCCCAGCTCTAATCTCCTTAGGGAGATGGTTAAGGACTTCTTTGCGCCTGATAATAATTTTTCGCATGGTTTTAAAATGTTCTTTTAAGGTTTAAGAATAACTTCGGTCTTTATTGGGAAAAATGGGGAACCCGCCCGTCGGCAGGCTCCCCTCTGCAAACCAAACACAAATTACGATGCTACACACTGAAGATCAAGGCTAGTATCGAATCTGCGAAGCAGGATACCAGCAGTCTTTAACATGTGTACAGACGCACCGTCTATATCAGATGCTCTTGTGTCAGAAGAAGCAAAGCCTTTCGGAACAACCGAACCTGCAACTGCCCAACGGAGCATTTCACGACCCTTCTTGTTAATCATCTGGAGGTTGTTTTCTCCATCGTAAGAAGACTGGTCAACAAACACCATTCTGTAAGATTCCAACGGCAAACCAGATTCCGGGTGCTTCTTAGAAGCTTGTGCAACCGGGCCGTGATCGAACAACGGAACTTTAACAACGTTCACACGATGTCCATCAATGTGGTCATACGACGTGAAGTAACCCGTGATACCAAGGTTACGACCGCTACCAGTGATGAACTTAGCTTCTGTAGTTTGGAGGTAGTTAGAACTTCCACCCCCAGCAGTAGCACCACCATAGTAGTTACGAAGAGCCTTATCGAATTCACGAGCACCTCCAATACCAGTGTACAGAGTAACTTGCTTATCCGTAGCATCCGTCATACCGTAGAACAAATCACCGATAACATCCTCAATCTTAGCCTGAGTAAGCGTAGAGTAAGTGTCTTTGTTAATGATTTGCTCGAAGAGACCCGGACCAGAGAGAACGGGTTGACCGTTTTCATCAAGCATTTGATTCACACCGTTGTCATCATAAGTTTTAGCGCCGTACCAGTAGTACATTTCGCACTCTTCCTTAAACTTAAGCATGTGACGGTATTCTTCGTAGTCCATCCACAACTTAGTGGTTTGACCATCACGCATCGGGAGAGTAAATTGAGCAACGTAATCTTTTGCATTACCAGAGAAGTGGTAAGACTTACGGATTGTACCAATTTTGCTTCTCACCAAACCAGGAGCGGTCCAGTTAGATGCATTACCGCGCGAGAAGTCAATACCCACGTTAGCGTAGAGCATACCCCACAATGCACCTGCTGCAACGTCATCCGCCGGAGCAGAAGCTGCATCAGGAGAAACAAGCTTCAAAGTGTACTTGTAGCCTCCAGCATCAGGAACAGGTTGCTCCATAATACGAGCCAATACTCCAGATTGAGATACAAGCGTGTACGGGAAAATGAACCACTTGTCCGGGAAAGTAACAGTAAACATTGCACCACCAGCACCATTGCCTGAAGAGGCAACAACCGGACGAACGTTAACTTCGTGTGTTTTCACACGGTATTCGTACTCGAAACGATCGATAGACTTAGTGTTTCCAACACCCTCAGTCAAGAAGGAGAGCGGGAATTTCTTCTCTTCTCTACCTGCCAAGTGAGTAATAATGGGAGACAACTCTTCGGGCTTCTCCATGAGAGCATTCACCAAAGAGTTGGTATCAGTCATTTGTTGATCGTTGTAGTACGTTTTAAGAACTTGCATTAAAGCCATGATTGTAAATTTTAAAGGTTAATTTTATTTATTGAAAAAGCGCTCCCAAATCTAAATTGTCAGAGTTAAACTCTCTGCTCTTACGTGCATACTTAGCTGCACTCTTAGCTTTTTGTTCGTTATTAACGATTCTCTCTCTCAGACTTTGAACACTCTTAGTTCTAGCCTTAGTTTCAATAACATCCTTGAGATTAAAACCATTAAATAACAAATAATCAATTGCAATCTTTGTATCTAACTCTGCCTTTTGATAATCTAAGTCCCTCTTGGTTTCCCCATTAGGACCTATAGGAGTTGAGATATAATTGAAGAATTCTGCTTTCCGCTTGTCTGGGATACGAATACCTGCAAATTCATTTTCAGATTCGATAGTTTCTGCTACCTTATTCCAAAACTCTTGCACCTGTCTTTGTTCCTCAGCTCTTATCTGCTTTTGTTCTTCAATCAATTGCTTTCTGTACTCATTCTGAGAATCTGCTAATGACTTCTTAGCTCTAAGAGCTTTGTCATATAACTTCCCAGTTTCCTCAAAGTCGTTTATACTTTCTTGAGCAAACTCGTCGTCGTGACCTTTTGCTTTAAAGTATTGAAACAAGATTGCTTTTTGACTTCTCCTATCATCTTGAGCAAGTTCAAATTCAGCAAAATCATTTTGAGGATTAAATGCTTCAAAGAAAGCTTTAGGGTCACCACCCGCAAGTACATAATCTAAATGCTGTTGTACTTCCGGGAATTGAGAAAATAACTGTTGGAGTTGATCCTCTGCAATATTCTGAGCAACGTCTTTTACAAAACTTGTAAGACCTTCAGTTGTCTCTTCATATTCATCATTTAACTCATAACCTAGCGTTCCTGCAATTTCAGAAATGATTGATACAGAATTATCATCTTCTACATCTTCATCATCTTCTTCTTCCTCTTCCTCTTCGTCATCTTGTGGATCTGCTAGAGGATCATCTTCATCGTAGTCGCGGGGTTCGGTATCTATTTCTTCCTCCTCCTCATCAACTTCGTCAACATCATCATCGATATCTTCGACTTCTTCAGTTTCTTCTTGCATTTCTTGCAAGCCATCTCCGAGCATATCATCTAAGGAAATAGCGTCGAGATCTACTTGTGGGCCTGCTTGAGCTTTTGTGTTGGTTGTTTTTCTCATGATACAAAAATATTTTTATTTGGTTTAATTTGCAACATATTTTTAGTTTTTTAAAAACCTTTTATAATATCCCACTTTTGCTTATTTCTTGCGGGTTTTAGCTTTGATTTTAGCTTCCTGCTTTAGCATAGCTTGTGTTGGTTTCTTTCCAGAACCCTTATTAGCACGGATATTATCCCAGAGTCCTCTTTGGCTATATGAGCCATCGGCTCTTTTGATCATTTGTTTTTTAGCCATTGTTTTTTATTTAGTTTTAAATACTTTTTTACACCTCCTTTTTTTAATCCTTCTCTTTGTTCAGGCTTAGCACCCTGCATTCCAATTGCTGCAGCGCCTCCAACTGCCCCAACTGCGGGTAGTGTATTAAATAATCGTGCTAATCCTTCCGGAGTTTGATATAGGTCAAAAAATCTATCATCTATAAGATCCCCAGCTAAAGTATTTTTAGTTCTAAGTTCACCTATCATTTGTGGTGTTACAATTTGGCCCGGCTGTAGATTTCCAAGATGTCTTAATTCTTGAATTCTTGCATATTGTTCAGTAGGATCAGCTAAATATCCTCTGTAATAATTATCATTATTCCACGAACGTGAATAACCTATTAAATCGGTAGTAGTATCTTCAGTTAAATCTCCTCTAAATATATTAGTCCATCTTTGCCCTGGAATTTCTGCTGTGGAGTTTTCTATGTAATCTATAAATTCTTTAGGTACTCTCCCATGAGATCCCTCATGTATTCCTATACTTATTGCTTGATTATAAAGATTGTTAGGATATAAATTTTTTGAGTTTTTTAAAAGTGTATATGGATTTAAAACATCTCTTCCAGCCAAATGTCTTAAAGTTGGGGATACTCTCTGATTCGGCAAATGTCTAAAAGATGCCCCATAAAAAGCTGTAGGATCTATAGATGATTCATGCAGTCTTAAAAAATCTTCTGAACTTAAAATTTCTAATGGGGGAGGTTGCTGGTTTATAAATGATCTAACAGATTGAGATGAATTTTCCATCATAATATTTTCTGGAATTAATGCATCAATTCTCCTTTTAGTTTCTGGATGAGAAAACCAATTAGTATTCCATGTATCTGCATCTTTTGCTGCATTTTGAACAATTCCTATTCCTTCCTCAAGTGATCTAATGCGATTTCCAAAAGGTGCTACTATACGTGGAGTATTTGGTCTTATTATACTTGGGGTATTTGGTCTTATTATACGTGGAGTATTTGGTGCTACTATATTTGGGATATTTGATGGTATTAATTCATCAACATTTCTTGTAACTACATCAGCTGCTATTCCTCTTCCGGGCATTCTTATTGTTCCTGGAAGAAATATTGATCCAAGAGCAAGTCCAGCTCCTATTCCTGCTTGTACATAATTTCCTCGAGCAAGATCTACTCCAGATTGAATTAATGCAGTTAAATCTCCTCCAGGAGTAACTGTTTCTGCTACTGATACTGGGGTAGCTCTACCACTAGTCATAGCTGCACGCTGGTTGGGATCTGCCCACTGAGCTTCTCTCTTCATACCAGATATGGCAAAAGAATCTGCTTCATTTTGCTCTTTTACAATAGGATCTACATATCTAGATTGTGGAGCAGCAGATCTACTCATAGTCTCCGGTCTAATCCCAAGATCTAGTGTCGAGGTGGGTGTTCTTCTCGGTTGTAAAGTAGTAATTTCACCTCCGGGTTGATATTTTCTTCTACCTCCAGTCTGCATTGAATTTTTCCAACTGCCCTCTCCCCATTTTAAAGCTTTATTTTTTCTTCTCCCAAAATCAATTACTTCTCCTCTTTTTAAAGCTTCTTGGTATGCAGGATACCATTCAGAGCCTGACATATCAATCCAGCTGCTATCTGGATTTTGAAACAATGTTGGGAATGCGACCCAGTTTTTACCATCCAGTGTTTCTGTAGCATATAGATGAGTAGATTCTGTCCCATCTGCATTTTTCCTTGCACCCATTCTTGGGGCAGGTTTAACCCCTCCTCTTTGCATATTAGCTGGAGTTTCTATCACTATTCCCTCTTGAGAACCTGTTGGGAGAGATTGTATTCCTGGGGGTACATTCTTGAATGACTCAACTAAATGCCCTTGATTGTTATACTTTTCAATATTAATTGGGGCTTTCATCCCAACAGTATTGAATGGAGTATTAGCAGGAACATTGGGGAATACCATACTTTGATTTGTATTCCCAGCTTCATGATAAGGTCTTAAACCTTCTGCTTGTTGTTCAGGAGTTTCAGCAACAACTACTTGTTGTTCTTGCTGTTGTGCTTGCTGTTGTGCTTGTTCTGCTTGTTGCAGTTGTTGCAACTGTTGCTGCCTAACTTGTTGTTGCTGTTGTTGTTGAAAATCAGCTATAAGATCAATACCTTGATTGTATGCACTAAATACATCCATAATAGAGCCTGGGAAACCAGATGCTCTATGCCTTTCAAGTAATTGTCTTCTAATCTGATTATTCATTACCCAAGAAACTTAAGTTTGTAATATGCAGAATTGAGAGCAGTTTTGATTGTATCTAAATCATTGACTATCTCAGAGAACGGGAGAGAAGATTGAGTATCTGTAATCTTATTTCTTAATGCATCTATGTAAGACAGCGCATCAGCAACTGTATTTAACTCTGGGGCAGATACAAACTTGTAGTTAGGAATCTCACCTGTAGCTCCTTGAAAAGATTCAGCTACCTGGTCTGCTAATCCTGGGAGAGCGTCATAGAGTTCATTAAGTGCTTTATGTTGAGCATAAGAAGATTGTCCTCGCACAATTAAGTGCAGCACATGAAACTTATTTGCAGCATCAAGCATCTCCACAACTAAGTCTGGAACTTTAGAGGATTTCTTCTCCTTTACTTTAGCAAGTTTATTTATATAGTTCATTTCTTAGCTTTTGGTTTGGGGGCAGCTGGAGCTTTAGGAGGTTCAGGTTTCATAGCCTCCATCTCTTTAATCCCTGTCTCTCTAGATTTGATCTCTAACTCTTTCTGACGTAATTCAAAGTCATTAATTATCTTCTGAAGATCAATGTCAAGTCTGTTAGTTTGATCAGATGCTTCTGCATTGATGAGTGCAATCTCAATATCTTTCTGTCTATTGCGCTCACTGTCTTGGAATTTCATCTGAGACTCTTGCTGCTTAGCCTGAAGTTCTTGCTGACGCATCTCCATCTCTGCTTGCTGTTGAGCTTGGGCCAATTGTTGCTGTGATCTTTCTGCTCTTGCAATCTTATCTTTAATAGCTGTAAAGCTATCTGTATCGAGAAGCTCAAGAACTGCAGAAGCAGGAACCCCATTCTGCATCATAGCTTGTGCAATAGAACGTGCCTGCTGTAAGTTCTCTTGATCCTTACCCGCGTCAGAGATAAATATCCCATACTCTGATTCCATGTGTCCAAGAGAATCTAAGTCTAAGTACTGTACAGAAGTGTCTGGGAGAATGTACATGCCTTTCTTCCCATTAATCCAAGCTTCTTTAGAGTAATCTAACAAACCTTGAAGTTCACGCTGTTCAAACTGCGCAAACTTTCTAAATATATCCTCAGTAATATGCGAAGACTGTACAATAGCTTGTTGCGAAGCACCCTTGCCTTCGTATGTTCCTATACTGCCTTGGCGCTGTCTGTTGACCCCAGATATCTTTTCCCACTCTTGCATTATAGATTCCAAAAGCTGTATGTATTGAGCAATTGTCTTTACAGACATGTCCAATACAGATTGGTGTGTGGGGGATAACTGAATACCTTCTTGATTGTAATCAACCCATGCAATACCTGTACCCTCTACGTAGTACATAAACTTATCCATATCCCATTTCTTAGGGATAAGGTTGATATCAAACTGAGCAATAATATCTTTAGATCTAGCTATGGATAATTCCATTCTGTACTTAAAGATATTGTAGTTAAGCTGATAAGGAATACCTAAACTAACTAAAGAGATATTGTTAGAGTTAATATCAGAATATCTTCTCCCATTAATAGGAAGTTTGCATCTAGATGGGTTATCTAAAGATGTTCTCTGATTTGCAACAGGGGCTGTTTTGATATAGAACCTCCCATCTATTCTAGTACCTTCCCAAACTTCATTGATCCATTCCCATCTGAGTTTAGCTCCTTGAGCTTTCATCTCTGCAGGAAGTTTGTACATCTCATCAACTTCCATCTCCTCAATAGTCCCAGTAGTTTGGTCTACGTATTCCACAAACCCAATTCTCTTTCTGCTTTTCCAGTATACTGTGATACACTCGATAAGTCTGTTTCTGTAGATATTATCATTATTACCTGCAGCTTCAGATCTGTACAACAAGTAAGTATCTACAGATTGATGAGTTGGGTTTTCAAGTTCTAATACTTGCTGCTCTGTCAAGTAATCTCCGTAGTGGTCAATCAACGTAGATGCATGCGCAAACTTTCTAATGATTGCCCAGTCTCCGTCCTCAACAAAATCAATATCAGGATCTTTGTCAAAGTCAATATCTAAAGGATTTAGAACTTCGTAAAAAGGTTCTTTACGACGAACCCCTTTGTGAGAATAACATTCCCCAGCAACCAGGAAATGAAAGAACTGCTTTTGAAACTTATCGTATACTTCCTCTTTCTGCATAATGTAGTTAATAGCAGCTTGACCTTTGATCGCTCTATCATCTACGTATGATCTCTCAAATTGCTCCATAATTTGTTGTGGGAGCTGAGGTTGTTCTTGCTGAGGATTATTAGGATCTAATTGCTGTTGAAGTTTAGCTAAAAATGTAGCCTGGATGCTAGTCATCAGTGCATCTTTCTTTGCTTGCTCTTTCAAACTAACAGCATCTGCATTCTCTACAACTACACTGTAGTTCATAGGACGCTTAGATTTCTCCCCAAGAAGTAAGTCAATAATTGGTTTGATGATTGGGTAATTCCTAAGTTTAGATGGGAAGTTTTCTCTAGTTTTCCCATACGGCTTTAGAACGTACTTGTAATCCTGCTCATCAATCTCCCCATTATAGTAATCGTATAATGTTTTCAAAACATTCCTACGTTCAGACAATCCAAATTTAGATATGTTGATAAATGCATCAACACATTCCTTTCTCCACTCTTCAGTCTTCTGACTTAGTGGGACTCTTTGTTTAGGTATTTTAGCGTATCCGTACATCCTTGCAAAGTTAATAAATTATTTGTAATTATTATCAAACCAATCATCCAACGCTCTATCGCTTATAATTTCTACTACTTCTTTATTATATAGCTCTCGTGTATGATACATCGCTACCATAAAAGCCATTGCTCGGTCAAAGTTACCCTTGTGATTAAATTTGATTAATTCCTCTAGTAATGCTAAGTCATATATGGTGTGTAGATTCAGCATTGTCTCTCCATCCTCATTAGTAGATCGTGGAGAAATTAACCAATCTCGTATGTATAATTCACCCTGCCTTTTACGCTGCTCAGTCATGTGCATACCGTATTGTCTTTTGACAGTGCGAGACCGTAATTCTTTTTTATCCAGCATCTCAAACTCTTCCTGCAGTCTGTGAAGCTTTCTAAATCTCTTTGCATATGCAATGAGTTCTCCTCGGTCATTCTCAAACCCAATCTTTGCATTGTAGTATTCTGCAAGCATCAATAGAGTATTATTATACTCATCTTGAGTCTGAGGTCTTCCTATATAAGACGCTACAATCAAATCATCTGGTTTAGATAGATTGTTTGGGCGTTTGAATACATAAGCAGCACCTAAAGATTCTCCAGATTCTGAACTCCCGTGCGCGTACGGGTCATGCCCGATGATATATAAACTAGATGGGACTACCCCGTCTTTAGTTCTAAATGGGGGTTCGTACATTACTACCCCACCTGTGATATCATCCCCCTTTCTATGTGGGAATTTTATTATAGGGCGAACATCT
>Ga0099848_1001285_pt1 | contig 11682 bp, 12 predicted proteins | sample CB_VirMetaG_3_FD_78179 | JGI IMG/M metagenome (GOLD analysis project Ga0099848, IMG submission 78179) | Freshwater to marine saline gradient viral communities from Chesapeake Bay - CB_1508_1S Viral MetaG | ecosystem: Environmental > Aquatic > Marine > Coastal | place: USA: Chesapeake Bay... | reverse complement strand
TGTCCCTCCATCGTCACCCGGCCGCCCGGTCCGACTTTATACCGTGCTCCGGTAGACGATGGTGTGCTCGGAAACGGATTGTTGCCTGCGTCGTCTCCGGGCACCGTATTGCGTGGCGTCAGCGGACTATCTGGCGTCAGCGGACTATCAATTCGTTTTCCGGTGCGCGGATCAATCGCAATGGTCTCGCCCATTTCGCCTCGGCCGAGCGTGGGCCTCGGGCTAAAAAAGCTATCCCCGACAGTAAGTGCCACATCAAGCTGCCCGTCATTCATCGCCTTGTTCAGCCCAATCTCGCTTTTTTCCAAAACCGTGTTGATAGCCGTTAGTCTGGCTCCAAAAAGTCGTCGTTCTTCTGAAGAAAGGTTCGGGTTCGCCAATGCTTCTTGGTATTCCGCCGCTTTATTGAAGTAGCCAGTAAGCCCATCAACCCAAGAATCCATAGGCGACTTCGCTGATTCATCCCGCCGGAACTGCATCTGTTCGTCGAACTGCTTTTGGTCCTGCCGCATCCGCGTCCGGGTCAGTTGGTTTTGCAAATTTGCAATATTTTCACGCTGTGTGCGGTCGGCGTCAGACGCACTGGTGCGTGCCTGCCGGTCAAATAGGCGTTGCTCCAGTTCAGCCATGCTCAGTTGCTCGCGCAACTTGCGGTCGGCGTCAGACGCACTGGTGCGTGCCTGCCGGTCCAATAGGCGTTGCTTCAGTTCGTCCTTGGCCAGTCGCTGGCGCAACCTGCGGTCGGCGTCGTTTTCTCCTTTACGGAACTTCCGTTCGTCTTTTGCCAGTTCGCGCTGCCGCTCGAACTCACGCTTGCGAAGTTTTGCCTCCACCAGCGGAGCGCCGAGGCGCATACCAGCTTCAAAGCCCTTCAACAAACTGCTCATCGTGCTGCCTCCATCTGTTCGATCTTCGTGTCCATCCACTCCCGGAGTCCGGGGATCAGGTCAGGGCGTCCGCGCAACATCTCGGCGATGCGCTGTCCACGTTCGAGGTAGAGCTTGCGAAAACGTTCCGGTGCCTTCGTCAGCACCCATTCTCGGAACTTGAGCCAGCGGGGGTTGTCTTCACCGTAGACAGCACGCGCCACCCAGCAAAGCATTGCCGCCGACCCAAGCTGGCCGCCGAGACCGGCAGCCATGCCGAGACCCTCCATCCACGGGTTGCCTTGACTGGCCTTGTATTGGAGTTGGCTGCCGTAGATGTTCGCCTGCGTTCCGAAGCTCTGTTGTGCGAACTGCGCCGCCAAAGCGCCAGCATTCGGGTCAAGCATGGTCGCCCCTTGGATCTGCGCGTTGACGAACGGAGCCGCACCGACCTGTGCCGACCGAAGCTGACCAAACTGCGAGAGCGGCGTCGTGCCGGAAAGGAAGGCAGCCGCCTCGCCGCGTCGCTGCGCCTGCCGCTGACGGGCAAATTGGTCCTGCGCCAACACCTCCTGCACGGCGGGGGCCAAGCCTCGAACATTGCCACGGGCAGTCTGCGCCCGCAGCACCGATTGCGAAATGCGGCCTTGCTCGGCTGCCGACACAGAATCCCCGGCAGCCAAGTCAGTTGAAATCTGCTGACCCAGTTCCTCTCGGAGTGCGAAGCCAATCGGGTCAGACGCCTTGATCTGCTCGCGGGCATTGGTCAGGAACCGCTGCCCAAACTCGTCTTGGATGTCCAGCAGGTTTTGCGCGGACGCAAAGGCTTGGCTTCGCTGGATGGCTGCCTGATTGGCCGCGAGGTCCATGTCGCCAACCCCGGTGAAGTCAAAGTTGAACGTCTCTCCGCCCAAGGTGAACGACCCAGCCCGACCCATCCGCGCCGCCGCGTTGATAAGCCGGCGGGCCGGCAGCGTTTCTACATCCGTCAGGATGCCTTCTCTAGTTGCTGCTGCGTAGTCCGGCGGGGCCGGTGCAGCAGGTGCGGAGCCTTTACCCATCTAGTGCCCTTTCAAATCGGTCGAGGTTGTATGTTCGTGTCTTTCCACCGCGCTTTTCGCGGGCGAAACGAAGTCGTCTGACAGTCGGAAAGCGTCGGCGCAACATGGCCAGCATTGGTCGCAGCAGACGGCTTTCACCGACAACGAGGTCGATGTAGGCGGTCCGGCTGGTTGGGTCCGTGTCATAATGGTTTTCCGGCTTCTGACTGTCAGACAAAAGACGGGCGAATGCAACACCAACGATGCTGTCCTTTTTAGAGAGCACGGCGCATCTACCGTCGCGGCGGAACCAGTCGATCCACTCCAGCAAACGCTCCCTCGGCCAGTTTGCGCTGGGAGGGTGTTCCGCGATGACGAAGTCGGCAATCATCTCGTTAGTCATGTTGTCAGACGCATCGGTTCCATGAAGCCTCCCAACACCACGGAGCGCAGAGACAGCACGTTCTCATCGCTGCGGATGATGGGCTGGGTCTCCCGATACCGTCCGATGTGCAGCAACGAACGCCCTCTCCGCAGATGCCCCGGTTCCACGAACCGCACACTGCCGGTCGTGGCGAAGTCCCAAGGAAAACTTAGAAGCTCCCGCCCCGTTGAGATCCCGGCAAAAATAGAAGTCTCGACATCACTGCCGTCTAGCTGTAGCAGCACATCAGCACTGGCCTCGGAGTCTTGAAACTCAACCTCGATACTAGCCAGTCGCTTGCGCACCACCGGGTCGCCGAAGTTGAACGCCTTGCAGCGCACCTCTGACTCAATCGGAGTCGTGACTCCGTTGTCGTAGTCCGCTTCGTTCGTAGGCACAAACACACGGAGCCGGCCGGTCGAGTCACCGAGATGCAACGCTGGGAGGTCGCTGAAGTAGCTGACGGCAAGTGATGTTGGGGTCAGCCCGGTCCAGTATGCGGACCAAGTCTGGTGATATGTGTCGTAAATCAACAGGTGATCCGGCTCCGTCGCCGTGTCCAGTGGAACGGCTAATACGTATTGGTTGTCGAAGAACACCGCCGAAGCCTTGTCTGCTACAGACCAGTTGATGCGGTCGATGTAGGATTGTATCGGCAAGGAGATGGCGCTGGAGATTTCCCGCTGGGTCTCTTGTTGCAGGCGTCGAATCGAGACAACGCCTTGGTCAGACAGCCACCAGACGTCCGCTCCAATTTGAACAACCGTATCTTTGGCAGCGCAGCCGACGGTGCGGCTTACCGGCTGAATTTGAAAGTTGGCTGTAGACGGTGGCGTGCCACTGGAAGCGGCTGCGGAACTGGTGACTACCAAGTAGGTCGAGTGTCCCTTGAACACCAGTAGGTTGAACACGTCCCACGAATGAAGTGCGGTAATCGTTTCTCCTTCCGCTCCGACCGTCAACACGTCGTTGGCAGCCCATGCCGTTTCTTCAAGGATGTGTGAGAAATAGACTGACTCAGGGTTACTCGGATCGCCTGCTCTCACCACGCCGTTGCTATGCACTGTCGCAATGTGTCCCGCCGGGCTGCCAGAACCGCTAAGGCTGGGCGTGGTAACGCCGCCTGCTGAGTTCACCACAACCAAGCTGCTGCCGTTGATGATGACTGTGCGGTCTTGTAACTGGAAAGCGGAGAACGGTCCGGTCAGTGAGAACCCGGACAACGGCACCCACGCAGAACCGTCCCATTTATGCAGGTCACTGTCTGCGACGGCCAGCAGATACTCAGAACCTACACGGTCGAACCAGATCAGCTTTCGGATCGGACTGCCACTAACATTCGTATCTATGGAGTTCGATCCGGGTCGTGTCTGCAACCGGCCGGTCTTGGTCAGACGCATGTTCTTGGCGGAAGCATAACTGTTGTCTGCCAGCAGGTGCGGCAGCACTGTCGAGTTCATCCCGCCGCGAAAGTCTACCGACGCTGCGAGCGCAACGACATCGTCAACAGCTTCAGTGTTCAGTGCCGGCATGTCAGTAAATCAGGTCACGCTCCGAGTAGTTTACAACCGATGGCACAAGCTGGATGCGGTTGCCTTTGAGTGTGCGCTCGGCTTGGATTCGACCGGCCAGCAGCCCGTTTGCTTCTTGGAACTTGATGTTGGCCTTCCCGTATTGCTGTTCGCGCTCCAGCATGTCGCCGGTCACGAACGCGCAGAGAAGATCGTCAATGCCGGACAATGCCGGCGTGTCCGCGTCGTGCAGCAGCGGGACGCATTTGAGTTTGCCAAACACCACCAATGACGTCGCCTCTTCTGGATCGCGCATCAGTTGAACCCTCGGGAACCGCTGCGTCAGTTCGTTTGGGCGCAGAGTCTGCATCACGCCATTGATGATCGGTTCGTAGATTCGGACGTTGCCCTGCGTCTCAGGCTTGGAGAACTGCAAGATGGTGCTGACGTATCCAAGCGGTGTGCCGTCATCCGCCACCGTAATCGGAGTGGTTCCAGCCAGCGTGACAGTCAAGTCCAGCCGCGACGTCGCAAAACGGCCGTCAGTCGGATCTGACACAACCAATCGGACCTGCTGATTGTCGGCCGGCGACGATGAGTCCACCGAGAAATAGTCCTGCTGCGTTGGCTGCCGCAACGCACCGACAGGCTCGATTTCTGACCAAGCTACCGGCTCACCTGCTTCGTCGAGCGCATCTGGCGCGATCAAGAGGACACGCTGACGATCCACCTGCTCCAAAACGTGCGCCGCGCCGGACGACCCCTTGCGCACCTGCCAGATGTGGGACAGGTGTGGGACTACCGCAATGCCTGACGCATCAGTTGTGACTTCCACCGCCCCCATGCCTTCGGCCCACGCCTGCGCGTCGTAGACCTGCTGGTAGCGGCGGCGGGCAAACTTTTTGGCCTGCGTCACAGAGTCTGCATCCGTAGACCCAAGCCGCTCACAGACATGGTTGGCGATGTCAAGTAGGTTCATGGCTCAAAATTCGGCGTAGATTTTCCACTTGAAGTTGGTCAACAACAAAGGCGAACCCGAGGCGGCTGGCAGAGCTACTACACCGGTTGTTGCGTGCCGGTAATAGACCCCGCCGGCTTCGACCCGCTGAATCATTTTGATGGCGGTTGTCGATCCCCATGCGGTGTATGTCGGGAGATACTCGCCGCTCCCGTTATATGTCCAAATGACATCTCCTTGAAGCTCCTCGCCGGCCACATAACCGTCTTCATCCGCAATGCACGCAAGCACTACGCGGATAATTAACGGCATCGCGGAAAACGGGTGGCTGACGGAGTGAGCCTGCGGCGCTAAATTCGCCGTGACATCCAGTTGCTCACTCTCCAAACACCAACGACCATGCCTCAGCGAGGCGAACTGCAAGAAGTTCGTGTTGTCGAAGTAGGCCACACCGACCTTGGCGAAGTGGGTGTAGCTGACTTCAGCAGCGTCAGGGGCAGCGTCGCTGCGAGACAGTAGGCCAAAGGTGTCCGTGCCGTCATAGCAGACGTAGACATACCACCAGTTGGCCGAGGCGCTGACCTCGTCCCGCCCGTTCTGCGTCTTGCCGTTGCTGTGGCTAAGTGTCAACGAAACGGCTGAAGCCATTTTTGGGCGGCCGTTTGCGTCTGACAGAACGAGCCGATTTGCGGCCACGGTGATGTCTGCACCTGACCGGCCTACCGCAAGCTCCTCTCCGATGCCGGCGATCTGCGGCGGGTAGTTGGCTGTCTGACTGAGCAGTTGAAAGTTCGTGCCATCGTAAACCGCCATCACCCTTTGCCCGGCGACGAGATCGCCCCCGACCAACGGCGTGTCGTAACGCTCCACCAGTGCCTTCGCCCCGAGTCCGTTGACGTTCAGCGTCACCGGCCCGGTGTTGTCCGCGTCCACCTCGAACTCAAGGAGCAGACCGGTGAACAGGGCGATCGGTTCCAAGAAGTTGGTCAGCGTGACGGCGTTTGCGGTCCCGCCCACCGAGAAGTCACCGAACACCCGATACGCCTCACCGACCCCCATGAGCATCCAACGGCTGTTGGACGCATCATACCGCACTTCGTATTTGCACCCGGCTTTGATTGACCCCGGCCGCAGTGTCGCCCCGGATTGAGACTGAATTGTCTTAGCCCCCAACGACCGCACTTCCAGCGTGGGGGTCGCGGTAGTGTTGGTTGCGCTCGCCTCAAAAACAAACACGTCGCCGTCCGCGTAAGCGGTGTATGCCGTGCTAACATCAGGAAGTGTCAACGCATCGGCTAAACCGCTAACGATTCCATGATACAAATGCGCTCCGGGCCGCAGCTTGGTATGCGTAACGCTGTCAGACGCTAGCTTATCGGCAGACACAGCACCGTTTTGCAACGCAGAGTTGGTTACGCTACCGACTTGGAGCGTTGCCGTGTCGATGAGGTCATGGACGTCTGCCTTGGTGCAGGTGTCCGGCAAGGTTTTGTTTCGTGTCAGATCGCCCATGATGCAACAAGAGGGTGGCCCTTATAGGGGCCACCCTCCGCGTTGAGGTTTACGGTCGAGTGGCCAACATCAACTTAGACGTTGATGTCGGTCTGGTCAGACTTGATGAGGACGCCGAACTTGGCGTTCAACACCATGCTCGCGTAGTAGGCTTTCCAGCCCACGATGCGGAACTGATTCAGCGGGTCACTCTTGTCCGCCTTGTCGTTGTAGATCAACTGCGGCTTCAACGGGCTGTTGGAGCCAGCCAGCTTGATGGTGCCCACACACTCGCGGCCGAAGACGAAGCCAGCGTGGCCGGTCTCGGTGGTGTTGTGCGTGAACGTCTTGGTGTTGGTCGCCATGATGACGCGCACGTTCCACAGCTTGCCGATCTCGCCGTTGTAGAGCTTCTCCTTGTCGGAGTAGCTGGCCACGTTCTTGAAGTCGGCATCCTGCCGGATGTCGTAGCATTGCCGTGGTGACAAGGCAGCAATGTAGTCGCCGCCGCCGAACGTCGGAGTGCGAGCTTCGGCAAGGATGGTCGCGGCTCGGTCGAGGTCAGCCACTGTGATGGACTTGTTGGCCCTTCCAGTGGTGTCGATCTCGTTAGTGGCGTGCCCGTTGAGCGCGGCATACGCCGCGTCGCGGATCTGCGTGTCGAGATGCAACGCCGCTTCCTCACCCATGCGGGCAGTCTCCAGTTCGAGTTGCTTGATGAGGTCCGTGTCAACCCGCGTGTCGGAGATTTTCGTCGCGTCACCATACTGGGCGAGCGAAACGTCCACCTCTTCCAGCGAGCCGAGCGTGTAGGTAGACAACGGGGTGCCTTCGGTCAGCGACCGGACGTTGTCCACGTTGGCTTCGCCACGTCGGAAGAACCGCATCGTCAGAGTGCCGGCGTTACGGGGAAGGTCAAACTTCTCCGCGATGTCTGCCAGCACCAGCTTGTCGATGGCGTGCTTGAGAAAGTTGCGGTTGAACACCTCGCTAATGCGAGATGCGTCGAGGTTGGAGTTCGGGCTGGTCTCGGTCGAGATGCCAGACGAGGTTCTGATAAATCCAGTAGTTGCTGCCATGATGTTCTAAGGGGTTAACCCCGTCCACGCTCCGCAACTTTGTAAAGGTCTGCGATCTCCGCCTCGACAGATTTGGGCTTCGTAGAAGCTGATCCACCGGACCGAGAAGGCCGAGTCCCGTCAAGCTGCGTCGCTTTTCGGAGTTTGTCGTTTTCGGTTTCAAGGTCTTTCACCCGTGCCTCCAACTCTGAAACCGAGGCAACCTGCAACTGCAACTTTGCGACTTCAACGGCGGCGGCAAGTCCGGTCGGGTGTGACGTCAGCACATCCTTCCAGTCTCCCGACAACACCGCAGTGGCCGCCTCGAACAACTCCGACTTGTTGTCTCGGAGTTCCGGGTTGGCTTGCATGACGGACGCCCGCACTTGTTCCAACTGCTGCTGGAACTGCGTGCTACCGGGACCGGTCGCTAGTCTGGCTGCTTTGGCCTTGTTGACCAGCGACGACACCAACTGCTTGGCAGTGTCGATGTCGCCCTCTTCGATGAACTCGCTCAGGCTTTGCCCGATCTCGTCCGGCGAATACTTGGGCAGCGGGTCGTCCGGGAACTGCTGCGACATGACGGTCTGCAACTGCTGTTCGCGAGCGAGAATCTGCTGTTCTCGCTGCGTCAACTGCTGCTCGCGTTGGTCGGCTTCCCGGTGGCGCTTGTCTGCATTCTCCCAGCTTCGGGTCAGTGCCTCTTCCTTGCGCTTCTGGCGCTTGGACTTGGCCTTGTCGTCAGACTGGTCAGACTCGTCCGTTGGGGCGGCTCCGTCCTCGGAACCCTCGTCGTCGGCTCCGTCCTCGGAACCCACTCCCCCGTCTTGCTCGGTTGTTTCGGTTTCAGAGTTGTCAGCGCCGGACGATTGACCGTCCTGCACTGCATCACCTTCTGCCCCCTCGTCGCCATCAGGGGAACTCTCGGCGACATCAGACGCAATCTCACCGCGTTCGACAGCCGCAGCCGCCGCGTATAGCGAGTCGATCTCGTCCTCAACAGTTGGTTGTTCAGTATGTTTCATCTGCTATCTCGTCGTCTTGTGGCGCGACGCCGGCCGATTTCAAGGTCTCAATATAGACCCAAAGTGTCCTCATTCCGTGCGCTGTCCCGGCGTCAAACGGCCTGCCGCCGTCAGCCAAGAACCGCTGACCGGAATCAAGGATAAAGGCCACCAGTTGAGCCTTCAACCGAACTCCGGTCGGAGAGTTCAAAAACTTCGCCAACACTTCGGCGTCATCCCGGTCCCAACCGGAATACTTTGGGTAACGTAGCACCCGCCACGCTACCGACGCCGCCCGCCACCATCGCTTCAAAAATACCACGCCAGCACCATACTCTGTCTGTCAGACGGTTCAAGCACGACTTTGCGCCAAAAGTTGATTTGCCGCCTGCGCCTCTCCGACGATTTTTCCGAGGAAAACCGTCATGCTCTCCAGTTCAGTGGCTAATTGGTTGGCCATGTCTGGGGCGCGAGCCTGCAACTGCTGGAAGTGCATGTTGGCGTGATTCATCAGCAGCGTCGCTAGTTCGGCGGAGATGTTCTCGCCCGTCTGCGCCCGACGCTCCACGAAGCCCTTGAGGATCGCCAAGTGTGTCCGGTCGTCGTCAGACGGCTTCACCTGTGAAGGGAAGCCGATCATCATACGGGTGATCTCCGTGACTTGATCTTCGATTTGATCCCCCGCCTGCGCATCGGTGTCCAAGTGGAGGAACTTGACATCCTGCGGGTCGTCCGCCGCGATCAGGTCGCGGACCAAGTTCGACTGATTCACGAACGGGTTGTTCTGGAGTAGCTGGAACCGCTGCACCTTCTTGCTAAACACGAACTGTTTGTTGAAGTTGTCTGCGCTGGCCAGCGGCTCGATCTCGTAGTCCGAATGCATCGCCTCTGGCGGAGCCTTCATCAACTCGTTTCGGTAGAAGAAATTGAGGTCGGCCTTGGCATATTGGACGTAAAGCGACCACGCCTGCCGGAACACGTCCGCCAACGCCCGGCGGAAAACCCGGCTGCGGAGGTCAACGACCTGACTGACAATCGACCCGATCAGGTTCACCTCCGCTGCCGTCCGCCGCTCGCTGCTGGAAAACTGGCTGGACAGGCCGGCGTCAGGCACGCCGATCATCTGCTCGGCGGTGTTGCGCTGGCTGTTCATCTCCAAGTCCCAGTTGATCGGAGGCGACTCCATCGGGATCTTGCGAATCGGAAACGGAATCAACTCGCCCGGCGTCAGACGAACGTTGCCGGCGTTCACCATCGGGTTGTCGGAGTAGAAGAACGGTCGGTTGTAGACCGTCAAGGCGTCCAGCTTCTCGTTCCAGAGCTTTGACAAGGACATCTGAATCGACGCCACCCGCTCTGGGATACCCCGGCTGGCGTAGTAGCCTTTGTCCTTGATCTCGGCGTTGAACTCAATGAACGGGAACGCGCCATGCGAATACGGAAGCGCCATCGGTGGCCTGACGTAGCGGTCCGGCAAGGTCGGGCTGAACGTGAAGACTTCCACCGTGCCGTCATCTTGCCGTTCGTAAACCTCCCACAAAACGATCTGCGAGTCGTCGCATCCGTGCGTAAGACCTTCGCGCAGATACTTCTCGTCCCGCAACTCGCCTTCGGCGTCTTCAATGTGCGTGCTGTTGGTCTCCAGCAGCATGTGGCAAATCGACTGATCGTAGTTTGAGTTCCGGCGATAAGTGGCCTCGGACAGTTGATGCACTTGCACGCACCAGTCAGCCGTCTCTAGCTCGACCGTGCTTTCCGGGACGATGAACATGGTCGGAGACACGGCATCGAACGCAACCCGCTTGCGATCTTCGTCCCAGCGCACCTTCATCAAGGACTTGCCGTGGACCAGCATGTAGTCAGCCGCCGAGATGATCTCAGTCTCGAAGTTGGTGCGCTGCCGAAGCCGGTAATCAAACCACTGCGACGCTGCTTGGTTGAGGTCCAGATGCGCAGACTTGAGCGAGAAGAAGTTCGCCAGTAGCTCGCTGGCGAAAACCTGCTGGATGTAATAGGGCTTGATCTTCTCGATCATCATGTCCGCTAACGGCCAGTTCATGTCGGCCGCGCCGGGAAACGGTTTCTTTGGCCGCTTCAAGCCGCCGTGCCGCAGCTTGTAGTAGAACGTCTGGCGGTCTGCCCAAGTGTCCCGGCTGCGTAACGCCGACCGGATGTCTTCGTCCGCGGCCTTGAGGCGATCCGGTTCGGCTTTGCTAACGTGTTGTGTTTTGTATGTCATGCTCTTAGTCACCTATGATGTGCTTGATCCAGCCGGCCAAACCGCCGGACCCACCGAGCGCCGCGCCGCCCATCACGTAGTTCTTGATGCGTTCCAGTTTGTCGATGCGTCCGTCCTGCTGTTCGATCTTACGAAGGATGACCGTGTGGTTCTCTTCCTGCCGCTCCTCCAAGGCTTCGAGCTTGGTCAGGATTTTCCCGAACAGGAATGCCGGTGATTGCCGATTGATTTCGTCCTCACTCATCGCCGAGTGTTCCGATATACCAGCCTTCGGGAATCGTGACCTTGTCGCCAAGCACCCACTTCCCGTCCTGCTTAAAGTAAACCCGTCCCCGCATGTTTGGTCCTGCCCGAAGGATCGTCTTGTCCGGGTCTACCAACACCACCCGACTCGGCGTCGCGCACCCGACGCCGGAAGTGAGCAAGCTCACCGGCAGTAGGGTCCGCGTCAACTGCTGTAGTAGGCGTGTCACGATGCTGCTTGAAGAGTTCCGCGATGAAACGAAGAACTGCCAAGATCAGTGCGCTCACCGCACGTCAACGTCCTCGCTCGACTTGTCGTTGTCACGAGCCGTGAACAGGCCAATCGCTGCGCTGACCGCTGCGATCACCAGACCCCACTCGGCATTGGTCGAAGGATCATTGTCAAACTGGGCGTTCACTGCGGTTCCAATCGCTGCCACTGCGGCGGCGATTCCGGCCACGGTTGTCTTCCAACTTTTCATACTAGTAGGCTTTCCTTCTTCTCTCTCCAGTCGTGATTCGCAACGTGTCCGGTAGGCACGCCTGCTGCGTCAATGAAACCCTCGTCAAATGCCTTCACCATCTTGCTGCCGTCTTCGGCAACAAACTCAAACTCGATGCCATAGCCACATCCTCCACGCCCGTTGACGTATGGTATGACACGGCGGACCAGACCATCCATGCAGGCTTCGTCACCCCGTTGAACGCAATGTTCGCCAGAGCGGTGGCGTTCTGCCTGTTCCAGCCGAACCGCCGCCCTAACCTGCTCAATCTTGGTCTCGACCTCTTGTGTCATGGCTTCTGATCGTCAGTGTCTCCATGCTTCGTAGCCGCCGCCGCAAGAACCT
>Ga0099848_1001284_pt1 | contig 11683 bp, 12 predicted proteins | sample CB_VirMetaG_3_FD_78179 | JGI IMG/M metagenome (GOLD analysis project Ga0099848, IMG submission 78179) | Freshwater to marine saline gradient viral communities from Chesapeake Bay - CB_1508_1S Viral MetaG | ecosystem: Environmental > Aquatic > Marine > Coastal | place: USA: Chesapeake Bay... | reverse complement strand
CGGGGTAAAGCATGGATTCGCGCAAAACACCGCTCGCAAAGTCACCACCAAATGCTTCGAGGTCGTTGATCTGTTGTTGCCCCGAGACGATGGACAGACGAACGCCCGCCGCGTTTTGTTCGGCGTTTTCGATGTATCCCACAAACCGACTGATTGTTTCGGCGTAGTCATCTAGCAAAACCCACTTCAATTCGACCTTGCGCCCGAGAAAGGCCGGGTTGTATCCGTAGACATTGAAGCCGACCGAATGCGCCCGCGCTGTCGTACCGAGGGCCGCGCGCGTGACGGTAATATCATCATAACCAGAACCGGACGCAGACGACGTCGCATACACCGCTTCTTTTTCAATCCAGAGATGTCCGGGGATTGCGTAGACACTCGCAGAAGGAACACGAACCGTTGTCGAACTGGCGGTCATTTCCTGCAACAAAGAAGAAACCGGGCTTCCCTTTTGAGAATTGAAAAGCTCGGGGCAATGTGTCAACTGTACCGTCGTTCCGCCTAAGTCTGTTTTTCCAGAGTACGGATCAACGCCGATTGTCAGGCCCGAGGGTATCGGCTCAGAAATGCGAACCAGCGTTTTCGAGTTTACGGCGTATGCCTGCGCCCCGACAATCCGTTCGTGTGAGACAAGCGCGTAGTCGCTTCCAAAAATGTCAACCAAAAGGCCGTAGTTTCGACTTGTCACGCTGCGCCCCTTGCCTGCAATTCGCCCGAATAATACGGGTATCCCTGCACTGTTCGCTCTGAAAAGGTTCGGCGTTGACAACTTTCCCGCGTCAACTTGTACTCATACGAAACAGAGTCGTCAGTATAATCGGGGTAAAACAGGAACGCCCCGCCAGTCTTCGCCCACGGCCCCCAGAACTGAATATACTGGTCGCGGCTTTCTTGCGTGATGTAACGAAACCGCCAGCGTCGCAACTGATTCTTTCCGAGGTAATGCGGAAAATTCGCAGCGTCGTTCGAGGTTTCCCAACCTGTGAAATCAAAGGTCGTGGTCGTTCCATCTATCGCGCTCGCTTGCGTTACAAGCGCATCGTCAACCCCGCCGTCGTCGTCTTGAGGCGGCTGCGATGGATACCAAACGACGCCCGCAACATTCGGGCTTGTCTGTTCGGAGGCGTAGGCCGTCAAGCTGGCGGCTGCTTTCCATCCGAGAAAGTTCGGGCCGTATTGATCCGACGACCAGGTTCCGCCGCCCGTGTCTTCGGTTCCACCGATCCAGAGGTTGCCCGCCTGCGATGTTCGCGGGTCAATCGCAAAGTCCTCGGTTCCGCCCAACCGTGTCACCGTGTATTTTCCTGTCTCCACAGAAAACGAAGAACCGTAGGTGTTTCCCGCAACCGAGGCGAGCGACATTGCAGACGAAATCGCAGCGCAAAGGACGTCGGGGTAGTATTCACCGTTCGCAAGTGTCGCCGTGTTCGCCCCGCTGGTCTGCTCGTCCCAGTACAATTCGTTATTCGAAGAGGTAACAGAGATTTTTCCGACAAACGCCGGAGGATTGCCTAGGCCCATTATCTCGCCCCCACTGTACGACTATTCGATTGTTGCCATTGTTTGAACTGCCGGAATTCCTGCTCGGGCGTACCCAACGACCACGGCGCACGGTTAAACAGAATATAGGTTTCCTGTGTCACCGTTTGTTGTTGTCTTGTCGGCGCTGCACTCGGGCTTTGGCGAATCGCATTCAAGCCAGCCGTTGAAGCCGATGCGCCTCCGCCGCCTGCGAAAGCCTTTGCAAACCCTCCGCCAGTAGCGAGGGCCGCGCCGATACCGATCAACGCAGGGCCTCGTGCGACATCACCTGTCAACAAAAGCCCGGTTCCCGCTGTAATAAAGAACGAACCGAGTTGCACCGCCAAATCAGACAGGAACGACAACGCCCGCTTTCGGAAGTCCGCGCCAAAGTCAAACCCCTTCAAACCCTGCGCCAACTGCCCGAGCCCTTCGCCCAAACGAACCAAACTGTCGGTGGCGAAATTGATTGCAGATTTTGCAAGCCCGCCCAACTGTTGACCGAGGGCGTTGGAGAAGTTTCGGGCCGTGTTCTCTGCGTCGGCAAATGCCTGTTGAAGTCCGCCCGCAAAAGTCGTCGCCCGCCTCGCATTTTCCACAAGCTGCGCCCCGACTTGCTTTTGCAGGTCGCGTTGCTCTTCGAGTCCTGTCTTCTGCGCCTGCAATGCTTTGACGCGCGCTTGACCGGCCTTGAATGCCTGCGTATTGCCCTTGAGGGCATCGGCTGCAGCCTGTAGCGCGGTCTTTTGAATCGCCTGATTCGTTTCCAGAATCTTTTGATCCAAGTCAAGAATGGTTCGTTTTGCGGCGATGCGCTGTTGTTCGAGTGTTGCCTGGGCTCCGAATCCACGCGCCGCCAGTAACGCCGCCTTTGTTTCCCGAGTCTGCAACAAAGCGTTTTCTCGAATACGATCCGACAGGGCCTTTGCTCGAGCGATTTCCTGTTGACGTTCGAGGTCTGCGAGTGTTCGTTGAAAGCCGATAGCGATTTTCTGCAACTCGTTTTGCTTTGCATAGGCTTTCGTGAATTCGCCTGTTCGTGCAATCTGTTGGTCGATAATCTGCAACAGGGCTTTCGAGCGTACCAGGGCAACGCCGCGCTGTTTTGATATTTTTCCGACCAGTCGTTGCCGGTCAATCAAAAGCGTTTGTAGTTGCAAGTCGAGTTGACGAAGGTTTGTCACGACGTCGGTTTGGCGGTCGTTTTCAAGGCGAGCGATTGCGGCTTGCTGTGCGTTCGACTGTAGGAAAGAGTTTTGCGCCTTCAATTCCTTCGTAACGACGTTTTGGTTTCGCAGGTATTCCCGCGCGTCGTCAAGTCCGGCCTTCGACTGGATAGCAAAGATCACCGCGCTTTGTTTCTGTTGGTCGGTCAAGCGCTTGTTCTGGCGAATCAACTGCAGTTGCTGTCGAAGTGGTTTGTCGGCAATCTTGAGAACCGACAACAGGGCTTCGCGCGTTCGCTTCGTACTGAGGAAAACGCGGGCTTTCTCGGGAAGGTCACGCAACGACGAAAACACGCCCGAGATTGTCCCGCCCAAGTTGGAGATCGCGTCAAGGGCATTCGACAGGAAGTTTCGAGTCAAAGCCCGCGCTTCGCTTTGCAATGCGGCCCTTTCTGCTGCTAACTCTTGCGCCGCCCTCGATACGCCCCTTCGACGACCGCCCCTGCGACCGCCCGCCCCGATTATTCCCGATTCAAAGTTGTTGACGGCTTTTTGTCGAGACGATGGGCGCGACAGGCTACTATCCAAAGCGGGCGTATCGCTAGAACCGAGCAAGCCGGGCTTTGTTCCTGTCCCTGCCAGCTTCTTTTGTGCAAACTTGAATCCTTTCACGATAGCGCCTGCAATCGCAGAACCGATACCAATTGGAATCAAAACGTCGGGGTTTTTGACAATGTACTTCCCGGCCATTTTGAAGGCTTGCTTGATTCCCTCGAAAAAAACAAGCGCAAGCTGTTTACCAAGTACGGCTGACAGCGAACCGCCCGCTTTCAACTCTGCCTTGATCTTGTCGATGCCCTTTTCGATTTTGGCGGGTAAGCCTTCAATGAAAGGAACAAGCGAGTTTTTCACGAACCGCTCAACACGACGAACAATACCGTCAACGCCGCCCAAACGATTGACAAGATTCAAGATCGCAGGCGCTACCGAACGCAAGACGCCGAAACCAATGTCGGAAAGGCTGTTGCGTAACTTCGTTATCGGCGAAACAACGTCTTTCTTGACAAGGCTGTCAATTGTCGTTCCGAGTCGGGCCGCGCCTTTGTTCACAAGCCCGAGCGCGATTTGTACCTTGTCGTATTTCGTCAATTCACGGTCAAGCGCGTTTGCTCTTTGTTGCGTTGCAAGGGCCAACTCGCCAGCGCGAACACCAATCTTCTGCAACACTTCGTCGGAAACATCGCCCGACGACAACTGCTGCAAGAGTTCGGATCGAGAAAGACCAGACACAAACGACAACGCCCGCGCTGCCTTTGCGAGTTGTGGCGCAAGCTCCTTGCCGACGCCCGACGCCTGCAATTCAATCAACGTATTCAACGACTGTGCTTTTGTGATTGCACCGTCGAATTGACGTTGAAGCGCCTGCACCTCCTTCGCCTGGACTCCGAAAAAGTTGGCCCTGTCCAGTTGTTGCCCCGTCTTTACAATCGCTTGCATTGAACGGTCAAGCGCGTCAAGCGCGCCTTTTGCAAGGTCAACAGCCGACGAAAAGCCCGTGATCACGTTGCCAAGGTTCGACGCTGCCTTTGAAATGCCAGAGAAAGAGCGCTTTGCGTTTCTCTGCAACTTCTGAAAGCCCTGTTGCGCGCCTTTGATGTCGGTTGTGATGGGGATTACAAAAGGTTGGGTTGCCATGTCAACGGCCTTTCTGTTTGCGGGATTTGCGGGCGCGTTCGGCTTTTTCTTGCGTCTGTTTCATGTCCCAATTGGCGGCCTGAGCCTCCAAATTCTCACAAAGAAACATGACTTCGCAGTAAAGGGCGCTTTGGTCGTCAAGACAACCAGGGCTCGGAAGGATGCCCCGCTTGTAAGCGCCGTAGAGTTGGAGGGCCGTTTGAACGGCTGGAACCTTGAAACGAGAAATGGGGCAACGACGGGTTGCACGACCTGCGATTTCGTATACATACCCGCCGCGCGCTGGCGATTCGCCTTTGCAGCCCCAAATCTCTGAAACACGGGAATCCTGCGAACAAATGGAACAGTCGTTTTGTAGCCCGTCCTGCTCTTTCAAATAGGGCCAGTAAAACGCCGATTCCAGCCCTTCAATCAGTTTCCCGCTTCGTCGTCGTCGCCGCTCAAGAAAACAGCGCCGATTTCTTCGAGGATCATGTCGGCGAATTCTTCGTAGGCTTTTCCCTCTTCGTCAACCGGGGAAATCGCCTGAATAAAAGCGTCCGACTGTTGCTTCAATCCGTAGGCATTGACTTCTTTAGCGGGCAGGCTGAGATCCAAACCTTCGACCGTGTCAATGCAAAGAAGGGCGAGGCACTTGCAAGCGGAGGTCATCCCGACAAGAGCCCCGTTGCCGGGGAGGTATTGGGTCGCCCCTCCAGACGAACCCAAATACCGTGCCCCAGACTCGGAATCTACTTCCATTCCTGCCATATCAAAGGCGACGATCTGTTCCTTTGTTGTGGGGGAATGGACATAGAACTTGATCGGCGTTTCACCGTCACGGCAAACGACCAAATCTGTGTGTTTTTTTGCGTTGTAAAGCTCGCCACCCTCGGGCGGATCTTCAAAATAAACGCCCTGCGCTTCCATTGCCAACCAGTTGATAGACGGGTCGAACTTGGAAATCAGGGGGATTCGAGCGTTTCGCAACGCTTTAAGAGTAAAACGAGACATTGTTGACCTCCGATGTCTGGTTTTTAGAAACGATAGAAGTAGGCTTTGTTGTAGCTTGTTTGAACTTCGTCGTCAACGAAAGCAAAGGTCGCGTCGTAAGTCGAAATCCCTTCGTTGTCGCCGTAAGTTGCGGGGTCGCTCGGTTGCGCGTTGCCGATGATGGCGATGCAAGCCCCGGCTTCTGCGCCAAACTGCAACAACAGCCGGCTTTGTGTTCCGTTCGCTTCGGTCGTGTCTTTGAAGGTTTTCGACTTGTTACGGAAGGAAACCCCGGCGGACGGTGCGCGCCCGGTCACAATGACAGTCTGTGAAGCCGTGTCGCTGTCGCCAGTATCACGAACGACGCTGCGTTCGATGTTGTAATTGAAATCCACATTCGAACAATCAAGTTCAGTGGTTCCAAAGTACGCGCGGCCCTGAACGAATTTGACAGGCGCGGGGGGTGTCGAGTTCTTTGACGCAAGCGGGATATTGCCAGACACCGAAAACGAGTCAGTCAAGGCAAAGTCTTCGCCAGTCGCTTCAATGGAAATCGAAAGCGTTTGGGAAAACTGCGAAGAAAGCGAAAGGTTGACGACACAACCCTTGTGTTGAAACAACTGGTCGTCAATCAGTTCAATGAACGTCAACGAAAGTTGTCCGGTGTCGTCGGGCGTGATTTTCTCGCCTGCGTACACTGCAACGCCCGAGGCCGGGGCAGAGGAAAGAGCGGGCGAAACGATAATGCTATCGCCGCCTGCGTCTTCAACCGCTTCGGTCACATAGGCGACTTCTTCGCCGATCAACACCGCATCGCCAGCGCTGAAAACGTTTGCGTTGCTTGTGTCGAGTTCAATTGTTGTGGTCGTCGAACCGCTGGTCGTGGTTCCGCCTTCGTGCGCCGAACGTGTCCCGATGGCGCTCAAAAGGTGGGAGTACCGATCCAAAGCGGGCGTGACGGTCTTTTCGAGTTGTGTTTCCAAACCGAGGATTTCGGATTCAACCGAACCTTCGACCTGTGACAAACCTTTCAGGTTCGAGGGCGGAGTCCATGAACCCCGGCGGAAATCGAGGCGAGAAAGGTTTTCTTTCCCGACGGTGAAATCGGAAGTCGCAGGCAGGCGACCGAGAATGTAAAAAGTCGCACTGTCACGGGCTGCAGCGAGAGCAGGCGACAACGTCAAGGTCAAAGCATTCGAGGCTTCAACGTAGGCCGTATCTGTGATGTAGCTGTGTTCCTCCGTTGCGGGAAGGTACACAGACAGGCCGTTGAAATAGTCGGCGAGGTAGTTTTGTCTGGCGGTCGCATCGGCCAGCCCCGCCGGGTACAGATCCGAAGTTGTGGTTTGCACGTCAACCACAAGTGTCGTGGTCGTGTTACCACTGGATTTCGACGCCTGTTCAAAAGGGGAATACCCTTGATTGACCTCGGGAACGAAACCAACAAGCCCGAGGGCCGCGCGTTTGTAATCACCTGCCATGGTTCAGGCTCCTTCTATTCGTCGTTGTCGTTGTCGTCGTTCGATTTGTCTTTCTTGACAGGCTCGGAAGGCTCAACAGGTTCAACCAACTGCACCAACTCTTCTTTGCATTCAAAGCAAGAGTGAAGGTACTTGACGTCGTTTCGGCCTCTGTCGCTCATGTCTACTCCCGATAAATCAAAACAAACTGTTGTGTCGTGACCTGTTTTCGGTCAACAACTTGAACCGTCGCCGTTCCTGTGCGCGTGATGTTTATCACGTCGGTATGGTTCGCAGAGATCAAGGCTTCAACCGCCAGTTGTGAACGTAACGCCGCCCGCGCCTGCGAGGTTGCGAAGGTTTCGCTCGTCTTGTGCGTGGTTCCAATCTCAAGCGAAATTGTGACCGAAAACGCCTCGGGGTCAAGTTTCAATTCTCGATAGAGGCCCGCGCCTGTTTCCACGCGGACAAGATACGCGCCGTCGAAGTTTGCCCGGCTGGAATTGAGCAACGTGCTATCCGAATCGCCTCCGGTATCTGTAAGCCCCGTTGCTTCAATCGCCGTTCGTAGGCTGGCGATAGCCGTTACAAAACTCATCGAACAAGCCCGATCCCGCTGTAATTGCGCCCGCGTTCCTGTGGTTCGAGGCGACCGTCCGCCGGGTACAAGTCAACGTCGATCTTCGACAGTTGTTGATCAATGAGGGCGTTTGCCTGCTCTCTCAAGGCAACGTACTTATCCCAGTCCTCGGAACCTGCGCTTGCAAAGGACGTCGCGAAGTAATAGCGAGACATCGAAAGCAGGCGGTGCGCTTCAAAGAATTGTTCAGGATAGAACACGTTGCCAGGATTCACAGAACGAAAGTTCCGATCTTGCAATCGTTGGCGCAACGTGTCGGAGATTTGTCGCCATGCCTCACGACGGAAGCTGGCGAGCGAGGTTTGCCCCGACAAGGTTTCAATGTACGGGTTTACCTCGGTTATGTCGGAGTCCGACAACTGCGAGTGAAAGGCGCGAATCACAACGTCGAAGTACAGTCGACGCGTGTATTCAACGCCCCCACTTGTCAGGTAGAAAACGGCCCGAAAACCGTCTTCGATTTCAAACGATGAAGCCGACCAGGTGCGGGTATAGGTTGCCACGGCCCCGGAAGTTGTAACGCCTGTGCCCGTGCGGGCGACAATTGCGTTTCCGTTCGTGTCCAGAATGGCGACCTCTGCAGCCGTCAAGGTGGATTCGACATCGTCAAGCATAAGCCTGTAATGCAACGAATCCTGCTCGCCTCGAACGACTGTACCCCGCTGTCCTGCTCGGTTGCTCATCGTTTACGCTTTCCCCCTTGTTGGGGGCTGTTGCCCTTTGGCGGTTCAATCGCTTCGTCGTGTTCAATCGTGACAGGCTCGCGAACCTTTCCCCGATCCGACGCCATCGACGAAATATCGCCGTAGGTCTTGAAAGTAACGCGGGCTTCGTTTGGGCGAAGCGTCACAACGCTTCCGACTTGAAAGGTTTTGATTTTTCGACGGTTTCGCCGGTCAAAGCCTTGCATGAGAGAAACGCCCGAACCCATGATTTCCAGTTGAAACGAACGCCCGTTTCCGTAGCTACCGTTTTCGCCTTCCAAGGCCCAACCAACGTATGTTTGAAACGGTTCTTCCATTTCGCACCATTGTTTGAGGCCGCACCACTCCGCGATTTCGTCGCAGGCGTTGCGATGTTCAGTCGGCGGAAGCGTCCGCAGGTAGTCGGAAATCCCGATCCCGTCGTTGTCTTTCAGTTTGTCCGTTTGCATCTGTTGACCTCCGAATGCAAAAGGGGTTTATGCGTTGGTTCCAGGTGTCACAAACGCAACGAAAAGGCGAAAGTCGGTCGCAATCGCGGTCGTGTCCGCAACCTCAGACAGCAAAGAAGCGCCGGGGGTTGTGGCGACGTCAACGGTCTGGAAGATTTTCATCTTCGCTGTTGCGTAGTTGTAGCGACAAACGTAAGTGTCCACAGATTCGGAAGGCGGGCCCTTCGGAACCATGTGAGCAAACAACACGTCGTCGGCGACAAGGTCGGCGTTGATGTCAGACCAGTCGATTTCGATTCCGTCGGTTGCGTAGGTGATGGCTTCGGTCAAATCGGCGACAGCAAATTGCATATCAACCAGTTTGCCAGCGCCGGAATAATCGGCCTGCGACTGGATTTTTTCAAGGTTGGAAGCTGGCATGATTCAATGTCCTTTTTCAAGGTTTGAAGTATTCGAGAATTCAGGAAGTGCAGAAATCAGGAAGTCGCAAGGCCGTAGATCGCGCCAAACTGCGACGGGTTTTTGCAAACCAGTTGCGGATAGCATTTGATGATCATGGCTTCCGCGTCGTGTCCGGGGTCGATGGGCTTGATTCCGATGGGGTAGCCTTCGTAGTCGGCTGCTTTGGTTTCAAGCTCGACATCGGTGGTTGCAGTGCCTTGGGGCAGAAAGTGGAGGCTCATCATGTCGGTGTTCACAAACCAGACTTCATCGTTGACCGCGTTTCCGCTCGGTTCCATGCTGTCGATGGGGAACACGGGCACACCGTCAAGGGTGAATGTACGAATCAAGCCTTCGACACTCTGCACTTCAATGTACTGAATGTCCGCGCCCAACACTTCCGCAATCAGGTTGTATTGAGTACGGGAACACCAAAGTTCATTCGGGCGGGCGTTCTGGTCTGCCAACTGCGCGAAGACTTCGCGAATCATGGCGCGGGTGATGGTTGCGGCTCCGCCGTTTTTCAGCGCGGGTTGCCACCATGAATCGGCCAGGCTCAAACCTTCGAATGTCCCGGTGTTGGTCATCCAGGTTTTGACGCCTGAAAGGTTGTTGCCCGCCTGCGCTTTCACAAGGTCGTTTTCGATCTTGGAAAACAGAGCTTTCAGCTTCAACTCGAATTCGAGGGCGATAGCATCTGCATCGCCGACAATGCTGTTGCCCTGTCCACCGTCGATCAACAGTCCGTCCATTTCCATCGGGATCCAGTAACGCGCCCATTCTGCGAGGGCCTGAGCGATGGAAACGTTTGTCGCGGTCGGGTAGGCGTCGCCCTGCGCGTAGGAAGTTGCAGCCCCGGCGGAGTAGTAGACCGGGAATTGTGCAGCGTAACGACCGCCACGGTCTGCGCCCATACCGCGAAAGAAAATGCGATTGTTGACGGCGAGGCGACCAATCACAGAGTTGGGGGGAACGATGGATTTGAGGTGAGAACCAGACGCATCGACAAGCGACATGACAACTTCGTTTCCGTAGTTATCGCGAAGGCCGTTTGCGTAGGTTGTAAGGGTTTCGGTTGCCATGTCCGGCTATCCTCCAGCGTTTAGGGTATCACTTCTGCGCGTTGTTTTTCATAATCTCACGAAAGCGCGCGCGCAATTCTCTTGCATTTTTCGGTTTGCTGGAGGGGCCGGACTGCGAAGACCGCGAATTGTCCACCGAAGGCTTTGTTCGTGTCTCAGACTTGAATGTATGCAAAACTGTCAATTGTTGCAAGGGGTTTTCCATCTTGAGTCGCGTAAACATGCCCTGGACTTTTTCTTGCTTGTCTTTGGACAGTCCAGAAAGGCGCGAATCGAGCAGGCCCTTTGCGCTTTCTTCGTACTCCGCGACCAGTGCTTTCAAGCGCTCGTTTTCGGCTTTCAGGGCTTCAACGTCGTCGCCGCCTTCTCCACCGTCGCCAGTGCCACCACCTGCGCCTTTGTCGTCACCGTCGCCAGTGTCCGCCCCGTCGCCGTCGCCGTCTCCGTCGCCATCCTCAAGGAACAACGCCGCCAGCTCTTTCAAAATGTCTTCTGTTTTGTCGTCTTTTGTGTCAGACATGCTTGACCTCCGTTCGATGAATCGCTAACGTACTTCACACAATGCACAAGTGGAAAGCCTCGATTCTTTACGGAGTCGGGGTTTTTTCGTTTCTACGCCTCCGACACAATGCGTTGCAGTTCGGCTTCGACGGCTGCGCGAATCGCCTGCTCATCGTTGGGCGACACTCCAAACCAAGGCGTCAACGCCTGATTGTAAACGGCCTTTTCTTTCTGGTCGTTCGCAACCGTGATCACTGCCTGCGCCCCTGTCCCTGTCTTTTCGACTCTATCAAGCAGAACAGCTTTCAACATCGCGCCCGACAAGGTCAAGTCCCGAATGTCCGCGCGCCGACCAGAACGGCCCCGCGCCTCCGCGTATGCCTTCGAATAGGTTCGGTTACTGTTTGCATCACGACTTTTTGTTTTCATTTTCTGGTCATCGACACCACGACCAGAGCGAACCCTTTGCTTGATACTGGCAACGCCGACGTTTCCGGCGACTTCCAATACCTGCAAAACGTTGTCGTCGTTCAATATATCAGGCATGGGCAACGACAGATTTTTCGGGAATTTTATCACCGTTTCGCCCTTTTGTTTGCGCGCTGAATGTCCGCCGATGTCGCGCGCGGTATACCCTGACGGTCAACGTAAGAAGCCGGAACCCAAACCCATTCGTGGCGACAGTTGTAACCCCCACATGACGACAGAACGGAAAGCCCTTGACCGTTGTTCAGTCTCCCGATCTGTGCCCGTGTAAATGCCTTGCCGACGCAGGAATCGCAAAAGGGACGGTCAAGCGAGTCGTCGGGGCCTGAATAAATCGCGAGGGTTTCAACACCTGCGTTTTCCATCCGTTGCCCGGCTGCATTCTGGATACTCTGAACTTGCGCCGACATCGCTGTTCGCACAATCGTTTCAGCCTGTCCCTGCGACAGATTCGAGACGCTGGCGATCTGCTCACCTGCAACCGATAGCGGCGTCGGTACTACCTGCATTTGCAAAAGCACCTGTTGTACTTTCGTTGCGATGATGTCACGAATGCGCCCGACCTG
>Ga0099848_1001282_pt1 | contig 11705 bp, 7 predicted proteins | sample CB_VirMetaG_3_FD_78179 | JGI IMG/M metagenome (GOLD analysis project Ga0099848, IMG submission 78179) | Freshwater to marine saline gradient viral communities from Chesapeake Bay - CB_1508_1S Viral MetaG | ecosystem: Environmental > Aquatic > Marine > Coastal | place: USA: Chesapeake Bay... | reverse complement strand
TCACAGATCTTCGAGTGGAAGAAGCGCCAGATCAACAAGGTCTGGAGAATTCGCAAGATGAAGAAGACTGAGTTCGTTCCAATGGAAAACGAGTTCTGTAACTGGTGTGAATATAAGGATGGGTATTGTCCAAAGTTCAACGACCCACACACCGTGAAGCACTGTATCAATGAGGAGAAGGAAGCTAAGAAATGAATGGAGAATATATCTCTATATCAATAGATTCAAAAAAATCTGTTATAATTTCCTTCTTATAACGTCCCTTATTAGTTAAATAATTAATAAGGGACGTTTTCTTTATTGGTTTTTGATTCTTCATAGCTTGAAGAATCTTCAATTGAAATAGCTTAACTAACCTTTCGGAGTAGAGGTGCTTCCAATTTTCTCTAAACTTAAAGCTCAAAGTGTATTCTATTAAATCATAGAACTCTAATATGCTTATCTTTATATCGTTATCATACATACCTATACCTAAAAACACCAAGGCTTCAAGCAGTCCTAAGCCTGAATCAAGCTTAAATAAGCTTTATAGCGAGATTTTTTCGAAAATGAGTGATCTACTAAAAAATTTTTCCGGTGCTATGAGCGATGTTGGACTTCGTAGTCAAGTATCAAGAAAAAGAATTGTAAGTAGTTTTGGCATCAAACCAGGATCAGTTTATACTTTTTTATACGAAGGCAAGCCAGTGGTATTTTACGTAGTTCAAACTAACAGAGCTCCTCAAGGTGTTTACACTTCAAATAAAGGTAATAAATTAGTTACAGGTTTTAAAACTGAGTTCCAACCAGAAGCCCCAGACCTAGGATTAAGACTATTAGTTAAGAATTTGTTTTCTACTAGAAGAACAGCTAAATATAGTAAGGTTACAGAAAAAGCTATTGACGCTAAAGATCCTTTAAATGAAAAATTTATTAGAGAAGAAGGAAATGCTAAAAGTGGGGATAATATTCCTCCAAGTAGAACTAAAAGTTTAGTTGCTATTGCAGGTTTAAAAAACTTTAGATCATATAATTTTAAAAAAATGTCTAATATTTATCAAATTATTTTAAGCAAGCAGGAATAATATGGACGACAGAAAAGCATCTGAATTGATTGATGAACTCAGAAAGAGCAAGGATGGAGTTAAGGATAATACCGAACAACTCACTGACTTGACAAGCCTACTAAAGCAACAGAATGCGTATCTTAGATTAAATACCAGAGCTACAGAAGTATTAGGTATAAATTTAGGCCTTACTCAAACGAATCTAAAAACCATAACCGCTGGTTTTAGAGTCCTAAAAAATGAATTTGGCAATATTAAAGATAGCATAAAAAATATCTACAATGCAACAGTAGTCCCAGCAGTGATTAGAAATAATCAAGCTATGACAGCACAAAGACAACAAAATCTTGAAATTTTAAAACGAATTGGAACCGACATTCTTAATGCTTCTCTAAACGAATTAAATGGGTCTGTTAAGGACCTTATTCCTGTATCAACTGGGAACATAGTAAGATTAGCTTTGTTTCAAGCAGGCTTAGAGAGAAACTCTGAATCTTTAGGGAGATTTTTAGCTCGATCTGAGTTGCTTGGAGAGAATCTAGAAGAAGTTACTTTTAATATTAGAAACTTAACAAATTCTGTTGGCCTTAATAGTGTCGGACAAAACGTTCTAATAGATGCAGTTTCTTTGGCTGCTGGAACTTATAAGACATCGACTGAAAGCGTGCTTAAAGGATTGACAAAGCTGTCAAAAGTTATGGCAGTGGTTAATGCAAGAGTTAACCCCGAGACGACAAAACTTCTTGGGCTTCTTCAGGGTATGGTAGATCGCATAGCTCCTGAATCTATAGCTACAGCACTCGGACCACTATTAACTCAAGGAGCTGAATCACTAAGAGTCGCTGGAACACTCGGAGTCGCCCCAGAGATGCAACGAATACAGGCTGGCACAGGCCCGATGTCGCAGCAGATACAAGATGTTCAAAGAATCATGAGAGCTTTTGTGGGTCTTCGTGATCAATTTGCTACTCAAGACGTAGAATCAAATATTTTACTTGCTGAAGTAATAGAAAAATTAACAAACCTTGATCTAGAACAAATCGAAAGTTTAAGGATTGCAGAAAGAGCAATTCAAGAGAACAAGTATAATCAACAGCAGTTAGCTAGTTTAAATGATGCTCAACTTAGTGTTTCAAAAATCTTGGCGCATATGTTTGATGCTTTCCAAATCATAAAAGACCAAGCTTTACTTTTCTTAGGTAAACTATCAGATAAGTTTGGACCAGAGACCTTAGCTAAGATAGGCGTAGTCGCCGCAGGAGTTGGAGTATTATCAGTTTTACTAGCAGGGATGACTGTAATTTTTGGTGGAGTTTTACTTCTGCTATCTCCCCTCGCAATTATTTTGAGTTCAATTTTATCAGCAACAGTAGCAATTGCAACCTTCATGTTTTCTGGAGGAAGTCTTGGAGGCATGATTCTTAAAGGTGTTTATGCAATAATTGAGATTTTTACAGGAGGAGCTATTACTAAGACTCTATTTGGTTGGATGTTTGGCGTTGTAACTGGCCCAATTACTAATGCAGTTCAGGGTTTAGGATCTCAAATTAAGGGTATGCTACCTCCATACCTAACGAGTGGACAAATTTTTGATGATTTACTCGATGGAATTGATAATATGTCTGACCTGTTTATTAAGCCAACAGGACCTACATCGAAGACTTCTGAACACACAGGAGACTTAGCAGAGCTAGCTAGACAAGAAGAAGCTAGGAGAGAGAAAGATTCGATAGGAGCTTATGCCAGTAAGCACGCAAAAATTCTAGGAGAGTTAATTAGAATGTCAACTCGCCAAGATGTTTCAGATGACATGCTTGCATTAACTGCTCAAGCATCGAGAGTAGAACTAAATATGAAAGTAGGAAACTTAATAGACGAAATGATACTCCAAAATAATTTAATCAGGAGTGGTAACTCTGGTAATCCTTTCTCTTCAGGAGATGGTAGGTTCTAATGACTAGTTACGGCAAAGAAAATATCTTAGATAGGCATTTGGAAGATAGAGCATATTTACTGCTCGTCTTCCCAGAAAAAGGAAAAGGAACTTCAACTAAGTCTATTAATACTAATAAAAAAGTTAAAATTCCTTTTTTTGAAAATCCTGTAATAAGAGAAAGTAAGCAAAGTAGATTATCTACATATAAATTAATGGGTAGAAATAGTGATCTATACTCATATCTTGGATCTGATTCTAGATTAATTGAACTAAGAATGTCTTTAACTCTACCTCACTTATTTCACTTTATGAAATCTACTCCATGGATGGATAAAGACACTATTTTTGATAAAATTCCTAAATTTAATATTGTAAGAAGAGATATCAGAAATTCTTTAGCTACTGAACGCTATGGAAGTCTTTTATATGACGATGATATAGATGAAAGAGGGTCCAAGTTAGCAAGAAAGTTTGTTAATGGAGAAATAGATGCAGCAGTAGATAGCTATTACTCTCAAGATGGCGTTAGACTTAAAGAAAGTATGGAAGCCTTCGACGCGCAGTATTCTGAGCTTTTAGCAGAAAATGCTTACCAACTCGACCCAGACTCAAGAGGTATTAGAGCATCTTTCTTATACTATGTTAACTTGTTAAGATCTACTACACTAGGAAGTGAAGAAATGGGCTTGGGTCCTCCAATTATTCGATTGAACTTTGGACCAATGTATCAAGATGTTCCTTGTATTGCAACAAAATACGATCTAGAAACAGATCAACTAGCAGGCTATGATAACTCTACAATGCTTCCTAGAAGAGTTACATTTAATTTATCTCTAAATGAAGTTAGGGTAGGTAATTTCTCAGTCCATAACCCAGAAAGGTTTGGTCCGGCAGATGACAATGTTCCAACATGGGAGTCAGTCCTTCAAACAGGAACTTTTGATCCAAGATCAGAACCCAGACTGTCTAATCAAGCGACAGTAGAATCTTTTAGAAATAGTCAACAACTTGAGAGAGCAAGACAAAGAAGGCTTAGGTAATAATTATGATGCACTATTCAATGGGATCAGATACTGTTGTTCATAAAGGCGTAACCTTAAAAACAACTGTAGGAAATTCAAAAGCTGATAAATTTACGTCTAGTATGACCAGACGCACTAAAAGTAACTATACTAAAGTCCCAACAGGACTTGAGCATAGACCTGATCTCTTAGCAAATCAGTTATATGGTGATCCTAATCAACTGTGGCTTGTATGTTTAGCCTCTAACAGGTTTGATGTATTTGAAGACTTCCACGTAGGAGCAAAAATAGAGTTACTCTAAAATGAATTCTTCTAACCCAGCACCCTCACCAGCAATCCTGATAACGGACAATCCCCGTATTGCTGAAATATTTAATGATCAAAAATATGCGGAACCTGGCCCGGTGCCGGTGCCTGCTTCTTTAAATCATATCGTTAAACACATTAAGGAGTCTTTTCCTGGAGCCACTTTATTTTTAAACACTCAAAATACTGGATTTATTTCTTTAGATCTTGATTGTATGTTAAATACTGCTCCAAGAGCGAGCATTAAGTTATACGAAACTTCTGAATTCTTTGAATTAAAACTACTTAGATCAGCAACAGCAAACTTAATGGCTCAGAGAAATGGAGATGCTCTTAACGGGGTTATATCAGGACCCACTAGAACCTTTTACATGGCTTTTGGTGTAGGAGACAACTTAGATTATTGGTCCCCATTCTCTGCTTACAGAATGATTGGAGCACAAACTTTTGAAGATTTTGACGAAGTAAGAACCATCAAACTAGACTTCGTTGCAGGCTTTGGTCTAGGAGATTTCTCAAAAGACTCTCTAAAAGCTTTTGTAAACCCAGATCTAATGGATTCTGGGCATATAGCGGTCTTCGATAAATTCAAGAAAGCGGGCAGTGACGGCAAAGACGACTCCCCAGTTAAAAATAATGCTAATGAAAATAATTTTATACTAGCTAGAAGAGAATACAGATCTAAAAATCTTCCTTTTTACATTGCTAGTATTGATAATGTAATAGACAAAACTTTACAAACTATATTTGATACAGATAATGTTTTAATTTTAAATTATAAACCTCCTTATCCTGAAATAGAAAAAATCATAGGTAAACAAAATAATGTTCCTAATTTAGATTTATCTACTGAATATGATAATCTTGTTGAGCTTAAATTTGCTCCAAGTGCAAAAACTCAACAATTGTTTAAACTGAGAGCTTTCAGTAAAGTCATTCAAGAAATATCGACATACTTCGGCGTTAACGCGGTCCCTAGAGATACTCCACCTGAAGGGCAGGTTACGACTATACAAGAAAAAGTTAATAAGGACGATCAACAGTATGCAATTGAAAATATAAAAACATTAGGGTATTCTTTAAATACAGATAAAGTTACAGGAAAAGACAAAGATATCATTAATGCAATTTTAGAAAAATTTCGTAATGGGTATAATCAACTGTTAGCAACAGAAAGCTATTGTTATTTCAGAGAAGCTGATTTATCAGTTTTAAAACAAGTAGATCTAGCAATTGAAAAAGACTTTGGAAAAAGTTTTTTTAATAGAGACAGACCTTTAATTGTTTTTGGTCCAAAAGAATTAGTAGCTAACTATTTTTATGGGTTTAAGTATACAGTAGATTTAGCTTCTGATTTTGCAAAGACGCCTGATAATGTAGAAAAAACAATACAAAGAAGATTAAATACAGTTTATAATTTATATGGATCTCAACAAATAAATGATACAACTTTAGCTAAATTAATAGAAGATAATGAAAATATTAAAAATAAAATTAATAATTTAATTAGTAATAATAATTATCCTGTATTTAAATACAATATGCAAAATAGTAATGTTATCTCGATGAAGATATCAGATAATAACGCATATTATCTGCTTTTAAATCAAGGATATTCTGTCTTAGATAGATACGCATCTATTAAAACTACAACATTAAGAGATCCGACCGAAGATATAAAGAGATCAGAAGAAGAGTTCTTAAGTTACATCTACACAACTTCAGATTTCGATGAAGAAGGTCGAAAACGAATTAGAAATCAAGAGATTGGCGGCCTTGGCCCACTGACGCCAGAGCAAGCAAAGAAAGCTTCAGCAGAAGGAGCTAGACTTCGTGATAATCAATACGCTTTGATAACAGACGTTTTGAGAGAAAAAAGAAAAAAACTTTTAGCGCATAAATTAGCTAAGGCCTCAGATGTAGAAAGACTAAAGATTATAGAAGGTTCACGAGACGTTGATGGGTTGCATGAAATTTTAGGTAGTTTATTTTCTGGTAAAGACATACCAACTGTAGGTGATTACGTCAATGAGTTTGATGACGAGGATGAGCAATCGGCTGGATGGAGCCGTTGGCTTAGAGAAACAGCAGAGCAGACGGAGTTAGCTGACGCATTTTTTGATGATTCAGTATCTAATGAAACTAGATTAGAGATTTTACGAAGCGATAAGGGGTTCAATGAAGAATACTTACAGCAAGAAGCTAAACTCTACCTAGAATCAGTAAGCCAGAAATATGGTTTAATTAGTGTAGTTGAAGATGCCTATGCTTCAGATCCATTAAAGTTCTTTGTTGATCAAATCAATGCAATTGATAAAGTAACTTTTCAGGTTGAAATTGAGACATTACCATTTTTTCAAATATCAAACTACGCATTTTTCCTAACTCCCTGTATACTGTTTGCTCAAAGACCTAGCTTTATTGGGGACACAAAAACAAGAAATCCATTGGACTCAATAAGTGGTGCCTATAATATTTTAGGGTATAGTCATACCATAAATACTACTAAAGTTACTAGTAGCTTTAAATTATTCTCATTAGAAAGAGTCACCGAGGATTAATACTAAAATGAAATTACTTAGAGCAGATGTAGTGAGTAATACGGATATATACCAAACTGGCAGCTTCCAGGTGACCTCCAACTCGTTCACTGGGCCTAAATGGTGTATATACACCAGTCCCTATGGTGGTTTACATAATCCTTATGATGGGCAAAAAGCTGGATTTTTTGCTATCCCTAGTGTTGGGCAGGCTGTTCTTATTGCTCAGACAGATGATGATGTAGGAGGAGATAACTATTATCTAATTTCTGTTATCCATGATATGGACAATAGAAAAGATGGAAACTCAATAACACAAGTAGCAGAAGCAGGCCCTGTTCCTGACGACCTGTATAAGTTATACCCAGGGTCTCCCCAAAAAGTTATATTGAGAGATGCTTACGCTAATAGATTGGTCCTGTCACACTCCTATGCAGACAAGCAAAACAGAGAAGCTAATAGAGCAGAATTAATAGGATCAAAAGGAAAGAGACTTTCATTAGATGAAAGCCCTATGATTAATAGAGTTATTTTAGAGAATGAATACAAAGACGGATTCTATCTAAGTTCCGATGAATCTCCTATATCACCAGATATGGGAAAGAGACATATGATACTTAGAACTGTAGGAATGATGCAACATCTCAGCCAATTTGGGATTGAAATGGTAGTCACCGAAGGCACAGAGTTTGATTTAGTGAATGAGTCTACCGGAATAAATGCAGCGTCAGGATTACCATTTGGTAACGTTAACATTCGATCAAAATATAAGGATGTTAATATTACAACAGATGGCGACACTGGGAGAGTGATGATCAGGGCTTTAGGAGATTCATCGGTAATTCAATTAAACTCCGATGGACAGATAATTATAAAAGCTCCTAGTGATTCAATATATATTGAAGGCAATGATATTAACATAAAAGCGTCTAACGCATTATACCTACAAGGAAATGCAGTAAGTATTAAGGCTAACCAATTCATAGGAATATCAAGTCGTGTAATGGATATTAAATCGGAAACTCCAATAGCCGTGGAACCAAATATTACAATCCTAGAAGGGAGCGTAGTTATACCACTTATTAGAGATGAAGCGGTAGAGGGGCCTGACGCTCAGTCACCACCAACAGTTCAAAATGATTACGAGGAATAATGGCAGCATTTGATTTACAAACATTTTTAACTCTGCAAGGTCAAGGTCAAGGTGTCTTAGGTTCTATAGGAACCTCTTTTGGCTTTCCTTCATGCTTATTGAATCTAACAGAAGAATTATTTAATCTTTTACCTAGATCAGTTCTAGAAAGCTTGAATGAAGCAGCAAGCGAAGGAAGAGCCCAAGCAAATAAATTAACTACGGCAGCGTTTAATAGACTGTCATTCCAGACAGGTATCGTAAGTTTTGATACTGAGCAGGGTCTACTTACGTTTGGATCAAATAGCTCTGAAGTATCAGCAGCTAGCAACGCGAAGGCAGAAGCTGAAGGTCTTAATTCCTTCGTAAATGCTTTAGGGTTTGTTGCAGGAGCAGGAGGACAACTTTACAGAAACTATCAAAATATTAGTAGTCAATACGAAACAATAAAAGGCTGTATTGATGGTTTCTTGAAAACAAAACAATATAGTGGTGGTTTATCAGCAGATCAAAGACAAAGGCTTTCGGACGAACAGTATCGTCAACGAATTGATGCTGAGTATAATGCGTTCCTTAGAAGGATACGAATAGCGACAGCAGAGGCAGCTAGAATTACCAATACTCAAGAAATAATACAAAGAATTCTTAATAACAGAGATCAAAATCCTGACCTTGAACCAGTGGTAGCTAGTGAGTATGCCTATTTAGTTAGCGGAACAGATATCAAAGTTGAGTCACTAGAAGATGAAACAGGCGAAGAGTTAATTAGACTTGTCTATGGACCTCCTCAATCCTCTAAAGGTAAATATCTATTAAGTGTAGACGGACTTTACTATGACTCACAAACCGATGAAGGACTAGAACCAGTCCTACTATTTGTTAATAATAATAAAGACAGATTAGAAGCTGCTCAAAAATGGAAATTTAACTTTGATCCCAATATCGGAGGTAAAGGTGACCAAATTAGCTCAAAAAACTTTAATGAGTGGGTTAACAGTATATTTGATCCAACAATAATTGATGATGGAGAAACCATTAGACATTATTATGATAGAGATCACTTCCTTAAAGTATTAGAGGGGCAAAAAGAAAAAAGAATATTAGATATCAATAAGCAAATTGAAAGATTCGAATTTTCGGGAGTTTCTCAATCAATTATTGATAATTACAAACAAACAATTATTAGTGAAGTAGCTTACCACAATGACAAAATTAATAGAAGAAAGAAGCAAATAGAAATAGCCGTAAAAGCCCCTACTGTGTTCGGCAAAGGGACAAGCCCTGAACCTGGGAAAGTTCCTATTAATGATTTCTCCTATCTTCGTGACTGTAATATATCATTAGCTCTTGACACACAAAGAAAAATGATTCTGGATCAAGCGAGTGTGTCTGGAGTAGTCTTACCTCTTAGACCTACGTTCGTGGTCAGCAAATCAGTAGATTCTGTCCAAACAATAGAACACTTAGTCGTGCCAGAGGTTGGCTTAGGAGCGATTATAACGGATAACAGAGACCCACTAGAGTCTAGTGGGTTAGAGCTAGCTATCAGTGATGTGGTTACTGATGACGGTGTTATTGCTGTTTATAACTTTTTAAATAGTATAACGACAACTCCGAGTTCTGTTGATTTTGATGTATTAAACTGCGTAACTAGCGATGATTACAATAATGCTCAACTCGTAGCACCTAATGCTCAATTTGTATTCGGATCATCTACAGACGCTACTTTTGGTTTTGGTTATGGTTTAGGTGCTGCTTATTTAGAAGGAATAACTAAAAATTTCGGCACAAACCCATCAGCTTTAGGTAGTTACGTTAAGTTACCGGACACACGAGAATTCCAAGATTGGTTATATAATCGTTCAGGAGCTACATTTGATACCTGGGTCTATGCTCCATATTTAACTTTCGATGATTCTTGGGATGAGGGGTTATCAACGTCTAGCCTTTATCGACTTATCCTCGCGTGCGAGAATACAGGAAGTTTACCAAGTGTTATAAGAACAACATCAAATAGTATTCTAGATGTAGAATATTCAGATGGTTCAGACTTCACTAAAGGACTTATCTTTGGTTTCACTAGAGATATCAGATGGAGAGGACAATCAGGGCCAAGCAACGACGGCAGGATCCAGAAAGGAGAGGATGGAGGACTTATCCTAGCCCCAACCATAGCATATGACGGATCTTCTGTTGCGTTCATAGCTAAGGCTAAAGCTCAAGGATCTTGTGAGGATACGTCTGGTTGGTTAGGTATGTATGTTCCACTTACTACAGAGACTGTCTCCGGCAAGAGCCTAGAGGACTGCTCTAAGGGCTTCTGTCAGCTATCAGTAACGTTTGATTACAAAGAAGATGCCATCAAGTTATACTTAGATTCTGAGCTACTAGCAACTTCTTCAGTTTCTCAAGTTTTTGGAACACCTATAACTCACGCAATTAAGATACCTACATTTAAGAAAGCTAACAGTTTTGAATATAATGAAAATAGCGTAGGCTACCTAGCACCAAGATCCTTGAGAGCTGGGCCAAAGCTGAATTCATTCTTCACTCCTTGGATTTTAGGTGGAGGTTATACTGACGGCATGGCGGCTTCAGGTAACTTCATGGGAGGGGAGTATGGAGGAGTTAGAAGTGGTTTGAGAGGTTATTTAGGTAGCACTAAATTTTACAGTAAGCCATTAAACCAAAAACAATTAAACTTTAATTACTCTATCCAAAGCAAATTATACAAAAATCTAGATGCTGTAAACAATGAATACAACATCATTATTGCACTAGGCCAGAGTAACATTGACGGAGTTTCAGCAACTTTAGCAGACGCAGGAGTGCCAGAAAGATTCAGAAGAGTTCAACCAAGAACCAAGATTTGGATGCCAGAGAACTGGACTGCTAGCGCCGGAACCTGGGAATACCTTGACCCAGTTAATATAGCAAACCAAAGCTATGGTGGGTATAACACAACTAGATACGAAAATCCTGTAGATCCTCAATTTAGATTTAACTTTAACACTCATAGATACTACGACCCATTAATGCAGTTCATGCAGAGAATGGCGGACGACCTTAACGATGATGTATACCTGATAAAGAATGCTAAAGGATCGACCGCCATGGTTAGTGGCCTAGGTTCAACTAATGATATACTATCTTGGACAGAAAATACCTCAACACCAGGATTTCAGGGAGCTGATCTATATTCTACATTGAAGTTTGATCTTTCAGCAGCCATTTCCTCTTTGAGGGGACCTGCCTATACCAAGGTTAATGTTAAGGCCATCTTGATGATGCAAGGAGAGTTTGAAGCAGGTAACACAGTGATTGGTGTTTATGCTAATCCTGGTGACATGGCTCAGGAATGGGATACTTGCTTCTCCGAACTCTTATATCCGCGACTTCAGGCAGATATCAAAGCAAGTCTTGAGACACCAAACGCCCCAGATATCCCTGTAATCTTTACACAGGTTCACAGTGAGCTACAGTCTGTGCAATTCCCGTTTGTCGCAGAAGTGCAAGCTCAACAGGCCGCAGCAGCAGCTAGACCAGAAGTTAATGCTTATTTAGTTGATGTTGACGGATTAAGCTTCACTGATGGGACGAGAGTCCACTTTAATGCTGAATCACTGACGACTATTGGTAATAAACTTTACGACAAGTATAAAGAGATTACTGAGTAAATCTTGAGTATATATTGACTAGAGGTGTCTAATGATTAACTTTAG
>Ga0099848_1001275_pt1 | contig 11738 bp, 11 predicted proteins | sample CB_VirMetaG_3_FD_78179 | JGI IMG/M metagenome (GOLD analysis project Ga0099848, IMG submission 78179) | Freshwater to marine saline gradient viral communities from Chesapeake Bay - CB_1508_1S Viral MetaG | ecosystem: Environmental > Aquatic > Marine > Coastal | place: USA: Chesapeake Bay... | reverse complement strand
CAGACATAGTTCAAAAATTCGGTGAAATCAAAGTACTTCCAAGATATATAGATTACTGGACTCCAAAAGAATGGCCCAATCCGTTTGATATAATTGAAAACGGATACTTCTGTACCACAGGCATATCTATTTTGATGTATCATGTGTTGGGTCATTTAGGATTTATAAATCCAGTTAATACAAATTGGAAAGTGATAAGTAATAACATAAATGGAAAAGATGGTGCAGTTTTTGTGCATAACAATAAGATATACAACCTGGACCAATCACAGCCGCTGAATACCAGCGATGCTGAAGATCATTATATTACTTTAATCGATCACAAAAATTTATTTTTACCTTTGATTTAAGTTGACATTTTAGTATTTAATTGCTATAATGTCGAAAACAGATATATGGACAACACAATGCAGGTACAGAAAAGAGACGGAACCTTAGAACAACTAAACATAGACAAATTACACAAAGTGGTTGCATACGCCTGCGATGGTATAACTGGCGTAAGTGCATCAGAAGTAGAAATTAACAGTCATATTCAATTCTTTGACAAAATCAAAACAGAAGATATTCAGGAAACACTGATCAAGAGTGCCGCTGATTTAATCTCAGAAGAATCACCAAACTATCAATATGTAGCAGGTAGACTGATCAACTATCATCTGCGTAAACAAGTATACGGAACATTTGAGCCACCATGTCTTTGTGACATTATTCAGGTAAATGTAGAAAAAGGTTTTTACGATTCAGAACTGTTGGAATTCTACACAAAAGAACAAATCAATGAACTGCAAAGTTTTATTGATCACAGCAGAGACGAAGTATTAACTTATGCGGCTATGGAACAATTCCGTGGCAAGTATCTTGTACAGAACAGAGCAACCGGTGAAATTTTTGAAACACCACAAGTTGCATACATGATGATTTCAGCAACACTGTTTGCAGAATATCCAGAAGAAACAAGAATGAGTTATGTTAAAGCATACTATGATGCTATTAGCAAATTCAAAATTAGTTTACCTACGCCAGTTATGGCAGGTGTGCGTACACCACAGCGACAGTTCAGTAGTTGTGTGTTAATTGAAACTGACGATAGTTTAGACAGTATTAATGCAACATCAAGTGCGGTGGTTAAATATGTTTCACAAAAAGCAGGTATTGGAATTGGTGCAGGCAGTATCAGAGCAATTGGGTCTCCTATTAGAAATGGAGATGCAACACACACTGGCGTCATTCCTTTTTACAAACTTTTTCAAAGTGCCGTAAAAAGTTGTAGCCAAGGTGGTGTGAGAGGCGGAGCCGCCACACTGTACTATCCAATATGGCATTTGGAAGTTGAAGACTTGCTGGTGCTAAAGAACAACAAAGGTACTGAAGACAATCGTGTGCGACATATGGACTATGGTGTACAGTTTAACAAACTTATGTATGAGCGTTTGATTAAAGGTGAAAATATCACACTTTTTTCTCCGCATGATGTTCCAGGACTATATGACAGTTTCTTCAATGATCAAGACACGTTTAAAGAATTGTATGAAGCGGCAGAACGCAAAACCAGCATTAGGAAAAAAAGTATTTCAGCAAGTGAATTGTTTAGTGCTTTTGTTACAGAAAGAAAAGACACAGGCAGAATTTATTTGATGAATGTGGATCATGCTAACACACATGGTGCATTTATAGAAGAAGTGGCACCTATTAAACAGAGTAATTTGTGTTGTGAAATTGATTTACCCACTAAACCTTTAAAAGACATCAATGATGAAGAAGGCGAAATCAGTTTGTGTACATTGAGTGCAGTAAATTGGGGAGCAATTAAAAAACCAGAAGAGTTTGAAAGAATATGTGATTTGGCTGTTAGGGCACTGGATCAATTGTTAGATTATCAAAGTTATCCGGTACTGGCGGCAGAACTCAGCACAATGAATCGAAGACCTTTGGGTATCGGTATTATTAATTTTGCATATTGGCTTGCTAAAAATGATAGCACATACCAAAATCCTAACTTAGAACTTGTTGACGAGTGGGCAGAAGCATGGAGTTATTATCTGATCAAAGCATCAGCAGACTTAGCAGTAGAAAAAGGCTGTTGCCCAAAAGCATTTGAAACAAAATACGCCAAAGGCATTACGCCTAATCAAACATACAAAAAAGAAGTAGATGAATTGGTTAAACACAAAGAAAGACTGGATTGGAAAGGATTGCGTAAACAGTTAGCAGAAACTGGTATTCGTAACAGCACACTGATGGCACTGATGCCAGCAGAAACATCAGCACAAATTAGTAATAGTACCAACGGCATAGAACCTCCACGCAGTTATGTTAGTATTAAACAGAGCAAACATGGTGTACTAAAACAAGTTGTGCCAGGTTACCCTAGACTTAAAAACAAGTATGATTTATTGTGGGATCAAAAATCTCCAGAAGGTTATTTAAAAATCTGTGCTGTATTACAAAAGTACATCGATCAAGGTATCAGTGTTAACACATCATACAATCCAGAACATTTTGAAGATGAAAAAGTGCCGATGAGTGTGTTGTTAAAAGACATTATCACTTTTTACAAATATGGTGGTAAGCAACTTTATTACAACAATACATTTGATGGTCAAGGCGAAATAGACATAAATAAAGACACAGAAAAAGTTGAAGTCAATATGGTATCTACAACAATAATAGAAGACGACGAGTGCGAGAGTTGTAAAATTTAATGACAGTATTTAATCCTAAAAAGAAACAAGATCACACACAAGCAAAAATGTTTTTGGATGCCTCCGGTGGTGTGAATGTACAAAGATATGATACATTAAAATACAGACAATTTGACAAACTCACTGACAAGCAGTTGGGTTTCTTTTGGCGTCCTGAAGAAGTAGATATTCTCAGAGATGCAAAAGATTTCAAAGATCTATCAACACACGAACAACATATTTTTACCAGTAATCTCAAAAGACAAATATTATTAGACAGTGTACAAGGTCGTTCACCTAATCTTGCTTTTTTACCTATTGTTAGTATCCCTGAATTAGAAACATGGATTGAAACTTGGGCGTTTAGTGAAACTATTCACAGTCGTAGTTATACTCACATTATTAGAAATGTATATTCTGATCCTAGCAAAGTGTTTGACGAAATGTTAGACATCAAAGAAATTGTGACTTGCAGTGACAGCATCAGCAAATACTATGATGAGTTGATTGAGTTCAACGAAAATTCTAAATTGTATGGATCATACGAACATAAAAAAGCATTGTGGATGGCATTGATGGCTGTGAACATACTAGAAGGTGTACGTTTTTATGTTAGTTTTGCATGTAGTTGGGCTTTTGCCGAACTTAAGAAAATGGAAGGCAATGCAAAAATTATTAAATTAATTGCCAGAGATGAAAATGTTCATTTGGCTAGTACACAACAAATGCTAAAACTATTACCACAAGATGATAAAGACTTTGCCAAGATCAAAGAAGAAACAGCAGAAGAATGTAAGCAAATGTTTATTGATGCTGTTGAACAAGAAAAAGCATGGGCAGATTATTTGTTCAAAGACGGAAGTATAATTGGACTTAATGCAGAACTGCTCAAACAATATGTTGAGTTTATTGCGGCAAAAAGAATGCATGCACTTGGTATGGAAAAACTTTATAATATGGGAACAAATCCTTTACCTTGGACACAGGCTTGGATCACAGGCGGTAGTGTACAAGTAGCACCACAAGAAACTGAAATCAGCAGTTATGTTATTGGCGGAACAAAACAAGACATCACAGAAGACACATTCAAAGGTCTATCATTATAATATAAATGAAAATTGCTATAACTGGACATCTCAATGGAATAGGAAAGGCTATCTGTGAAGTTATGTCAGATCATGACATAATCGGTTTTGATTTACTGGATCATATAGACATATCTTTTGAACAAGATAGAAATAGTATATTCGAACAATCTAAGGATTGCGATGTGTTTATCAATAATGCCTTTCACTCAGAAGGTCAAATAGCAATGTTTGATTTATTTTATCAACATTGGAAAGATATTGAAAACAAAATTATTATTAATATAAACACAATGATGAGGTATCATCCTAATCCAATGTATGCTTTTAATGGCGCCACATATAATATCAGCAAAAAGAAATTACATAAAACTGCAATGTCTAATTTATTTTCGGATAGAAAATGCAGAATTATTAATGTGAGTCCTGGTGCTGTGAATACAGATATTAATTTGCAAGTGATGAAAAATGCAAACATTGAACTTCCTTTGTTGGAAACGCAACAAGTTGCTAACGTAGTTAAATGGGTGTTGGATCAACCCAGCGATATAGAAGTAACAGAAATATCTTATAGGAAATATAAATAATACTATGCCAGGAGTAACCAAAGTAACAGCCAACCAAGCACAAGGAGCAATTCTTGGCCCAGGTTCACCTACTGTTTTTACAGAAGGACAACGTACCTCTTTATTGGGTGATAGAGTTGCCCCACACGGCAAACCACCTCATACTGCACCTGTTATGGTACAAGCCAGTTCTACAGTTTTTGCCACAGGAAAACCAGTTGTTAGATCCGGCGATTCTGCAAGTTGCGGGCATTCTGCTAACGGTTCTAGCACCGTATTTGCCGGCTAATACACTATAATTAAAGATAAGTATTGCTATGCTTGTAATACAGTTCTTTGAAAAAATTGATATATCTTCTTTCCCTGTAGAAATTATTAAGGTGTTAAAACACAATACATATCTTATAGATTGTCAAATCAATGAATACGAAACCATAAACCATATAACAAGCACATATCCTGTACTCAGTATGCATAATGACGCAGATATCGCATATATCGACGTCTATGAGCGTCATACAACGTCATATACGGCTGTTTTGCCTGAAGATACTCTCACACCACTCTTAGAAAAATTAGACATTTTAGAAGGTCAAAATCCCACAATAATTTGTTTTAGTTGGCAAATAGATCGCAATTATATATTAGATTATCGTATTCAACAGTTATTAAAAGCAGGGCACTTAGTGGTTTGTGGTGGCGGAAACCAGGACCTGCCCTTGTTAGATGTTAGTCCTGTTGCTGTAGATGGTGTTTTACGAGTAGGCGGACACAAACATAAAGGTTTTTATCAAAATTGGTTTGATATTTATGATTTTATTCATCCCGAGTTTGCTAACTCAAATGAAGCAGTTCATGCTGTATGTGAATTAATTGTGAATAGACAAATTGAGTTAGATTACGATTTAGATTTTTACAGTGAAAGTTATATTAGAAGTGCTCCTTGGCCCAGACGATTGCTTCAAACACCTACAAAAAATAAAAAGTATTATGAATTTTTACCAGTATCAAATTTGAGATATTTTGCTGGAGAACATTTATTACCAGTTAGACCAGGTGACGATGTTAGTATAAAATTTGGTAGCATTCCATTAAGAGAATTTAGTACATTAGATATTGATGTGTCGGAAACTTTACCGCGTGGAGTTAATTTTAACAAAGATTCAGGCTGGCTTTATGGAACATTTAAATTTAAAGAAAGTATGTTTCATAGGATTGTGGCTACAATCAATGAACAAACTTTTGAGTATCACATAATCAGTTGCGAAGCGGATAACAAACCTTCTTATGATGAAGTCAAACAAAAGTATTTTAACAGACCATATGATGCTCCTCCTTTCACTATCAGAGAATATTGGGTACCTATGAGCAGACCAGTAAAATTATTAGAACCAGGTGATCCGTTTATACGAACATACAATTTAAATGATCTACATTTATATAGGAGTTACGAATGCGAGGAGTAACTTTTAGTGAATTTGGTAATGGTCAAAATGTTGATATGTTTGTGCATGCACCAGAAGTGATGCCTGGTACTCCCATGCAAGAAGCAGTAAAAACTGCTAAATCAATCAGAGAAAAATTCACAAAAGATTTATATGTATGGTGTGATTACAGTGTGCAACACATTTATTCACAAATAGCCATGCAGGCATTCAGAATGGCTGGTATTGAATTTGTTGCGGCAATACCTGTTCTCAGCAATGATCTAAGCAAAAGAGAAAATGAATGTACTATAGCATACTGTGAAAAAAGAAATATACCATACAAATTATTTTACATAGATGTACCTGAATTATTTAACGGTCCTGAGTTAGAAAAATATGGAGAAATGTTTCCTACTACACAGCCACAAATGACCATAGCAGGTAAATTTTTTGATGTACTTCCAGATTGTTGTATTGTGTATCCTGGATTTATGATGCATGTGAGTAATAGTGATTGGACAAGAACAAAAAATAATGGTTTTATGCCTTTTGTGCCACACGAAACACAAGAACATGCCGCAACAGTGTTTGGAAAAGAATATACAAATTTTCAAGAACACTATGTAAACATGTACACCAGTTGGATGTTTACACAAAGTTATGGTGAAGTATTAAAATCTGCAACACAAGAATTTGTTGATAATGCACCTCATAGATATTATCAATATGAGATGAGAACAATTAAACAAGCAGGGTTTGACATCAGACCAACAACACAAAAACTAATTGGCATAGAACTACTCAAAAGTTTCTTCGGACATGATAAATACGATAAAGAGTTAAGACAAAGATTAGTTCCATTTTCTCCTCTAACTCTAAAATATGCAAGTCTACAATACACAGTAAAAGTAGATACTAAACTTAAACAAATGTTAGAAACACATCATGAAAAAACTTTTGAATACATGGATAAACTTTTTTAACGATAAGGCAAAAGTTAACTTTTGGCTTTATACACTGCCAGTACATATTCTTGGACTAGTAGGCATATCACTTATGACTTATTTAGGTGATTGGAATTATCTTTTTTACACATTAATTTTTTATTTTTTATTTGGTTGCGTAGGCATGGCAATTGGATTGCATAGATATTGGGGACACGGTGCATTTGTAATGCCTAAATGGAAAGAACGTTTTGTAACACTGATGGGTGTTTATAATGGTTATGGCAGTATATTTCCTTGGGTAATGATACATGAAAAAGGACATCATGCAAACAGTGATACAGAAGATGATCCTCATACCCCAAAAAAAGGTTTATGGCATGCATTTTTACATTGGCACAAAGACCAAAAATATTTTGATCAACACATAGACAGAAAAGTATTGGTAAATTATATTCGAAGAGGTTTTGTAAATGACAAACTGTATTCGTTTTTTAATGATTATCATTTATTAATAAATTATGGTACATTGTTAATTATAGCACTATTGTTCAGTTGGAAAATAGCACTATATGGTTTTTGGATGGGTATATGGTTTACACTCTTAAACACAAGTTCAGTAACTGCATTTAGTCATAAAAATTGGTTTGGTTATAGAAACTTTGATACTAAGGATAATAGTGTGAACAACAGAGTAGGTGCAATACTCACATGGGGAGAAATGCTACACAACAATCATCATAGATATTGGAAAGCCACAAACAACAGTCAGCACTGGAGTGAATTAGATGTTAGTGGTATTGTTATTGAAGGGCTAAAAAAATAATGTTGTTTTACTTGTTGTTTATTCCTACAATCATAGCAAGTTTTGTATGGAGTATGTTTTATGGTACTGCAGAACTTTGGTTTGCAACACTGTTTTTTACACTATTGTATAGTGGTTACGGCATAAGTGTAGGCTTTCATAGATTATTAAGTCACAAAAGTTTTGAAACTTGGGAGCCTATAAGAAAATTTTTATTATACTTAGGTTGCCAAGGAGCACAAGGCTCACCAGTAACTTGGAGTCTTATACACAACAGAAGTCATCATGCAAACACAGACACAGTGAAAGATGTACACACACCTACAAAAGGTTTATGGTATGCGTTTATAGGCTGGATATTTAAAAAAGAAAATCATAAATTTGCACAACAAGAACTTTTTAAAATGAGAAAGATTTTAGATCCATTTTCTATATGGTGTCATAACAATTATTATTTCTTAGTTATATTGAATATTGTTTTAATCACACTAATAACTGTGTGGTGGCATGATGGCAGATATATACTTGCTAGTTTGAATGCAAGTTTTTTAAGTTTAGTTATTAGTGGTGTTGTAAATGTATTTGGACATACACCTATAAAAGGCATGACATACGAAACAACTCCTATGAAAAACAGAAGTACTAATAATCCATGGTTAGTGTTTTTAACATGGGGTGAAAGTTTACATAACAATCATCATTATAGACCCACAAGATTAAACTTTAACACCAAATGGTATGAATTGGATGTAGGTAGATGGTTGATATCGACAATAAAAAAATCTTAAGAACATTTTTTGATGGTGAAATTGGTTGTATACAGTACGACAATGATTGGCTACCTCAATTGGAAGAGTTTTGCAGTGTGGCAAAAGAACTTGGATATATAAACAATGCTTCACCACAAGCAATGAAAGTAGATCAAATACAATATCATTGCATGATTCATATTCCAACTAAAAAAATATATGCAGTTGCCGGCGTACAGTATATGCCAGAGTACAAAGAAGGTTATTATAGAATATGGACTAGACTTTGTAGAATACCAAATGAAAATATTCCAATGACTAGAATGACTAGGTATGGCAGAGGCGAAATGCCGGAATTCGATGGGTTATTATATTACAACTGCGAATGGGCAACACAGCAACCAAATTACAAAGCAACATTTGGCACAACATTAGCAAACAAAGCATATTCTGATAATTATGTGAGAAGTGCAAACACCATTACAGATTATGTAGCAAAAAATTGGTGGAAAAGAAAAGGCATTGCAGAACCAGAAGGCATCACAGAATTTTACATGGTTCCACAAGTAGTGTGGAGAATGTATTTTGAGAAATTTAAGGACTTAGCAAAATGATAGATATAAAAAGAGTTTTGTTTTCTGTTGAAAGCACAAGGAATATATACTGGGACGATACTCCTATAACTATAGGATGTGAATTAGTGATACCTAATAAATGGAAAGGAAATCAACCACTGTGCATAATTAGTCATGGCTCAGGTGGATTGGGAAGTGATACAGACTTATTTGTAAACAGTTTAGGTCAAGCAGGCATAGCAACACTGTGTGTAGACAGTTTTACTGGAAGAAGTATGAGTGCTATTGGTTGGACAGATTTTAGTGGATATGTTAGTCCAAGAGTAAGAGCATTAGAAACAGTTGAAGCATACAAATATTTAAAAGACAATCAAGAATTAATGTTTCCTGGACTTGAATTAGACAAACTAGCCATCGTGGGATTCAGTTGGGGTGCTGATAGTGTTGCTAATATTATTGCACACTATGATGAACGTGTTCCTAAAAATACATTTTTTGCATTGTGTTATGGAAATTTGTGGCCCTTTGAACCAGAATTTTACAAAGCAAAAGACTATGATGTAACATTATATCATGGTGCAGATGATGTTTGGACAAGTCCAGAAAAAAGCAAAATTTTTGCAGATCAAACAAACAGTGTATACAAAGAATTTTTTGGATGCACACACGGATTTTGTAAACCAGGGTATAAAAATGAAGTTGCAAAAAATGTGATTGTGAATCATCATGCACCATTTCCTATACCTACTAGAATAAGAGATGTGTTCGGATGGATTCAAAAAGGAAAAATTTGGAAAGACACAGATTGGAAACGTGTTAATGCAAAACTCAGTTACGATCAATTAGCAACAGAAAACATAATTACAGATATTATAGGAAAACTAAAATGAAACGATTAGTATTTGCAGGATGTAGTTTTACTCATAGCGGAGATAGTTGGGCTTACTGTGGTAGACCTTGGAATAACATCGAGATGCACAAATTACAAGAGCCAGAACGTTCCAAATTTAAATCTCAGATACAAAAAGATAAAAATTGTTACACTAGAGTAGAATGGTTTGGTCCTACTACATCATATGATCAATTGGAAAATCAACAAAAAAAGTTTTCTCAAAAATATAATACAAGTCCTTCTTTATTAGATCCAGAAAATTTTTGGAAAGACTCACAACAATTACCTATAGATCAATATGAAATAAATGTTTTTGGCAGAGGTTCAAACAGTAATACTGATACTGCAAGAGCAGTGATGCATTTTATAGAAAATTATGAACACAACATTGACACAGTGGTATTTCAAATAACTGGATTTGCAAGAAGAGAATTATACACATCAGATCCTGATATATATGGTGTTAAAGAAGGACCTTATCGATATGAGTTCAATGTTACACAATATGATGATGCACATTTTATAAAGCATTGGGGAGCCATAGATTACAATGAAGTTATAAAAGAAGATCCTCCTGCAGATTATTTTAGAAGAACTGCCGCACATTTTTATTCTAAAATTTTTGAACCTGAAGAGTATCATATTCGTGCTATAGAATCTTTACAAAGTTTAACAACATTTTGTGAAGCACACAATATTAAATTGGGATTTTTTCATGGATGGGATAATTATCCAGATTCGGAATGGGATTATGATGATCGAAGAAGAAATATTGATGAAAGATGTTATCCTTCGGAATATTTTAAAAAGAAATATGATCGTTATGTAAAACCTAATTTATTATCAGAGGAATCTATAATAAGTTTTGCAGAATTAAACTTAGACAAAAAATTTGTGTATGATATTATGGACAATGGAGAACATGGAGGTCATCCTTGTCCTTTAGCACACAAATTGTATTGGAACAAGGTAGTGTATCCTTTTGTAAAATAACATAAATATACTGTATGAGCAAACTCATATCAGTAAAAGGTCCACATACCACAGACCCCGACAGACCAGTACACATACAATGGAGCATGGGTAACACCTGTAACTATAATTGTGTGTACTGTCCCCCAATATTACACAACGGTTCTAAACCTTGGTTGAACACAGAACTGTATCTCAGCACCATTCACAAAATTTGCAAGTACTACAAAGATAAGGGTAGGCAACTTCATTTTGAATTGATAGGCGGAGAAGTAACTACTATTCCAGGTTTTGAAGAAATACTGAGAACTATTGCCAGTTACAATGCTGGTGTAGTAGTATACACCAATGGCAGTAGAACTGTGGACTGGTGGACTGAAGCAAGGGAATATTTAGAAGGTGTTGTAATAACATATCATCCACTCACAATGGACGAGCAACATTTATTTGACGTTGTAAAAACATTAAAAGGACATTGCACATTGGATATAAACATTGCAGGCATAGGTGGGCAAGTTATTGAATTGGGTGAGGTAGCGGATAGATTAAGAGAACTGTTCAAAGACAATGCTCAGCAAAGCATATATGATGTGAGCATTTGTGTAAAAACAATGTATCAAAAGTATTTGGGTAATAGAAACAATGAAAATCAACAAGCACCATACTATGCTTACACAGAACAAGAATTAGAAATACTACAACGTCCAGGTGTAATACCCAGACCTCCGGAGCCACAAACCGAACAAGACCCTGATGACGAAATGGAACATCCACGTTTTTGGGCGACAGAATTTGTATATGAAGATGGTACAAAGAAATATGTACAAAGTCATCAAATCATAAACGAAGGGTTGAACATGTTTAAGGGTATGAAGTGTGAGTTAGGGTATGATGGTATCAACATTGACATGAATGGTGAAATAATCAGTAGTTGGTGTGGCGCAAAAAGTTTTGGCAATATCAGTCAAATAGATGATTGGGATCTACCAGCAACACAAACTGTTTGTCCTTTTGAATACTGTAATAACCTAAATGACAT
>Ga0099848_1001273_pt1 | contig 11741 bp, 13 predicted proteins | sample CB_VirMetaG_3_FD_78179 | JGI IMG/M metagenome (GOLD analysis project Ga0099848, IMG submission 78179) | Freshwater to marine saline gradient viral communities from Chesapeake Bay - CB_1508_1S Viral MetaG | ecosystem: Environmental > Aquatic > Marine > Coastal | place: USA: Chesapeake Bay... | reverse complement strand
TATAGCGGATTTCATAACCAACGATGTCAGATATAACACCTTGATCCCAACTGCCATAATCGCTTAGCGGTAATTGCCAGCTGAAACGCTTGCCGCTGCGATCGGTATTCTCGACGACACTGAAATTGCTTGGTGTAGGCGGAACAATCTCTTCACGATCAATGTCGTGGTAAAGGTAGTCGGTAGGATTCTCACCAAAAATTGCTGATGTGAACGACACTCGCACACGCCAATCGCCTGGCGCATGGAAAGCAACTGTCTTGTAACCCGTTAGCGGAATGTCTGCATAGAAGTAGTAGCCGTCAGGTTGCGGCTCCTTCACGCCAGGAATAGCGGTTGGCACATTAACCGGCAAAAGCTCAATGCGATAACCATTGACCCGTTCCAGCAGAGGGCATGTACCAGGGTCAACAATGATCAACTGCGTGCCATCAGGCTGGTTCGCGTGACGTGCAACGGCATTAAATGCAGGATCGCTTAAATCGGGAATAGCCTCAAAGGCTGCGACGCTGACGGTTTCAAACGCGCTTTGGCGACCTAAACGATCCGTAGTAGCAACGCGGAACTCATAGGTGTTGCCATAAACATGATCAGGCAGGCGCACAATTGCATTCGTTGCAAAAACCGTTTGAATGTCCTGCCAATGCGTTGCATTTACATCACGCCATTGGTAGCGATAATTTCGCACTGATAGATCGTCTGCATTGTTGAACTGCGGGGCTTTCCACGACGCATTGATCTGGGTCTGGTTATTGCTGAACACAAGCTCAGCAGTCAGATTGGTCGGCGTTTGCGGTGAACTTAAAGTGAAACGATCTTTAGGAATGGCTACCGGTAGATCGTTATCCACATAACCAAACTTCGAGTTATTGTATTGAACCGCTTCAACCTGGAAAACAAGCGGATCAACTTCGCTAATTGCAATAATCTTGTAAAGAGCCGCTTGCAAATTGCTCCACTCCAGCACCCAAAGGGCGTTTTGTTGCGTATCAACTACGCCATCGACCGTGACAGTCGTTGTGGATAAAGCTGCCGTGTAAACACCGCCACCAAGAAAATCGCCACCTTGTGTGATAAGAGTATCTGTACCATTCGGGTTTGTAACAAATCCACGGAACTCAAACTCTGTCCCATCATCCGTAAAATCTAGGATCCCATACTCGCTCAACTTGGGCGATATTGTCGTTGTGCCGTCTGGATTGGTTACTGTTTCGCCGTCTGGTATAACCAGAGTCAACGTATAAGAAATCAGCGGGTTCAATGCCAGTACGGCATCAAGCTTGATTCTGTTGCCGTCAATAGAAACAATCCGGCCACCTAGCCGCTGTCCTTGCTTTAGCGGATCTGCAATTTGAATGATCTCGCCAACGCTGGCAGCAAGACCTTCGGCACCAATGCGGAAAGTGACCTTCTCTGTCTCATAGCGATTGCTAAACAGCGTGTGTTTTGCCGCACGCAATGCTTGGCCGCGAGTGGTGACACCTACAAGACGAAGGTCAATGGGGTTATACCCAAAGCGCTCCAACAGCTCATCATCCTGCAAATACTCAGTGACACTGGAATAAACCTGACTTGGATCGTCCCAGTTAGCAAGAACAACAGACTTACGCGCAGCCTTGGCAGTGCCGGTGTAAGTAAAGCATGGTGAAGTAACAGCGCCGCTTTCATCAACTTCCTGAATAACATTGGATTCGCTGAACTGCTGAACCGGAAGTTGCAAACGATCTTGCGTTAGATGTAACTTTCCTTGGCTGTAATAGATTAGACCACGGAAGCACGATGCAAGTGCATTGAGGACTTCATAGACGCCACCTGGATTCTGCAAATAAACATTGCAAGTGAAACGTGGTTCTACTGAGCCATTGCCATCAGGCACCAGCTCATCGCAATACTGGCTAATGGTGTATAGATACCAAGGGTCGATGGCAATGCTTGGCATGTACCGCGCACAGCCAAAACGCGGATTTAGAACAATGTCGCGAAAAATCCAAGCGGGGTTATCTGTCCATGCAGTCGTAAATGTGCCATCCCAGATGCCGGTATAGGTGCGGGTGACAGGGTTGTAGTTTGTCGGAATCTGAACGCGCTTGCCGCGAACGCGAACAGATACGTCGGGAATAGTACTGAATTGCCTTGCATCAACCTTGATGCCTACCAACGCCGTGTTGGGGTAAGCAAATTTTTCATCGATGATTTCGGTGTAACTTTGCCACTGAATTTCGTTTAGAAGATAAGCGCTAGCGCTGTCATCTGTAATGCGCTCTACTTTAATGTTCCAAGGGGCAGACCCAGACAAATCAAATTCGTAAGCCCGCTGAAACTGACTGTTTGATTTACCTTTTACGGTTTGGTCGGTGACAATGACATAAGGACCACTGCTGGCCGATACGGAAATCTGGTATCGAACGCTAGTAGCTTTTATGTCGCCATTTTTTTCGTTAGTTGATTGAAGTGCTGGGTGGTTAATAATTACGCGGCATCGTTCAACATCTCCGTCAGTAATTGTCCGAGTGACTGCGCCAGTGGCTTTCGTGACGTTAAGATTGACACCAATGGTGTTTTCTGCCGCGCTAAACCCCGTCATTGGGGTCTGCGTTTCATCAGTACCAGTGCGGCTGTCAATCGTGTAACCGTTAAAGTTATAACTAAGATCTGGGTTTTGAATTGGTGTTGAATCTAAAAAAATATCTCGTGTCGCGCTATTTGGAAAACCTTCAATTTCACCTTCACTGATCGCGTAAACCGTTTTGGCAAAAGCGACAGAAAATAGATTGTTGTCCTTTTCTACAGGCTGCCGCGTTTTGGCTTGAGCGACCGTTACCTGCTGTGAGGAACGACCACCACCAGCTCCGCTGATTTCAGGCAAATTGTTGAGGTCGTCCATCACAGATAGTTTTGCAACTCAAGGCCAAACGACAGAACCGGCAACCTGCCGATGATGCGCTCACCATAAAGCACAGGCACAACCTCGGCCTGCAATGAATTGGCGTTTGATTTGTCAAACGTAAACGAATTTAACTGCTGATCTAAACTGCGCCCCGAGTCCAATCCCATTCCCACGTTTGGCATCTTTGGCGTTGGTGTTAATAGCTGCGCGACACCGCCAAAAACCAAGGATGCACCAAGCGCAGTTGTAGCGTTAATAATTCCAACTGCTGCAGAATAACTCAACGAGCCTGCCCATACTGCACCCCCAAGAACTGCTGGCAATGCAAAAACAGCAAGCGCAACCAACGCAACACCGGCAATGATTTTGCCTACTCCACCACGGCCAGCGGGGATTGGTGCTAGCACCATTCGTTTACTCATCGGCCATAGCAGCTGATCTTCATCTAACCCAACTGCGTTATCAGTCACCACACGCCAATCAATACCTTTGTTGCTACTTTCCAGTAAGTATTGGCGTAGCTCAGGAATCTGAACACACAATGCCCGCAAGGCTTCGGCTGGTGTTTTAACGGCAAGCTGGAAACGCCGACCAAAACGCCGACCAATATCACCAAGCAATCGAATCGTAACCATCAGCTTGCCCTCCTTAGCACCATGTAGGCATTCTCGCGAAAGTAGCCGCTATATGCTGTCAATCCAGACAAACGTCCTACCAAGTGCTGATACAGCATATTTGCAGCTGGGTCTTCCACCACAGCAACATGGTTGCAACAATCTTGATTGCGAATGCGGAACATGATCACATCGCCGCGCTGTAGATCTGCCGTGACCGGAATGCGCGTGAACCCTTCGGCAGCGTAATTGTCCTCAAAGTGCGTGAAACCGCGTGTCTGCCATTCGCCTTCATATTGCCTGGCATAATCGCTCATGCTGACGGCCATTTCTTGCTGATACCAGTCGCGCACTGCCGAATAGCAGTCATACACACCGTAGTTCCACGGGCGGTTTAGCAAACCTGCACTTTGGCGTGGATCTAACCAAAACGATTCGCTGCCACCGCAATTCCAAACGGCATAAGGCAAATTCAAGATTTTGCAGGCTTTGACATCAGCGGGGCTAAAGCCGCTGTAATTCGCGTGGCTATGCCAGCAAGCTATTGCGTCCTCAAAATAATTAGCCGTGTCTTGTGCGCTGATCGTGAACTGATCTGCTGCAGTGCTGGTGTTCTCGCATTCCACGACGGTGCCATCCATCAAAATAAATCCGCACGTCTCCTTGGGATATGCACGTTCTGCATAACTGCGCATGGCGAGGCGCTGCTTAGCAGTTAGCGGATTTGACCAAGTAGATAGTGTCATCAGCCTTGAGAATCAACCAAGCCAGGGAACCCCCCAAACGGTAAACGGGAAGTGTTACCAAATCTCAAACGACAGCTTTCAAGACGTTTGCCGCAGACATCTTGCGCCAAGCTGGCAACTGTTTGGTCATTGGCATCCCAATAGTTGCTGCCGTTGTAGTGGCAGCCGATGTTGCTGCGGTACACCCATTGGCATTGTTCACGCAAAAGGCGCCGCCCTGGTAAGCTGCGGCCTTCAAGATCAAATGGAACGGTCAGCTGAAAGGTAACTGCAAGTTTGTTTTCACCCGTTTTTTGTTCCACCACCCATTCATCCGGTCCCCAGTAAGCATTGGGATCTGCATTGGGTTCGCCGTCCAAATAAGTTGTTAGCGTGCGAATGCGCTTAACTGTCGCGCCAACCAGATCGCTATAAGTATTAGTCAAACCAGTGATAGCAAGACCAACATTGGCAAACGTAATGCTTGGCCGTTCTAATTGTCCTGTGGTGTTGAGTTCAAATCCAGAAGCCTGCAGCGGCAGTGCTGTGTAAGTGACGCCGTCATATACGACATCATTGCCGTTTACTTGCGTCCAATTACAGAAGTTGTAAACAGCTTGGTCAGTTGACTCAGCAGGAAGCAGTAACGTGATATCAAGCGTAAATAGATCAACAACCTCAGGCAGCTGCGTGTCAATAGTTTGAGCAATCGGTGGCGTCTGCGTCATACGTATACCCTCCTCATTTCAAATTGGATTGTTGCGTATGTAGGGCTGACGGGTGTAATTGTCAAACCATTGCCAAGCAAAAAAGTACGCGACGCAAGAGTTAATTGTATTTCAACAACTGTGCCGTTTGCAATCGTAACCGAAGTAAGTAAACCAGTTGCAAAATTTGCAGTGTAATCGCTGGGGCGCGTATAACCGGTTAACTGCAAACTACTAATGTTTGTGTACCCAAGCAATAATTGACCCGATTCAAAGGGTCGTGAAAAAGTTTTTGTATTGAAAGGCGGCGTCCAAGTAATTGCTTGCCCTTTTTTTGAGAGCAAAAAGCTTTCAATTGAAAAAGCTTCTTCATTCGTCAATGGAATAGTTTTGCAATCCCAAATCTCTTGTTCAATATTCAACCCATCTGTCAAAACTTGGCTATAACCATCGCCAAATTGAACGCGTTGAATACGTTGATTCCGACGCACAGAACTAGACAAATCCAGTTTGATGTCGTCAAACGCCATGTATGTCATCGCAGGATACCTCCGCTACGGCGCTCATTGACCAGTGTTGACAACACAATACCTTGAACCTGATTAGCTAACCGCTTTTGCGAAGCAGGCGACAAATCTTCGCCGGTATTTTGCACCGTGATATTGATGGATTCAACGCTGACGTTGTTGCCGCCACCTTTCATTGTGACGGGGATGCTGCGGCCATCTGGTAGTGGCACATAAGCTTCAGGTCGGCTGCCCTCACCAAACAATGCCAACTGCGGGCTTGTAGCAATTCCACCGCTTGCATAACGCTTAAGAGGCAATGGACCCTTGTCAGTCATCACGCCACCCATTGCAAACAACTTTGGAAACAAAGCTTTTAAGCCAGTTTGAATTCCAAAATTCATCAGAAGATTTGCTGTTTGCATTAAAATGTCACTCAATATTTCACGGAATGATTTTGCTTTATCAAAAAGGTTCATAAAAGCATTGCCTAGGCCAGTGGCAAAGGTTTGAACAATTGATTTACCTAACTCCTCCATTTCTGTTAATGGTTTTTTCGTCGCATTAAGTGCAACTGTTAATTGCTCTACTTGCTCTGCTGTCGCATCAGGAAAATCAGCTTTAAACTTTGCAATTTGACGTGCAATTACTAGCTGTCTTGCATCTTCCTCAGTCATCAAGCCAGCAGCAATTTGAGCGTCCTGAATTGTATTTGTAATTTGATCTCGTACTTTTTCCTGCTTATCAAGTTGTTTAATGATATTTGTGCCAAATCCACGGAATGCTTGATCTGTAACCTTATATAGACGAGTCATATTTTGTTCGCTGATTTCAAGCGCTTTGTTGCGACCAATGGTTTTACGTTCAAGAGCAAGAGACACCTCAAGCTCTTTTAACTGAAAATCTTCGTAAGCAGCTTGAATTGTTAACCCTTCTCTTTCAAAAGCATTTCTTTTTTGAATTAATGCCAATTCTTCCGCTGTACGATCAACAAGTTCCTTTTGTTTTTTCGTATTCTGTTCTTTTGAGTCAGGCGTGATGCCGGGAAGGTTTGATGTGGGTTCTGGACCGGCAGGAGGCGCAGCAGTTTCCGCTGCCAACAATGCAGAAAGCCGAGAAAAAGTAGCTGCTTTGCGTTGCTGCAGTGTTCTATAAGTGCTTTCCTCTAGACCCATCTTGCCGCCACGTTTGGCAAATAATTCATCAAATGCGCGAATGCGTTTGTCAGTTGCATCTAATGTCTTTTGCAACTGATTGATTTCGCCCTGTCGACCCTTGCCAAGACCAAAGAATTGATTCAGTTTTTTAATTGCTGCATCAATGGCAAGGACAACTTTTGCCATTTCGTTTTGGAATGCAGCACCAATGGGTTTCAGCAGGGTGCCGATGCTTTCGCTAAGCCTTGACAACGAAGTACGCAGACGATCACCAGCGGCATCAGGACCATCAGCAATGATTTTGGCGTTTTCCCCGTATTTTTTAAGTAGTGCTTCAACAAATGTCTGGAAGTCCTGCAGGCTGACCTGACCTTTCTCAAGGGCTTTATCCAGCTCCTGTGGTGTCATGCCAATTGATTCAGCAAACAAGCTGAATGCACCCGGCAAACGCTCACCAATCTGTTGCCGCAGTTCTTCCGCACTTACCTTGCCCTTGCTGAATACCTGCGAGGTAGCGAGCAAGGCCGAATCAAGTTGATCAAGGCTTCCGCCAGTGCCTCGAATACCAGATGCAATGCCAAGAAATGCCTTTTCCGCGTCACGTACATTGCCGCCCGCACCTTTAACAGAAGCAGTTAGTTGCGTAAATTGACGTGTGATTAATTCTTGTGGAATTGCAAGCTGACGACTTGTGCGATCAATAAATGACAGAGCACGAGCATATTCACCGGCATCTTTGGTAACAAGCTGCAACGCTTGACGTTGACGTGCAATATCTGCTGCATAGGTTGCAGTCGCGCCTAGCTGTTGCCTGAATTGACCAACCTGAGCGCCAATTGCGCCACCAACAGCAGCACCAGCAGGACCATAAATTGCACCAATACCCGCGCCAAGCATCCCTTCGGGACCACCAAAAATGCCAGCAGCAGCAATGGCACCACCAGTACGTGCAACCCGTGCTAAACCACCGCGTTTACCAGCTTGCTGCGTCTTCGCTAATTGAGCTTCAAGCTTTCTTGCTTCAGCAGTTGCTTCTTTAAATTCATTACTGCCAATTTGTACGCTATTTGCAATCTCGCGCCAAGCAGTTGCATAACCACGCAGGTTATTAATGCTTTTAACTGATGTTTGCTGAACACTCCTTAATTCATTTGCCAACTCTTTAAAGTTGACATTTGTCGCGTTGCTTTGTTGCCCTAAGTTTTTTAGGCTGCTTTGAAGACGCGTTAATTGCTCGCCACCTTGCTGGCGAATCTTCAGCAGCAGCTCGGTGGTTTGGCTCATTTGCGTTGCGCGTTTAATGCCGACAAGGCGGTCATTTCCATTACCTGTACGCCCTCAAAGACAGCGACAGGATCCTTGACTGAATACAGCTTACATAGCCATTCCAGACTCGGGTAGTTCAATCCCGTCAATCCAGCCATGCTCGTATGCCACTGTGTCGACATACGAATGAACATCAACACGATTTCCCAGTTCTCTTCCCAAATCTCACAATTAGTTTCTACTGCTTGCAATCGCGCAGCAGCAATTTGCTCAGGGCTTGCACCTAAAGCTTTTAAATCAGCTTCTCTTTCGTCAATAATGCCGCCTTTCGCCCAGTACTCAGCGGCTTCTTTCAGTTTTTTGCTGGCGCCCCAGTAACGCTGTCGGCATATGCCTGAATCAGCGCCTTCATCACATACGGGTCATCACACAGTTCCTTTTTTGCCTTCTGTGTAAAAGGCACATCCTTACCGTCTTCATCCTTAATACCATCCCAACCTTCAAGGATCCCATCAACAAGAGCATCATCACCCTTGTCAACAAGACCATTGAAGGCGGAACGACTCATCTTCTTAAAGACTGCATCAAACGTATGTTTTTCAAATTTGCCGCCATCGATAGGTACTTCTACCGTGACCGGCCATTTGTACGACGCAGTCTTCTTGAGGACGAAGGCCATACGGATCAGGTGAAAACAAGCGTGAATTCGTCGTTACCAGCGGTCGTCGGCAGTGCCAGATAAGGCATCGACAACGAAATTACCCCGTTGGTATCACCGTATGATACGCCCGTAATATCTGTCTGGGCAGCAGTAAGCGTCACAATGTTGCCGCCAGTAGCGCCCAGTACCAAGCTGGTAGAACCAGTGGTGACGCCAACAGCTTTAGCAAAATAATCAGTGGTGCCGACTGCAGGAGCCTCAATTACGGCAGTACCACCAACAGCACGGTTGGTGATAAATACTTCCTTGCTAGAGGCAGTCTCCTTGTAGACCAGCTCATTGTTCAACGCAAGATCAAACGACTCAATACGAGCACCAGTTACACCATGGAAGGTGGCTGTGGTCATGTTGGTATCGTTTACCTCAATGGCAGCAGCCTGATTAGCAACAGTAAAGCTACCGCTCAGTGCAGTGTCATCAGGTGCGTTGTAAATACCGATCATGCTGAAGCTTGCAGTTGCAAACTGTCCAGCAGTCAGGTTGAAGCTGATTGTGCCACGAGCACCAGTAATCTTGTGACGGGTGCCATCGTAAAAGCAATACAGAGTCGCAGAGTCAAAACCAGCGCTTTCAAGCTGATAGGTCGTACTGGTGCTGGGAACACTTACTTCATTGAAGCCACAGGATTTCAGCAACGGACCAAATGCAGGAGCAGTACCAGCAGCACCGGAACCTGCCAATTCAACTTCAAAAGTTACGCTGACGCGTTTATTGGCAACCAAAGTGCCGCGAGTGCTATTACCAATAAATCCCTGATATGCAGCAGCCTGAACGTTGTCAGACTCAATCGGGGTGATCTCAAGGTTGGTAACTTGAATCGCATCAGAACCACCAACAGGGCTGGGATCAACCCCATAGCTGGATTCAATCTTCGCGATCAGAAACTTCTTCCGTGTCAGTGCCATCGGTGGTAGGAGCGGCGGGTTCTGTAATCAGTGTAAGTTTCCCAGATTTCGGGTCAAACAAATAGCTGCCGCCCACTCCGGGATTGGGAACTTGCTTTTCAATCTTAGCCATGATGTCAGGCGCTAGTTAAAGAAGTCCTGCTGGTGCGATAACGCACTAGAAAGTCTTGACTAATAATACCCAGTGGTACATCAGCTTCATACAAGCTGAAGTCTGTGCGATCAGGCGTCAAGTCAAGGGCATAACCATTGATGGTCTGGTCCGCCATCAGCAGTTGATGCACTTGTTGGGTGTAGGTGTCAGAGTCGTCATCAGGCACTGCTGCACGCACAAGGGTCGTAATCCTTACGCGCATTGTCCAATCCAACTTGTCATAAAAGTTGGTATCAACAGGCTGATCGTTTACAGGTTCAACAATGACAGCGGGCACTTCACCGCGAGCCAATGGTTCAACACGGCTTCGATAAACAGTGGCGCCTGTAATTGAATCAAGATTGCTCTTGATGCGAGCAAGGATCAATTCTCGTCGTGTGTCAGCCATGTCTAAGCGGCAGCAACTTGATAGACATTGCAAACAACGCTAGGTCGTGATGGGCGGATGTATGGACTTGTTACTGCAGCTCCAGCTTTTAGGGAAAGGTTTGCGTTAGAAGGTGCCCAAATTAGTTCGATGTAATCCTCTTTTGCCAAAACCAAAGTGTGATCTATTAATAAATTGTTATTGCCAGAAACGCCGCCGTGCGATTCGATGACACTTGCTCCCGTAGTTGTCAAAGGCACATCCCCAGCGCTGCCGCTGTTATTTTTCCTCAGCCAAAAAAAGACATCGTGAATTTGCACGTCATCATTAGTTAGCTGCAGATTAAACTCGAAAACATATACGCCCGGATTGTCAACAGTCAGCCTGCTGCCGTTTTCTAACCGTACTCCATCTCCTCCAATATCTACTTGATTAAAAGTGACCTCAGTAGGAGTGTTGGCAACTGCAGTCTGGTCTGCGTTACTTGAAAACTCACCCCAATGACCGGGTGAGCCGTAATAGTGCAACTTGTTCCATTCTTCTTTTCCGTTTCCGATCTTTTGGTTGCCAGTATCGGATTCAAAGCCAATTTCGCCGGGTAGTAAAACCGGATTACGCGCTGCCCAGTTGGTTCGAGTGTCAATCTTCTGGACAGCCATTCTTCACACCTTGCTCAACAGCAATTCAGAAAAAACTCCGTCGTCAATTGCGCGATTTTCACGCACGGTGTACGACGCACCACCGACAGTAATAGAAGTGCCGCGAGAGGCAGAACTCACATCAGAAGTCTTCGCTGTAAGCAAATACTCCCGGCTAAGTGCCATACCCCCCGCGATCACATCCACGGGCGAATCCAAGATGCCAACAAACTCATCACCACCACCAATCCGGCACACAGTACCGAACTCGTCAGCGTTGAGAAATGCCAGCGTCTCAGAAAGTGCCATCAGGATCAGTTGCCGTACTTCTTAGAAGCAAGACCAGTTACCGACACAAAACCAGTACCAGTACCACCAGCAACGGTGATGCTAGCTTTGATGTAACGCTTCAGATCATTGCTGTTGACGTACAGCTTTTCCTGCAGCGCAGTGTTTGCATCGGTGGTCGTGAAAGCACCGCCAGTTACATCGGTGTAAGAACCACCAGAAGTGTCAGATTCGGTCAGTTTCACGGCATAAGTGATGCCAGAACCACCAGCAGATGCATCAAGAACGAAAGCAATATCGCCTTCGTAATCAAGCAGATCAATGGCAGAACCAACACCAGTAGAAGCGGCCAGCGCGTTAGGACGCACAGCCAAGAGGGTGGTCTTAGACCCGAGGTTGTGGATCATTGGTCTTTCTCCGTTTGGGAGCGGGTTTTACAGGTTGCGGCTCTTCTTCAGCCGTGACAACTACTTCCTGAATAAGGGGAGCAGGAATCGCTTTTTTGATGCCAATCAACAGCAATGCTGATTTTTGATCGGTTTCAACGATGTCACCAACTTTCACCTCTTTGAGATCAACGATGGTGCTACGAAGCATCTGAATGCGCATTACCTGCTCCCTCATTATCAGGACAGCTTGCAGATGGACTCAGGATGACGAATAGCCACGTCATAATCCTGCATGGCCACCACACGCACGGTGCCAGAAGCGGAACCGGTGTAAGGGTCAACCATGATGTCCAGACCGCTCCAGAAACCGATCATGATGTCGCTGAAGTTAGCGAACACAGCAGTGCTGTTCGGCAT
>Ga0099848_1001272_pt1 | contig 11743 bp, 4 predicted proteins | sample CB_VirMetaG_3_FD_78179 | JGI IMG/M metagenome (GOLD analysis project Ga0099848, IMG submission 78179) | Freshwater to marine saline gradient viral communities from Chesapeake Bay - CB_1508_1S Viral MetaG | ecosystem: Environmental > Aquatic > Marine > Coastal | place: USA: Chesapeake Bay... | reverse complement strand
TCAGCCCGGGCGCTGCGGCTTCCACCATGAATCCGCAAGCTGTTGAAAGCGCCATTCAAACCGCTGCCCAAAGTGCGCCTACTACATTCTCTCCCGGCGTTGCTGGCTCGCAAATGGAGCTTGCTAGAAGTGTATCGAACGCTGTTCCGTCTACGCCTGCATCTACCTTTGGTGACACTTTGATGCAGCCATTCCAGCGTCCGGGTGAGTTCATCAGTCAACTTGCGAAGCCCGGATCTTTCCTGCCGATTTATGTCGGCGAAACCAGCCGCATGCAATCCGAACTCGCAGACCAAGGTCGCGGCAGCATGAGGGACTACCAAGAACAGCAGGACGCCGAGAGACGTAAGACACTAGCCCAAATGAGCAATGTGTTTAACCAAGTTCGCTCTGCCTATCCCAACATTGGCTATGCCCGAGGCGGTCAAGTCGAAGGGTATTTTGACGGCGGCGACATTGAAAATCAGATCCGCAATGCATTGAACCAAGGCGGCTACAACGCGATGCCTGATGCGGAGAATGTTCAGTTAGCTCTGCGTGGGGCAGAGTATGTTCCGCCCCCAGCCGCTTCTTATGCCGCATTGGATGTGGGTGGAGAAGGGTACTTGCCGGGTATCTCCGGTGAATTCCAGTATTTCCGAGAACCAACTCCGCCTCCTCCCGCTGCCGTAGACCCCGGCTCCATGCCCGGCGGTGGTGACATTGTAGGTGGTGGCTACTTCGATCCCAACTTTGATTTCGAAGGCTTCCTCAATCAACGTGGCGGATATCGTAACTACATGGATCTCTTTGGCGGTGGCGCAGGTATGCCCCCGACCCAAGAAGGACAAGTAGATTTCATCAGCCCCTCGATGGAGCGTGATGTCTTTGCGGGGGGAACCCCCAACTTCGATGAACGCACTGGCACCTACATTCCCGGCGGAATGCCGGGGATGGACTTCGGGAACCTTGAGGAGTTCTTGAGTCAGTACTCTCCGGATGCCGCGCAACCTGCGCCTACATCCCCCGGAACACCGACACCTTTCCCGCAATCAATGGAAACACCCCTTGATTTTTTAAGCGAGTTTGAGCCGGGATTTAATCCGGACATGATGGGTGGAATGTCTCCCGCTTTACCGCCCACCGTTCAGCCTGAGCCAACCCGTCCGCCAGTCAATCCACTGTCCGCTAGAAGAGCGGAAGGGTTTGAGGATTTGCCGTCTAACCAGCCCACTTTGGATTTATTGCGGGAAACCTTTGACAGGATGTCTACTCAGCCTCCCCCGCCTCAAATGCCTGCACCGCAGATTCCTCCGGGCATGGGCAGAATTGAAGATTCTTTCGTCGCTCGCCCATTACCTGAACCGGTACCCCCGGGTTTCAATGATAACTTTGCAGAGTTGATTGCTCCGCCTCAAATGGGTCCGCCGCCGGTTACTCCGCCACCGCAAATGGCTCAACCCCCTGTGCCTTTCATGCCTTCACCGCAAATGCCTCAGAGAGATCAGCCTTTTGAGCTTCCGGCGGCTCCGCCGGGTATGCTCGGTCCATTGCCCTCAGGTGGCATCGCGGATTTGGCAGAACAGCGTCAGCGTATTATGCCAATGCCGCCACGCGCTGAAGTTCTACCTCAATTCGGTGAAGAAGAACTGCTCGATGATGAAGAGCTATTGGCCGAAATGCGTAGGCGTCGGCGACCGCTGGATCGTGGCGGTTTTGCCGAAGGCGGCATGACCCCGATGGAAGGCGACATGAACCCGATGCAATCGGACATGGCTCCTCAAGATGAACTTGTCATGATGACGGTCGCAGCCATTCGCGGTGAAATCGAAAACGCCGATGAAATCATCAGTGCCTTTGTGGATCAGTATGGCTCCGAAGCATTCATGCAACTGCGTGAGCAAGTGCTTCAAGACATCGTTCCCAACGCACAGACCGAGGGTATGGTCGAAGGCATGGGCGGCGGACAAGACGATATGGTCGAGGGAATGATTGGTTCCCAACGTCCTGTAGCGGTATCGCCCGGTGAATACATCATCCCAGCCGATGCGGTAGCTTTGGCAGGCGGCGGCTACTCGGGAGATGGCGCTAAGTTCTTCGATGGTTTAGTGGATGACATCCGACAAAGAACCATGGGGACCACGGAACAGGTTCGTCCCTATCAAGGGAGGGGAATGTAATGTCAGCGGGCGGCTCGTTTAACCCGCCTCAAGCAAGTGGTGGCACTGGGAACAGTCCACTCACTTCCGATCAGCCCTCAGAACCTGTAATGAGGACCGCTGATTTTCAAGACTCAAATAACAATGGTATCGATGATCGCGATGAAGGCCAACAAAGATTCACTGGCCCACAGATAGATCGCAGCTTCGGATTTGCCCGTCAATTTCAACAGCCTTCTTTCATCAATTCTTTCATGGGTGGCTATGGATTCGGCCAACCCTTTGGTGGATTTGGTGGCGGCTTTGGCGGTGGATTCGGTAATAGCTTTGGTGGACTCGGTGGCAGTTTCGGAATGGGACTCGGGAGTTTGTATGGCGGCTATAGCCCCATGCCGTTTGGTGGATACCAGTCCTACCAGCCTCCTCAACAACAGTTTAACTATCAGCCTCCCCGGCAGCAGGGACCGAGCAATGCTTATGTTCAGCCTTTGATGGGCCGTCCTCAGACACCAAGCGGTAACGATGACACCATGACCATTGGCGGTGGCGGTGGTATTAATTTGTGGAATCAAAATCAATACTTTGAACCACAAACCATTGGAATCGGTGGTAGCCCTGAATTTGAAAGAATGCTCCGCGAAAGTTCATTAAGGCAATTTCAAGAACGACAAACCGGCGGCGGCAAGCCCGCACCCGACATGGGCGGGCAAGTTCTTCAGCCGATGGGTGGACTTGGATCGTTCTTTGGCGGCGGTGGGTTTAGGTACTAATGAACTTTGAAATCTCATTGGTCCCCTACGGAAAGATCAGCTATGTGATCCCCGCTCTGATGCGTTATTTAAACGAGTCAGAGTTTTGGGCCATGGGTCGAGCGAGCATCGATGACATTGTCCGGTTTGCATTGACCGGACAGATGCAACTGTGGGCCGTGTATGACGTTGACACCAACGACATCCATGGTTTTGTGATGACAGAAATCAAGCAATACCCGCAGAAGAAAATGTTTGTGGTTCAGTACTGCGCGATGACGCCGAACCACATGAAACACATTGAGGACAAGATGCATATGACAGCCGATCAGTTTGCAAAAGAATCAGGCTGTAAAGGTATCGAGTTCTTCGGTCGCCCCGGGTGGGAGCCGCATGTCAAGAAGCAAGGATATTCAGTAAAAACAGTAGTTTACGAAAAGCATTTTGACGAGGTCTCAACATGAGCAGCGGCGGCGGTGGTGGCGGTGGTCCACAACAAGTTACTTCTACAGTAACCCAGAGCAATCTCCCGGCTTACGTTCAGCCGTACTTCGAGCAGGTCCTGCAACGGGGCCTCTTTGAGAGTGCGCGTCCGTATCAGCCTTATAGCGGTCAGCGTCTGGCGCAGTTTTCTCCTGAGGAAACCTACGCTCAGCAAAACATCATGGGCCTACAACGCCCTGAGCAAGTGGGCATGGCGAGTGATATCGCAGCCCGGGTGGGTTATGCGGGGATGCCATCTGGCATGGACATCGCAGGGCAGTTCCAACCGGGAGCGGTGACGCCCACCTATCAGGCGACTCAGTTCCAAACCGGATATACGCCCGGACAATTCCAGCCGGGGTTCCAAGCGCAAAACTTCCAGAACCAATATCAGGCAGGGACGATTACCCCGGGATACCAAGCCGGTACGTTTACACCCGGCTATCAGGCAGGAACCTTGGGTGAACGCTTCGAGGCGGGGTCTTTAGCGGCTCCCGGAGCTATTGAGTCCTACATGTCGCCTTATCAGCAGGCTGTAACGGATGTTCAAAAGCGGGAAGCGGTTCGTGCGTCAGAGTTACAGCGTCCCACTATGGGCGCAGAAGCTGCCCGCGCAGGGGCCTTAGGTGGCACCCGTTCTGCGCTTCTCGAAGCTGAGCGTCAACGGAACTTGGGTCAACAGTTAGGTGACATCCAAGCCCGTGGATCACAGGCGGCATTTGAACAAGCTCGCGCAGGGTTCGAAGCAGATCGCGCAGCCCGTCTCCAACAGGCCCAGTTTGGTTTAGGAGCATTCCAAGCACAGGAAGCGGCTCGTCAACAAGCAGGTGCCATGAACTTCCAAGCCCAGCAGGCGGGAGAGCAAGCGCGTCAACGTGCCGCAGAGATGGGCATGACCGCTCAACAGCAGAACGAAGCGGCTCGTCAGGCACAAGAACAGTTCCGTCAAAGCGCCTTTCAGATGGGCGGTCAAGAGCGTCAGTTCGCGGCCAACATCGCAATGCAAGCTCAACAGGCCGGGGAACAAGCCCGACAGAGAGCGGCGGAACTGGGCCTCTCAGCGCAGCAGCAGACCGATGCAGCCCGTCAAGCTCAGCAACAGTTTCAGATGCAGGCTCAGCAATTCAACATCGAACAGCAGCGCCAGAGGGCGTTGTTGGGATTGGAAGGACTGGCCGCAGATCGTGCAGGGATGGCCCAGCGATTGGCGGCTGCGGAACTCTTGGGCGGCTTGGGCGGAAGACAGCAGGAGATGGACCTTCAACGCCTTGGCGCGCAGATGGGTGTGGGCGGAGAACGTCGAGGTCTCATGCAGCGTGGCTTGGATATCGGCTACGAAGACTTCTTGCGTCAACAGGCTTATGGACGGGAACAGTTGGGTTACCTCAGCAATCTTTTGCAAGGTGTTCCGATTCAACCCGGCAGCACCGTCTCCACATTTGGTAGAGTTCCGTCAGCCGGAGAACAAGTTCTTGGCGGTGGCTTAGGAGCCTTGGGTCTCTATCAAGCCTTCGGCGGAGGCAGGGGTTAAACGATGAACATTCTCGAAGCAGAGGACATGGTCAAAGGACTGCCCGATGAAGTCCTTTTCCAATACGCCCAGAATCCTCCTCCCCAGATCCCTCAGTATCTAACGATCTCTGAGGTCCAGCGCCGTCAGGACATGCGTCAACGGTTCCAAGCCCAACAACAGGGAGCGGAACCCACCATTAAGGACAAGGTTCTACAAGGCGGTATCGCTGCTGCGGGGGGTCCTCCTCCGGGTGGAGCGCCTCCGGGTGCAGCCCCTCCGGGTGCGCCGATGCAGCAACCGATGACCGGTGCGCCGATGCCTCCCATGAGCATGGCTCAGGGTGGACTCACCCCCGGTGGCATCGTTCGTATGCAAACTGGAAGAACGGTTCCGGGAATGACTTACCCGGGCGTCATGTCTGGGCAAGGCGATCCCATTAGGCAACTAGAGTTCATGCGCCAACAGGCTTTGATAAACGGTGACACGGAAACTGCGAGAGCAGCCACCGATCAACTCAGAGCATTGATCAATGAAAGAGCTACTGGTCCTTTCGGATCTTTTGGCGCAATAAACTCCCTTTTGAATTTAAGAAATGAAGGCACCACAGGTCTTGGTTTTAGGGATACGGCAACGAGTTTGCTTGAGCCTTCTCCAAGTCCAACAACGGAACCTTCCGCACCTAGAGTAACCCGTCCACAACCAAGTCAGCCCCCGGCTGCGGCGTCTGCTGCGCCAGCCGCTACATCTAGTCCAACGACTCCCTACTTCACTCAACGAACAACTGAAGTTGATCCTGAGCGGGAGCTAGACAAGCGCCGCCTTTCTCTTGCCGATTACATTAAAAAATATGGATTGATACGCCCTGCTCAAGGCACAGTTATCAATCAAGCAAGGTCATTGGCAAACCAAGGAAAGACTGCGGAAGCAGAGGCTTTACTTCGCAGAGAAGGAATCAATCCAGAATTTGCACTAGGTCGTGCAGAGACAACTCCTCCGCCTATGGAAGCCGCAGTGGCGCAGTCTGCTGGACCAACAGTTCAACAAGATATCCCGGCAAACTTTGATTTCTTAGCTGCGAATCGTGCGGCTATGACAGATCAAAGTTTACCAACGATTATGCCGAGAGTTTCCCGGGATAGTGCGGGTAACATTGCCAGCAATGTACCGCCAGCTAATCGGCAAGCTGTCTCTGATGTTCCTCCGGGAGGGATTGCCGATGCCGGTGAGGCATTGGGTACTATGCCTCCGGGTGCCACCCCACGCCCTTCAGGCATGTCTTTCGAATCTCTTTTGAGTGGCGCTCTTAGACGAGAGCGGTCGCCAGAGATGCAGCAGTTCATGGACATGCAAAGGCAAATCATGGAACAAGGGATACCGAAACCTGTTGACCTTTCTCCGTTCATTCAGTCTGCACAACAGCGTCAACAAGAAGCCAGAGATGAAGCTCGCCGTATGGCGATTGCTGGAACCTTGATGAACCTTGGTTCGGGGGTGATGAGCGGGGACGCTGCGGAAGGATTAAGGCGGGCTACCCAAACTGCCATGGGAACCTTAGCAGAGGGCCGTAGAGAGGCCGCTGTCGAGGGCCGCACCGCTGAACAGTTGCAGTTGCAAGCCGCTCAGCAAGAGCGTCAAAGCGCCATAGACGCAATGAGGTTGAGGAGTGAAACCCTTGGCAACATTGCCAACATTGTTTCCGGTGAAGACAAGGCCAGCCGTAGCGATCAATTGGCTGCTGCCCAAATTATGGCGACTTATCAAACGGCATTGACTAGAGAGAATCGGGAGAATGCGCGTCAAGGAAGGACAGACGCTAACTCCATGAGAGCCGCAAGAACCAGCGCATTGCAGCAAGCCTCGCAGTATTTGAGATCCTATCTTGAATCAACGGGCGAAGAAGTTTCTGATGAGGAATTTGCAAGAAGGGTTCGTGATATGGCAATGATGCTTGAGCCAGAATCATTTGCTATGAACACAGGTGGAGGCCGCGCTAACGCCAGCAGATTTACAGTCACTGAAGTTAACAGAGGGCAGTAACGGTGCCTACTTATCGCGTTACTGACTCTGTCTCCGGGGTAACGCTTGATTTGACGGGCGATTCACCTCCGACTGATGTCGAACTATCTGAAATCTTTAGTCAATACAAACAGCCCACTCCGGAACCAACCCCTGAGCCTGTCGAAGATCAATCGATCTTTAGATCGGTAGCCGATGTTCCCTTGCAGTTTGCAACGGGTGTCTCTCAAGGTGTCCGATTTATCTCAGACGCCTTTGGTGCAGACAATGCGGTCTCTCAAAACCTGCGTGGTGTTGAAGATTACCTTGGTAGTTTGCTCAGCGCACAGGCAAAGAACGACAGAGAAGAAGTTGCCCGCATCTTCCAAGATGCCCAAGACAAGGGGCTTGGCGAACGATTGGCCGCAGGTCTTCGGGCATTAGCGGTATCGCCTGTTGATTTCATTGCACAAGGTTTAGGTACAGCCGTTCCTACCATCGCAGGTGGATTGGCGGGTGCCGCTCTTCGAGGGGGAACCTTGGCCGCTCGGGCAGCAACCGCTGCGAAAGTCGGTACGGGTATCGGTGTTGTCGGTGGCGCAGGTCTTACCAAAAGCACCATCTATGATGAAGTTAAAAACGAACTCGAAGCATTGGAGCTTCCAGAGGAAGTGGTCGAAGAACGCGCCCGACTGGCTCAGGAATACGGTGGTGAGAATCTGGATCAGATCCTGCTCGGTGCAGGCTTAGGTGGATTGGCGGCGGGAACCGGTATCGAAAAGGTACTGGCGAGTCGCATCCTCAAGAATGCAGGTGCCAGAACCACAGGCGCATTAGCAGCTACCAAAGCAGCAGCGTTTACGGGTGCCAAAGAAGCGGTCCCTGAATTCATTCAGGCGGCACAGGAACAAATGGCAGGCAATATTGCCCTGCAAAGAGAAGGCTTCGAAGACATCCCGACCATGCGGGGTGTGGCTGAAGCGGCGGCATTGGAAGGTTCAGTTGGATTCTTGATTGGTGCGGGTATCGGTGGCATTGATGCAGCGGTTTCCCCTGAACAACGATCCCGATACGATGCTGCCCGCGCCAGTATTACCAACGAAGTAGATCGGGAAAGAGAACTCGCGCTTCGCTTAGAAGCTGATCAAGCCGCTCAACGGTTTATGGATTCTTTGGCCGCAGACAATGATCGTCGCGCTCAAGGACAAGCCGATCAAGTTAACCTTGATGCGGAAGCTGCGAATGCTCGCGCTGCGGCGAGTAACATCGCACCGCCGACACAGGATGAGGTGAATGCCTTAGCGACCCCGTTTAAAGGCGCTGATGTTTCCGGCGATGTCCAGTTTGGTATTTCCTATGGACAAAAGATTGCCCGGGAACTGGGGGATTATTTCCCGAACTTCGGACAGTTCTCGGTCAGACAGGGAGAAGTCCAAGGGGATGGCACCTATGGCCCTGAAGGCAGAGCGATTTCTCTCGGAACCCCGACCTTCGAGGTGATCGATAGCGAAGGTAAGCGATACGGCCAGCCTCTTCAGACCTTCGAGCAGGCCAATGCCACAGCTTTAAGTTTAAACAAAGAAGTTATCAACCAGAATGTTCGAGGGGCGATCCGTAATTCTCTGGATATTTCTCCTCAACCTTATGATCCGGACACCACCCAGCGTCTATTCACCTACGGATACCGCACCCTTAATCCAGAAGCGAATACCTTTTCCACCGTCGCCATCAACGAAGCAGCCAAGACCACCGGTCCTGAGTATGCCGAGGGCTTGAGTTGGAGACAGGTCGAAGCATTACCGCAGGCGAAAGATCGTCGAGGCCGGGTGATTGGATACGAGTTCCGACCGGAAGGCGCTGCGGAAGGACAGCCTCCTCGCATCATCAAGGGGTTGACCAAAGCTCAGGAAATCAACAAAGCCCGTTCTCAGGAAGGTAAGCCTGAAAGCAGTGTGTTCTCTTTGCAGGAAACCAAGTCTGCACTGGGTAAAAGTTTTGCGGCCATCACCAAGGATGTGCCGATTGATCCTGCCATTGGTAAACAAGGCGCGATCAATCAGATCAGGGATCTGATCCGTTCCAAGAACATCACTTCCGATATCGCTTCCCCTGAGATCAATGCCCTTGCCAAAAACCTCACGGGCAAAGACTCCGTTCAGGACATGGACTACGGGGACATCCGTCTCTTCTACAAGAAGTTGGCACCGCTCCCCCGATTCGAAAGGGAAACCCAGCTTCCGGTCTTTGAGTTTAAACCTTACAGCCGGGAGAACTTTGTCCGGGCGTCTAAGTTTATTCAGACCGCCAATGCTCAGGGTCAGAAGCCTACCCGCGATCAGATCATCGAAGCAGCAGGATTATCCAAAGAAGATCCGAAGATCGATGAGAAGATCTCGACACTACAAACCGACCTGTCTAAGCAGGGCGTTAAGAATACCCCTCAGAAGCCGGTAACGCCTGCTAGGGAACCTCTCGCTCTGCCTGCCCCTCCCGGTCAGGCTATCGACCTACAGTCCCTCAGAGACGCTCTCCGTGCGAAGCTCAAAGGATTTGGATTGAACGACATCCAACTCTCCCTTGAACGCAATCTCATTACCCCGACAGGGGAAATCATGGGGCCTGAGAGTGAAGGCTTCTTTTTGCCTGCCATGCGTCAAATCTTTTTGGCGGTGGACCGTGTTGATCCCGATGGATCGCTGACCCCAGAGCAGCGTTTAAATGCATTAGCAGAGATACTGGATCATGAAGTGATCCATGCGGCTCGGCTGTTAGATCTGTGGACTGAGAGCGAGTGGTCCACCCTTGAGAAGGCGGCATCACGCACCTTGAAGCCGGGGACTAACCAGACCTATCTGCAAATCGCCCAGCAGAATTACCCAGACCAGAACCCTGTGGTGCAGATGGAAGAGGCTATCGCGGAAATGTTCCGTGATTACTCGGCCAAGCGTCTCAAGATTTCGGGTAAACCTCAGAACTTGTTGCAGCGTCTTGCTCAGTTCTTCGAGAGACTGAAATCGGCTTTGGCCGGAACCGGGTTCCAGACCTACAGCGATGTGTTTAATCGTCTCCAGACTGGCGCTTTGGGCGGTCGTCAGCGCGGGGAAGTGCGTACCCTCAGGGCAACAGAAGAATCTGTGGCTCAGACGAGCAGGATTCCAGAAAGACTACGCGACATTCTGAGGACACCTCAAGGCAGAACACAGTACCGAACGGATGCGATTCGGAACATGATCAGCCGGTTGTCACCGCAAGCCTCTCCCCCTGCCGCAAACTTTGCTCGGGTAGAAGCCATCAGAGAATCACGACGGGCAACAGATCCTGTACCGGCTACCATCAGGGTGGGCGATCAAGAGTTCCCGACAACGGATTCTCAAGGGCGTTTAATCTATTCCGGTTATGAAGGGCCTGAAGTCTTTGGCATCGAGACTCGTCCGACAATGGAAGGCTTGCGGAACTTCTGGCGCTGGTTTGGTGATAGCAAAGTCGTAGGTTCAGGTCGGCGTCCTTTGGTTATGTACCACGGAACCTCCAGAGACATCACTGAGTTCCGCCCAAAGCAAGCAGGATCTGTATTCATTACCAAAGATCCTTCCTTTGCCCGAGATTTCTCTTTGGATTCTCTGGGATACATGAGAAGAAACTTCACTGATTTCATGTCAGATGAACAAGTTCTTGATGTACTCGACAAAACGCTTGCTAGAGTGTCTGCGTTTACACCCAGTACTTGGGATCGAGTTGAAAAGATCCGCGATGATGTAAGGGCTGATGTCAATGCAAATCGACCGATACAGGCCGATGCGATTCGTGATCTGCAAGAAATTGCAAGGACCGGAGGAAGTTACTTTTTCCTCAGTAACATCGACACTTACTTGCCATCAGCGCCGAATCTAATTCCGCTTTATGTCAAGGCAGAGAATCCGTTTGACTACGACAACCCAGAACACATCAAGCGGGTATTGAAGAAGGTCAAAGAGATATCCCCTATCGATCTTACAGATTGGGATATTGAACTCTTGAGGAAAGGAGACTGGGTCACTATCGAAGGATCTGAAGGGAACTCACCTATACTGGATTCAATTCGACAGCTTGGCTTTGACTCCATGTATGTGGAGGAAGCGGGCGAGAAAAACCTCGCCGTGTTTAACCCGAATCAAATCAAGTCTGCCATTGGAAACAACGGTGACTTCGGTCCAACCCTAAGCATTCGGGAGTCGCGTCGTGTCCGTAACCCGCAGATTGACACGCCCGAGTTTCAACGGTTTTTTAGGGACAGTAAGATCGTTGATGAAAATGGTGAGCCTCTCGTTGTTTACCATGGAACTGGCGCTGATATTGAAACCTTCAAAGCAAGTAGGTTGGGCGGCGCGCTTGGAACCGGCATTTACTTCACGCCGTCTCCTGAGTTTGCTGGAGAGTACGCAACACGCGAAGGCGGAAACATTATCCCTGCATACTTAGCTATTAGAAATCCACTTGTTTTAGACGGATCTGTTTCAATAGATCCAATGATTGAAGCATTGGTTAAGCTAGGAATAGATGAAGACAAAGCATCTCGCATAGTAGAGAAGGCTTACGAAACCAAGGGATACATCACTACAGAAGTAAAAAGCAGAGCAACCAACCAAGGATTTGATGGGATCGTCCAAATTCGCAACGGTCAGATTGGTGAGATCGTTGCTTTCAATCCAAACCAAGTTAAGTCTGCTGTAGGCAATGTCGGCACGTTTAATATTTATAGCCCAAGCATTCGGGAGTCGCGTGTATCAAGGAGTACGGCACCAGACTGGGTTCCCCAAGAAGTATGGGATGCCCATGAAAAGTCTAGGCAGGCTGATCTATTTGCAGAACGAGGCACTGATGATTCT
>Ga0099848_1001270_pt1 | contig 11760 bp, 18 predicted proteins | sample CB_VirMetaG_3_FD_78179 | JGI IMG/M metagenome (GOLD analysis project Ga0099848, IMG submission 78179) | Freshwater to marine saline gradient viral communities from Chesapeake Bay - CB_1508_1S Viral MetaG | ecosystem: Environmental > Aquatic > Marine > Coastal | place: USA: Chesapeake Bay... | reverse complement strand
GGCCGCGCTCGCAATGAGGGCAGGCTGGAGGAGCGCGAGGCCGGCGCCCGCGACGCTGCCGACCGTCTGGGCCGTGCCATTGAGGCTGACGCTGCTGCTCGCGCTCGCGATTCCAGCGGTGGGCTGCTGCACGACGACGGATTCAAGCGTGGTGTGCGCCGCGTTCCGACCGATCACGTGGTCAGTTGACGACACCCCTGAGACCATCGCCGAAATAAAGGCACACAACGCGAGGCAGCAGGCTTGGTGCAACTCGCGCTAGACTCCCGACGCTGACCCCTTGTGAGCGACAAGACCCCCGCGGCATCCGTGCCTGCGGGGGTCTGTCGTTTCCTGCCTCTTCGGTCAGGGCTTGCGCTTTCCGAACGGCCCGGGATCCTCAAACTTCAGGACGCCTTCGAGCGGATACCGAACCGGGGCGTTGCGCGTCTGCTTGCCGAGCTTGAACCACGGGGGCCCGACCCCGGTGCTGCGCCATTTCCTGAGCGCAGCCTCGGTCACCCGCCACCTGTCGGCGAGCTCATTCGGGGTAAGGGTCTTCGGGTGCTCCTGCATCCGACACCTCCTTTGACGGGCCTGCTGCCACCGTGATCGCCTCCTGCGCTCGGGGCGCCCGAGACACCCTCTGTGCCAGCGACGCCTTCAGGCGGGACGTGCGGGGCTGCGGCGTGGCTTCAGCCACGGGCATGGCAGGCGGCTGGGGCGCAATCTCGTAGTGGTCGTTGTCGGCAGCGAACACGCTGTCGAGGTCGGCCGACGAGGGCATGCGCTTGGCGAGCCTGCGGATGACGGTCTTGCGCGCCATCTCCGCCCAGTCCGTGACCCATGGCCCCTTGCCGCCTGCGCGGCTGCGGTTGCGGATCGACTCAATCTCGCCGAACGACATCACCTCGCGGTACATGCCGCCTTCGGTGGTGCGCGCGATGGCGTACACGGCGATGGGCCGACCTCGGTCGCCGATGAACGGCTTGTGCTGGATCCGCTCCTCGTCGCCTAGCTCGTAGTCGAACTGGTCGCGCTCGTACACCACGTTCGCGCTGATCGACATCAGAAGCCCGGATTGCCTGAGCTTCTTCAGGATGCCCGTGATCATGGGCATGTACTGCACCCTGTCGCCGTAGGCGACCAGCGCCGCCTCCCTGCCGTCGGGGATCAGGCCGTCCTGAGCCGCCCTCATGCACGCCGAGAGGAGCGTGCCGCGGTCAGCCGAGACTAGCTTGGGGTCGATCTGCACGGCCGTCATGACGGTTCGGATGAACCGCTCTGACGGGATCTGTGCAGGCAGCGCCTTGCTGAACTCGGGCTGCATCTTCGTGAGCGTGAGGCGCACCGCCTCAATGGTCGTGATCTGCGTAGTCATTGTGTCTCCTTGCGTCACTTGGCTGGGGTGAAGCGGAACTGCCTGTACCCCTTGCGGGCATTGATGGCGGTTCCGACCATGTCGGGCGTGATGATCGTGCCGGGGCTGTCCTTGGTCATGCCGCACGAGATTGACCCGTACGCGCTCTTGACCTTGGCGGCGTCGCCGATCATCGTGAGGATCTGCGCCTTGTATCCGTCCTTCACGTCCTGAAGTCCGTCGATCTCGCGTGCCACCTCGTGGTACTGCTTGATCAGGTCATCAAGCTGTCCGTCGGCGATCACGACCTTGTTGGGGTCGGCATTGCCGCGGAGGGTCTTGATGATGTACGAGGCGTCGCGCGTGTAGTCCGGGCTGGGCATCTCGTTGGCGGCGACCGACTCCCAGAACTCCGCAACCCGGTTGGCGATGGTCTGCGCGACCTCGCTGTCCGCCTCGCGGGTCAGGATGTGCTGCGTGTTGCCGCCGATGAGCGCGACGATGACCACGTACGGCAGTCCCGACACGAACATCTGGTGCTGCACCTGAAGCTCAATGTGGTCAGGGGCCTCAAGCACCCCATCGTCCGACACCGACCAGTTGTTGCGGAACACCAGCGAATCGACGTTCTTGACCTCAAGGATGCCGATGCCGCGGTCGGACTCCATCTTGAAGTCGAAGCTGCTGCCGATGCGCAGCTCAGGGACGCGGAGGTAGCTTGAGAACTTCTCAATGCGCCAGTTGTTGTCCTCGGCTGCGCCTTGTGCGATCGCCGACTCAAGCCGACGGCCCCAGCGCATCCGCTCGTTGTCGGGGATCTCCACGACGACGCTGTCCTTCTTGCGGTGCCAGAGCTCAAACTCGGTCATGTACGGCGAGAGGCCGAACAGCGCGCTGACCTCCGTCGATGTGATGTCCTGCGCCCTCTCCGCAAGCCAGTGCTGCTTGTCGGTGGGGTCGATGGTCTGAATGGTCACGATTGGATCTCCTTGTGAAGGTGAGTGAACATGAGCCACGATGGCCCATACGGTCAGGCTAGCGTGGCTAGCCCTCCCGTGCGGGTCAGTCGGACAGGCGATCCTCAGCGGTGGCGCGGAGGATCCGCGCGGTGCTTTCGATCTCCTTGGCGAGGTACGAGACCTGATCCGCGATCTTGTGGATGCAGTCGTGGGCATCCATGTCTTCGGGGTTGTGGCGCGCTTTGGACACGAAGTGAACCACGTCCACGACCGCTGCGCGCAGGCTGTTGGCATCGGCGGCGAGCTGTGCGGTGTCGTGGTAGCCCCTCATCGCATCACCTCCGCCTTGCGGCCCGGGATATGGAGACTGGTGACGGTCTCGCCAGCCAGTTTCACGTCGGCGAGCAGCCTGTCGACGCTGGGGTTGCTGTACGCCTGCCCCGACTTGCACATCGCCACGGCGTAGCCCTTCTTGTGCGCCTTGGTCACGATCCGCTTGAGCCACCGGGCTGCGGCCTCGCGCGATGCGCAGATGTCCATGAGGTCGGACACGCCAAACTTGCGGGGATCGCACCCGCGCGCCACGAGGGCGTCGCGCACGAGACCGGGCAGGGTGTCGCCTGCCGTGCCCGTGGCGAACCACACATTGGTCTCGCCGCCGTAGCCGTCGTTGTGCGTGCCGCCGACCTTGGCGCCGTCGAACCACACCTCCGCGCTGAAGTAGCGGCTCTCGCACGACCGCTCCTTGACCTCCTTGTACTTCTTCAAGGTGATGCGGTTGGCGATGGGATCCAAGGCTTCGGTGACCTCTGCCCACATGATGCTGAACGGATCTGAGTCTGACATTGCGGTATCTCCTTGTGAGGGTTTCGATCCTGCCGATGCAGGGCAGGCCGCCCCGCAGGGCGGCGAGCCGCGCACCGAATCAGCCCTTGCTGAGGTCGCTTGGCGTGAGCGACATGTAGTACGGGATCGTGGACAGGAACGTCGATCCGCGCTCGGCATCGGCAAGGATGATGTCGCGCGTGCGGTCGTTGAATGCGTACGAGCGGGCGACGTTGCCCGTGCGCGACCAGCGGAACGACCCGCACTTGCCGATGAGCACGTAGTACTCGACGCGCGGGTGGCGGTACTTGAGGTACTTCTTGCTGCGGCCGTCGACGAGGGTGAATCCTGCCTTGATGCAACGGTCGATGAATGTCTCGCGTAGGGTCATGGTTGCTCCTTGTGCTTAGATTGCGAAGAGGTATCGGGTGCAGGCGGCATCACGGCTGCGCTCCGCCTGCTTGAGCGCGATGTACTCGGGAAGGGCGGCGACTGCCGCGCCGTACGCGCGCTCAGCCTCCTTGTATGCGGCAACTGCCTGCGCGCGCTCACGGGCGAGTTTGGCAAGCGTTGCCTTGCTGCGGCGGGTGATCTTGGTCGTTGTCATTGCTGGCTCCTTGTGGGTTCGAGTTGTCTGTCGCACTGTTGCGATGAGCGGATGGTATACGGTCGGCTATATGGTGTCAAGTGCGTGAATGTGCGCGAAGATAGTTTTTGTCCAAGTCGCTACCTTGCCGCCGATACAAGGGCATGGATGCGATCGAACTCCAACTGCCGTGGCCGCCAAGCCAGCTCTCGCCCAATGCGCGGGTGCACTGGGCTATCGCCTACCGAATCAAGGCGAAGTACAGGGACAAGTGCTGGGCAGTCACAAAGGAGCAGGGTGCCCCTGAGCTTGGGCTAGGCGGCAAGTATTCGCTCACATTGCGGTTCGTGCCGCCCGATCGCCGCAGTTACGACAGGGACAATCTCGTCGCGCGCATGAAGAGCGGCATCGACGGGCTTGCCGATGCCCTCATGATGGACGACAAGCAGTTCGTGGAACTTACCGCCAGCGTCAGCGCGGACAGCGTCGGCGGGTTCGTTGAAGTCCGCATCACTTCACTTTCACAAGGAGATGGCAATGACTAGGAAGATGTTCGACCTCGCCGTAAAGGTCGGCGAGTACCGCACGAAGTCGGGAGAAACGAAGGGTCGGTGGCAGAACATCGGCGCCGTGTTTGAGGGCGACAAGGGCATGTTCGTGATGCTGTCGCGCTGGTTCAGCCCGGCTGGGGTGCCCGACCTGAGCAACAAGAACTCCGACAGCATCCTCGTGTCGTGCTTTGAGCCGCGTCAGGACGGGCCCACCCAGCCTGCCGCTCGCCAGCCTGCGCCCAAGCGCCAGCCCGCGCGCGAGGAGCCGCCCGTTGCCGCGTACGCGGAAGACGAGGATGTGCCATTTTGAGCAGGCACGCCAACCTCCCGTTCCACCTGTACGTGAACGTGGACAACGACGCGCTCGGATACAGGATGCCTGAGGGCACGACCCGCGGACTGTGGTGGGGCATCCATTGCCGCCCGGGCCAAGCTTTGATGTGCCACATTCTGCTCGCCAGCGGGGCGCAGTGGGCAGGCATCCCGTTCCACCGCATCTCAACGAGCACCGACTTCGGACGCGGTCACGTGGAACTGATGCCATGGGCGGCTATGGGCGAGCGGCTTGAGACCTTCCACGCGGAGTACTTGGAGGGCATGCTCATCCACTTGTTCAACCCCTTCGACTACGAAGGCAGGCACACCGGAATCGTGATTGACTGGAGCGACGGGTTCAGCCGCTACCCGCAGGAGCACAAGCCCCTGAACGTGGTTGAGCTGTCGTCGGGCCAGTTCGCGCTGGTGCCCAACAACCACCTTGAGTTTGAGGACAGGCACCTCGTGCGCGAGGATCTGCGCGACCAGCTCTCGCTGTACCGACGCAACGAGGATGTGCACTGGGGCAGATGAGTCAGGTGGCTAGCCGGGTCGTCGAAGAGACGCGTTGACGATTCCGGCTAGCCCACCTAACTTGGCGGATGCCACGCCGTGTGTAGCGGCTGGCAATGGGGCGCGGATGCGAAACGCGCCATCGAAATGCTACCGAAAGGCGGCGCAATGCCAAAGGAAATGTCACGCCCGTACCTACGGCTGTGGGTGGCTGACATCGTGCAGTCGTGTCAGGACATGACGCCTGCCCAGTTCGGGGCGCACGTGCGCATGATCCTCCACGCATGGGACCGGGGCTACTGCCCAGCCGACGTGGCCAAGCTCAAGCGGATCGTCGGCAGCATCGATCAGGCTGAGCTGGCGGAGGTCATCGAACGCTGGACGCTGACCGAAGTGGATGGCGTCGCTGGCAAGGTGCTGATAAACAACAGGCTAGAGCGCGAGCGCGAGTACGTGAACGCCAAGGCAGCAGCCCGGAGCGAGGCAGCGCGCAAGGCAAATGCGGTCAGGTGGGCTATCGCAAACGGATCCGAATCGGATCCGAATCGGATCGCAAACGGATCGCAAACGGATCCCATTCCATATTCCATAATCCAGACAGTACCAGTTACTGAGACAAACTCGGAGAATGGTGATTCGTGCGCAGCGTCGCAAACGCGCCGCAAGCGCACGCGGCGCAAGGACACGATCTCTCACTCGCCCGAAACGGGATGGGTCGGCATCACCGATGCAGACATCGCGGCTTGGGAGGAGGCGTACCCGGGCATCAATGTCCGCGCCTGCATCGCCGCCAGCCACCAATGGATCCTCTCCAAGCCCGACCGAGCGCCAAGGAGCGCCTACAGGCGGTTCCTGACATCATGGATGGGCAGGGAGAGGTCTGGAAACGGAAGCCGTCAGGGAGCCTCTCCGTGGCAGCAAAGGCATGAGTCCCATATCCCAGCAGATGCTCACCCTGATGACAGGCACTTGTGGTTCATGGGTGACGGTCGGACGCCAAGGCGAATTCCGATCTATCGAACGTCAGATGGCCGACAGAAGTGGCTCAGCGGCGGGTACGCCGACGAGCAGGAACCTCAACCCAATGGAGACCTAGATGCGAACGACTAGCGACAACTCAATCGGAAAGAACATGGAACTCGCCATGGCGCTCTGGCCCAACGCCACGTGGACGGAGCAGCTTCAGGACTTGTGGCGCGAGCGGCTGGCGGGGCTGAATCAAGACATCGTCGCCGATGCCATCCGCCTCGTGAAGCCGATGTTCTCAAGCCACCAGCCTGAGCTGAAGTGGATCCTGAGCAAGTGCGCCGAACTGGCTGAGCAGCGCAACCCGCGGTTCCTGTCGGGCAACCAGCGGCCGACCTTCTGGCACGCCTCATGGACGCAGACCAGCCGACATGGCCCATGGCCCGTGCGCTACGGCATCTGGTGCGACTCGCAGGAGCACGCTTACGCCTGCATCCCGAACGGGTGCATCGGCACCGTGACCTCAAGCGACCACAAGGAAGACCCCTACACGCGCGAGCAGGCGCGGCAGGAGGAGGACGAGGCGCGCCAGTGGCTTGCGTCCATGCAGCGCGAGCGCATCGTGGAACTTGTGACCCGCTTGCGCAAGATTGGGTTCTTCGCCGACAAGACGCTGCCAGCGCGCATCGGCGACTGGTCGCGCATGGAAGCGATGATGGTGTACGCCGCGCATGTATTGTCCACGAAGGGAGGTGCACGTGAACGTGGTGCTTGAGCCGTACGAGGCGATGTGCGCCGGGGCAGTCGGGTTCCGTCGCCAGTTCAACGCCATGCTGCGCCGCGACAGGCCGCGGTTCCCTGAGGCGTACCCGGGCCAGCTCTGGTACAACCACATCAGCGGCGCCTGCGCTGAGATGGCTGTCGCCAAGGCGCTTGGCCTCTACTGGGGCGGAGGCGTCGACACCTTCAACACCGAAGACCTCGAGAACACCGGGTTTGAGGTGCGCTATTCCCCAGCAGGCAAGCCGAAGGTGCTGCCGCGCGACACGCGCATCATCGTTGCCGTGGTCGGCGATTCGCCATCCATCACGCACTTCACGATCCTCGGCTGGCTCCGCGCCGCCGACGCCAAGCGCGAGCAGTGGCGCAGCCACGGGGAGCCGACGTGCTTCTTCCCGCCGCGCAACGCTTGGCAACCGCTTGAGCAGTTGCGGCAGATGCAGATGTGCAAGCTGGAGGGCGAGCAATGAGCCACTACAGGATCGAACCGCCGTTCTACGTGTCGTTCAGCGGCGGCCGCACCAGCGGATATCTCGTGCGCCACGTGCTCAATGCATGGGGCGGCGCGCTACCCGAAGGCGGTCACGTGCTGTTCGCCAACACCGGGCGCGAGCATGAGGCAACCCTCAACTTCGTGCGCGAGGTCGGCGAGCGGTGGTGTCCGGTCACGTGGATCGAATGGACGCCCAACAAGGACGGCGAGTACGCGTCCTTGGGATACCGGGTCGTGTCGTTCGACTCCGCCGCACGCAACGGCGAGCCGTTCGCTACGCTCATCACCAAGAAGAACTACCTCCCCAACCCAGTAGCGCGGTTCTGCACCAGCGACCTGAAGGTGAAGCCGATGTCCGCGTTCATGAGAACCACGGTCGGCGACGACTTCACCACCGTGCTGGGGCTGCGAGCCGACGAGCCGCGGCGGGTAGCGCGCATCCGCGCTGATGCCTCGCGCGACATCGCCGTGCCGCTGGCCGACGCAGGCGTCACCCGCGATCAGGTCATCGAATGGTGGAAGTCGGAAGCATTCGACCTACGCCTGCCAAACGACGATCCCGCGTTCGGCAACTGCGACTTGTGCTTCCTCAAGAGCAGGGTCAGGACTGACAGGGTGATCGAAGCCGAGCCGGCACGGGCGCAGTGGTGGATCGATCAGGAGGAGCGGATCGGTGGCACCTTCCGCAAGGATCGCCCCTCGTACAGGCAGATGTTCCATCAGGTCACCGTGCAAGGGCAGCTGTTCGCCTGCGATGATGACGACACCCTCCCATGCGACTGCACGGAGTGACACCATGAAATACCTCAGCGTCTGTTCAGGCATCGAAGCAGCCACCGTCGCGTGGCACCCCCTCGGCTGGACGCCAGCCGGGTTTAGCGAGATTGAGCACTTTCCCAGCGCCGTGCTCGCGCACCACTACCCCGACACCCCAAACTACGGAGACATGACCGCCCATGCCACTTGGAACATCAGACCCGGATCAATTGACGTTCTGGTCGGAGGAACCCCATGCCAGAGCTTCAGCGTCGCCGGACTCCGAAAGGGAATGGCTGACCCTCGTGGCAACTTGGCCCTCACATATCTTGCCATTGCTGACAGGCTACGGCCACGTTGGCTCGTCTTTGAGAACGTACCCGGTCTCTTGTCTAGCGGATCAGGACGGGACTTTGGTTCCTTCCTCGGGGCGTTGGCTGAACTCCGGTATGGGTGGGCCTACAGAGTCTTGGACGCACAGTACTTCGGAGTGGCACAGCGCCGCCGTCGTGTGTTTGTTGTCGGATACGCTGGTGACTGGCGACGTGCCGCCGCAGTACTTTTTGAGTCCGCGCGCATGCTCGGGGATACTCCGCCGAGCAGAAAGGCGGCAGAAGCAGCTCCCTCCGATGCTCAAGGTGGCGCTCGAGCAAGTAGTCAGTTCTGGAACGGCGAGCAAGTCGCAGGAACCCTGACCCGCCATAGCCACCAGCAGACCATGCCCGACTGCGGCCAGATGCAGGCGGTGGTCGGCGCCTTGTGCGCGCGGGGACCGCAGGCGATGGGACGGGCCCAAGTGGATGCTCAGCAGTTTGTGGCGCAGCCCGTGCCGTACGACCTGTTCCAGATCACGGCGCCCATCAATCGGCAGAACCGCCAGCCCGGCGACCCGTGCCACACGCTCGCGCGCGACAACGCAGCCCACGCCGCCATCGCCATTCAGGGCAACCTGATCGGGCGGAACGAGGGCGGGCCGCACGGTGTGGGCGCATCCGACGATGGCGTCATGTACACCCTGACCAAGGCTGACACCCATGCCGTGGCGTTCCCAATCGACACGCAGAACATGACCGAAGGTCACGCATCAGGAGGTAAGGGTTTCGGCGACGCGACCGACCCGGCGTTCACGGTCACGAAGGGGCATAGCCACGCGGTCGCCCACGCCTTCTACAGCACGGGCGGGACGCACGGGGTCAACCAGCACGAAGAGGTGTCGCCTGCGGTCAAGGTGGGCAGCGGCTTGGGCATCCCCTCGCCGCCAGCGGTGGCGCACAGCATCAGGACATCGCAGACCACGGGCAAGGGGCATGGCGTGCAGCAGGAGGTGACCCCTACCTTGAACACCGACAATGGGCTAGCGGTGTCGCACGTGGCGCCATCCCTGACCGCCACCAATGACCCTTCGCGCTCCCCGCAATCCTCCGAAGTGACCCAGCAAGTCGCAGCCGTGTACGGATCAGCCATGGTCGTGCGCAGGCTTACCCCTGTGGAGTGCGAGAGGCTCCAAGGGTTCCCTGACGGCTACACGCAGATCCCCTACCGAGGCAAGGCGCGCGAAGCCTGCCCCGATGGCCCTCGGTACAAGGCGCTTGGCAATTCCATGGCAGTGCCCGTGATGCGGTGGATCGGCGAGCGCATCGCACAAGTCGATCGGATATCCGTAACGGGAGAGCCAAATGTCCAATGACAGCATGGGAGCCAACAACGAGAAAATCCCGCCAATTATGCTCGCCGAAGGCTTTGAGCGAGCCTTCGTGGGCATAGCTGAGGACTACGCGGGACATCCCCGGGCCGTCTACGACTACGGCAAGTGCATCCGCATACTCATGGTTGAGAAGAACATGAGTCAGGAGGAGGCGCTCGACACCATGGACTTCAAGGTGGTCGGCGGCTTCGTGGGCGAGGCGACTCCCATCTTTGTGCAGAGAATGTCGTACAAAGACCTCAAGATTGTGCACGCGGAGCCGTAGGCTCCCGCGCAGATGGTTGAGCGCAAGACACGCATCTACATCGCCATCAACGAACGCGGATACCGCATCGGGTCGTCGCACCACAACTGCACGATTCCCGATGATGTCGTGTCGCGCATCAGAGACCTTCATGAGGACGAGGGAATCGGCTACAGGAGGCTTGCTAGGATGTTCGGCATCTCAAGGGGCGCAGTCCAGAAGATCTGCAACTACTCGCGACGCGCGCAGAGCGTCGCCAGTTGGAGGAGAGTCAGGTGAGCAAGCGAGGACGCCCCAAGGGTTCCGTCAAGTTCCGCATGAACGACTTTGCAGACGAGATCTGCGCGTGGATCGCAGCAGGCAAGACCTTGCGCGACTACTGTCGGCAGGAAGGAAAGCCCGGCTGGGACACTATTTACAACTGGGCGAAGGAAAGTGATGAGTTTGGTCGACGCTTCGCACGCGCGCGCGAGGACGGTCAGGACGTGATGAGCGAGCAGTGCGTCGAATTGGCTGACCTTCAGCCCGCCGACCAGACCGAAGTGCAGTGGCGCAGGCTTCAGATCGACACCCGGCTGAAGCTGCTGGCGAAATGGAACCCGCGCAAGTACGGCGATCGACAGGCTCACGAGCATTCCGGCGGCGTGCAGATCAACCTGATCACGGGCGTGCCTGATGCTGACGAAGAACATCACGCTTGACTACACGCCGCGCGCGTGGCAGCAGCAGTGCCACAGGCGGCGTCGGAGGTTCTCCGTGCTCGCGCTGCACCGTCGCGCCGGGAAGACGGAACTGGCGGTCATGGAACTGATCAAGAAGGCTGCTGGGTTCAAGCGCGACCTAGGCCTGTTCTTCTACGTGGCGCCGTTCCTTAAGCAGGCCAAGGCGATCGCGTGGGCGAGGCTGAAGCAGAAGCTTGAGCCTGTGCGCGAGAGCGGTGCCATCGAAGTGAACGAAGGCGAACTGAGCGTGCGGTTCAAGCACAACGGAGCGACCATCCGCTTGTTCGGCGCGGACAATCCCGATGCCATGCGTGGCGTGCGCCTCGATGGCGTGGTCATCGACGAGGTTGCGCAGATCCGTCCTGAGGTGTGGAACGACATCGTGCAGCCTGCGCTGTCAGACCGCAAGGGATGGGCGCTGTTCATCGGCACGCCTAGCGGCGTCAACCTGTTCAGCGAACTGTTCTACAAGGCTGAGACCCTGCCTGACTGGTTCAACGCGCGCTACACGGTGCACGACACCGACGCCATCCAGCCCGACGAGGTGCAGCGCCTGAAGAGGGACATGGCTGAGACATCGTTTGCGAGGGAGTATCTGTGTGACTTCGCTGCGGCAGGCGACGACCAGCTCATCAGCCTCGCGCAGGCCGAGGAGGCAGCTCGGCGCGAGTACACCGAGAAGGACGTTGAGCATGCGCCAGTCATCCTCGGCGTTGACCCAGCCCGGTTCGGCGACGACCGCAGCGTGATCTTCCGCCGCAAGGGATTGCAAGCGTTCAACCCTCTCGTGTACCGCGGCCTCGACAACATGGAGCTGGCCGGGCGCGTGGCAGCTGCGATCAAGGAGCACAACCCTGACGCGGTGTTCATTGACGCTGGCGCCGGCGCAGGCGTGATCGACCGGCTCAGGCAACTGGAGTACGACGTGGTTGAGGTGCCGTTCGGAGGCAAGGCGATCGCCGAAGGGCTGTTCGTAAACCGCAGGGCTGAGATGTGGTGGGCCATG
>Ga0099848_1001269_pt1 | contig 11761 bp, 11 predicted proteins | sample CB_VirMetaG_3_FD_78179 | JGI IMG/M metagenome (GOLD analysis project Ga0099848, IMG submission 78179) | Freshwater to marine saline gradient viral communities from Chesapeake Bay - CB_1508_1S Viral MetaG | ecosystem: Environmental > Aquatic > Marine > Coastal | place: USA: Chesapeake Bay... | reverse complement strand
ACCTACAACACGAGGTGCAGGTGTAAGTTATAATATGGTAGATACATCACCACAGCTTATTAACTTACAACAGTTAGCTACAATGTTAAGTGCTGAAACAGGTATGATGATGGGTATTCCACCACAGAGAGAAGCGCAGGTAACACCAGGTACTAACGTTACTGATAACAGACAGGCACTAGTACAATCTACACTCGCAACACAAACTCTATTCTATTTTATAGATAAGGTATGGAGTTATTCTATTAATGAACACATGTTCAATCTTAGAACATACTTAAAGAATTTGTTTGCATCTAATCCTAATCTTACTAATCACCAGTTTATGTACATCTTACCAGATGGTACTAAAGAACTGCTTGAAGTTACAGATAGAAATGTAGAGATGCTTGAAGATATAGGACTATACTTATTTGATAGTGGTAAAGATCAGATTTACTTCCAGATGATGCTACAGTCTATACATGCTATTGCACAAAACGCAGGAGAAGGTGTAGAATCATTATCTGCTGTATTAAAGTCTCTTACATCTGCTAATAGTGTAGAAGAAGCACACAAAGTTATACAAGTAGAAGCTGAACGTCAACGTAAGATGAAAGAAGCTATACAAAAACAACAGGAACAGCTTCAACAACAAATGAAACAACAGCAGATGGAACTTGCTAAATATCAAGCTGAATTAGAATTAGAAGGTAAGTTAGCGCAGATAAAAGCACAAGGCGAATACAACTTACAACGTAGCGAGATAGAAGTTAAGAAGTTTGCTATGCAGAACGACATTAATGAGAATCAGATTAATGATGGTATAGAAAGAGAAAAGATGAAGTTAGAGAGCGAATCTAAAGAGAAAGAAAAAGATAGACAAATAGAAAGAGAAAAGCTAGAGATAGAACGTAGAAAAATTTTAGGTTAAAACGTAGTTAAATATTACTACATACTACATTTGTTATAGTGAACTTTTTATAACTAAATTTGGGTTAATATGGAAAATGAACAAGAAAAGTCATTATTTGATGATTTGGTAGCATTTGATGAACCAACTCCTATATTAGATGAAGAACAAGATACTAATGAAAGCGTTGACGATGTTGTTGACAATGACGCTGAACTTGTTGAAGATGAAGTGGGTGAGGAAGTGGTTAGCGAAGAGGCTATCGAAGAAGACAATAGGGTAGAAGCACTCTATGAACTGTTGATTGAAAATCAGATAGTTGCAAAGAATGATGACTTTAAGCCAACCTTAGACAATCTACAGGAACTTGTAGAGTCATTACCTGAGCAATACTTTTTAAAAGCAGCTGAGTCGTTGCCACCAGAAGCTAAACAGATAGCACAAGCTATTTTTTATCTAGGTGAGAATGCTACTAGGGATGAGATAATTAAACTATTAGATAATCCTATTCCTACAGTAGATTTTAATAACGAAGATGCGTCTTATAATTATTTGTACGACAAACTAAAAGGTACTAAAGGATTTAAAGACGAAGCTAAACTTAAAAAGTACTTAGACACGCTTAAAGAAGACGAGTCTATTAACGATACTGCTAGGGAGTTGTATGATGAAGATATTGCTGAACAAGAACAGACTAAACAGTCTCAACTTGATAATCTTAAACAGCAAAAGGTAGAAAGAGAACAACAAGTAAAGCAGTTTTATAAGAATATTGATGCAGAGTTAAAAAACTTGCCATGGCAACAAGATAAGAAACAACAAGTTGTTGAGTATCTACAGCCAGATAAGGTTGATGAAATTAATAAGATGATTCAATCAAGTCCTATGGCAATAATTCAACTTGCTGATATATATACTAGGTTTAATCCAGATACAAAGCAGTTTGATTTATCTGACTTTGAATTGAAAACAGAGAGTAAGAAAAACTCAGAGATGAAAGACAATGCTAAGAAGGCGAAACTTGATAGCATACTGTCTAAAGTTAAATCTGGTAAGAACAACGTTGCTTCATCGCAACAACAAGGATTCTTTTCACAATTTGAAAAAACTAATTAAAAATGTTAAGACGTAGAAGCGCACTTGAAAAAGTTGCAAGAAAAGGTTGGGGTGGTTCATACGCAGATAGTTTTACACACGCAGAACTTTTTAGAAGCTATGGGCCAACCTATTTTGGTATGGTTGATGCTCAGTTATTTTCATCTGACATTGACTCTAACATCATTAACAAGCCATGGGTATGGTTGACTGCTGCACAAGGCAACATGATGTCAACAGAACCAGGTAAGAACGATTATTGTTGGAGACTTGCAGAAGATGTAGAAGCTGATGCAAGAATCACAAGAGCTGTAGAAGGCTCTACTCCAGGTTTAGGTGGTGCTGAATTTCAAATCTACTTAGACAGAGGTTGGTTTCATGAGCCAGTATTGTTAAAGACTGAATCACATGATGCTCCTTTGTTAAGAATTGTAGGTCATCCAGTACAAATCTCTGCTAACGAATGGCAGTATACAGTTAAGTTGCAAGATGGTAATCCTGCTTCTTATATTGACGCTGCTTATTTTGAGCCAGGTCGTAGAGTAATTGATGGAGGTACATCTACTACAGATGAATTGAACTACAAGTATGGTGGCGATTATTTTGCTAACGTATTTGAACTTCAATCTCACATTGGATATTTAGGACGTAAAGTAGAAGTTACTGATAAGTTTATCAGACTTGAAATGGCAGGTAAGTCAGGTGGTATGTCTTATGGTATTAGTGGTAGAGGTGGTTCTTACTCTGATGGACAAGCTATTGGAGTAGGTTATGTATATCAGCCAGGTTTACAAGATAAGACTACATCTAAGAAGATTCCACAAGGTTCGTTTGTATCTATGGCAGAAGCTAGATTGTCTGAGCGTATTAACGAAGACAAGAACTTTATGGCTGAGTTTGGTAGAAACGAAGTAACTGTAGATCCAGAAACAGGTAGACCATTAAAGGTTGCTCCAGGTTGGAGACAGTTGAGAAAAGATGGACACTACAGACCACACAATGGTAGTTTAACTCTTTACAACATCTATGAGAAACTACAGGATGTATTTACTACTAGATATGGAGTAGGTGAGCCTGTTGTTGTTCTTAAGACTGGTAAAGGTGGTATTGAGATGTTCTCAAGACTTGTTAAAGAAGAAGCAGGACTTGCACCATTTACTTTAGTTGATAGCTACTTTGTAGGTAGAACAGAAAGTGAGATTACACCTAACGCTCTTAAGTTTGGTGCGCAGTTTACAGAGGTACTAATGCCTAACGGTATTACTATCAAAGTAATGTACGACCCAACTAAAGATAATCCTCGTTATTATCCTGAGAAAGTACCTGGTACTCACTATTCTTATGAGTCATTTACATTTGATTGTTTAGACTTAGGTCAAACTGACGCAGCTCCTGCATCTGCTACTTCAAGAAGCAACATCGTAGGTGTATACGAAGAAGCATACGAAGAATACTTCATGGTTTCTAACGTATATGATATTTACAGTGGTGCTAAGAAGAATGGCGAAAACGTAGCTGTACTAGACAAGCAAGCAGGTATCTATAGAGGTACTTCATTTGGTATTAACTTCTGGGATATGTCAAGAGTATTGACTATGCCTTATAACGCATAAATTAATTAATAAACATAGGCACGAAACGCTATGAATCCACTTAAAATTATTGTTAAGCCTGTACCACGAGAGAGTGTACAGAGAAGACATTTGACACCAGTTAAAGTATTTGATCCTAACACAGGTCAGTTTGTAGACACAGGACATGTTAGCGGTAAGACTAAAGCTCGTAATGCGACTGAATCTTTACCGTTTCAACCTGATAGGTCTAAAAACAAGTACAAGACAGGATTAGAAGAGATGGTTGATAATGACTTCAAAGGAATGGATGTATTAACTTTAAAGTCACAACGTTCTCTCAGCAATGGCTGGGATGATTATCTAGACAGAATAGTAGAGCAGGATAAAATATCACGACAGACGCTCTATGAGATTATGGATGGTGTTGAACCTGACTACTATTCTTCTAGAATACAATACGACAGTTTGAATCCAGGCAATTTGTTTGGAGGTGGTGAGAAAGAAAGGTCTTTTATTGAGCAGTTTGAGATTATTATGTATGATGGAGCAAATGTGTTTTCATCAGATACGAGTAGGGGTAGACTTGCAATACAACTATTAAAGAATAGGTCAGATGTAGCGTCTGATAAGCAGTATAACCCTAACTCACACAGATGGTATATTGCAGAAGAGAATGAGGAAGAGTTAGATAGAGTAAAAGTACACGAGTTAGAGAACGAAGCTGTTTTCTACTTGTATGATTTAAAATCTAACTATCCTGAGTTTAAGATGTATCAGTTTGCTATACAGATTAAAACAAACAACAATATACCACTTGTAAAAGGTGAAGTTGCGCCATCTATAGTGTATGACCAACTAAACACCTACATTAAAGCGAAGACGAAGGATAAGAAGGACAACATTAATAAGTTCATTGACTTGTTTAATAAGTTTAAGAAGAGTCAGCATCTGTTTGAGATGGACTACTTAATACAGCAGGGAGTAAATGCTAACTGTTTATTCTACGATAAAGGTCAACTATATTGGAAGGATAAGAGCGGTGAACCTAATGTATATAAGTGGAGAAATGATGAAGCGTTTAGAGCATTCTTATTAGAAGAAGAGTCTAAATACAATCCTAAAGAGAAAGAGATGTCTAACTATTACATTGACTTTAAAAACGAGTTAAAAGCGAAAGGAATACGACTTAAATGAGTGTATTAAAACTACATTGGCAGTTTAAACAAAGGTTTAACAAGTTAGATAGCGACAACTATCGTGATCTAACGCCAATGGAAATAGATGAAAGGTTAAATGACGCAGTTGGAGTGTTTGGTGAGACGTTTTTCTCTGACGAGAGCCATACACAACGACTCGACTGGATGTCGCCTTTACTCTATACAGAAACTATACCTACTGTTCGTGTTTCTAATTCTACTTTTAGTGTTGACTTATCTACCCTTACTCATAAATACTGGCATATCAAACGTGTTAATGCTAGTACAGATTGTGGTGCTATAGACTTTGAAATAACTGGTCATGGTCGTATATCTGACATCTTAAGAGACGAGTTTCAAAAGCCATCTAAAAAGTGGTTAAGAATAGTTGGATTATTAGAAAACAATAAGCTAATAATTCATACAGATGTAAACTGGGATGTAGATAGTATCACAATAACTTATGTAAGATACCCACAGCCTGTATTCTTTGGTGGTTATGATACGCCTGAGTATATAGAGTGTACAGAGAATTGCGAAGGGTTATTAAATAGAGAATCAAGTCCACAAGACTTAGAGATAACAGACTATACAGTAAGAAGATTTATAATCGAATTAGCTGTTAAAGAAGCACACAGAATATTAATGAATAGTGGAGGTGTTCAACTCCAACAAGAAAAAGTGAACAGTATGGTAAATAGTAACTAATTTGAAATGAGAAAAAACTCAGCGCAAACTGCGCAAATCGTAGATTTTATTTATGCTAAAACAGATGCTCCAAGTCCACCTGCAGAATTAATTTCTTCAGCATCTGCGCATAACATTACTGAATATGAGGCTGGTATTATCGATGCAAAAAATTCACAATTTGCATATACAAATTCAGCAGACCAAATTCAGATTGTACAAGGTACTCCTAACTCAGAAGCACTGTATAACGTTGACCCTTTTGGTACAGGTTATCCAGATGTAGAAAAGTCAGGTATTCTTAAGAAAGGTAACGTATTAAGCGTTGCTAAGTATGAGTATGCTCTTCCTACTTATCAAGTAACTCAGTTATCTGGTATTAGTGGAGAAAATGATGACACTACTTATCAGTTAGTTGTTACAATGCAATCAGTAAGAGGTGATATTACTTATGGAATGAACAAAGAAGTATTTAGCGTAAGCTATGATAAGTCTTTAGCTTCTCCTACACAAGCTATCCTTCTTAAGCATTTTGCTACTGAATTAAACAAATTCAGCTCTATTGTAGGTACTGTTGCAGGACAAGGTGGTACTAAGCCATTTATGGTTCTTGCATTAGAAACTACTACTACTGAAAGTGATAGTATTGGTAGCCTTGTTGTAGGTGATACTATTCCTGTTGGAACTTACAACGGTACTGCAGTAACTTATACTGTAGATAAGAATCTTTTACACACGTTGAATAAAGCTATCCTTGATGATACTAGTTTACATGATGCTATTGGAGCATTTACAACTGGTTATAAGGTAGTAGATGGTACTACAGCTACATCTATTTCAAGATTGTTGTTTGTTGCTTTAGACGAAACTCCGTTATTGGCATTTGATGACATTATGGAAGTTAAAACTAGAGTTGACTTTGGTATTAACGATCTTACTTATACTAAGACTGAATTAGTACCTGCTTTTGAAGGTACTGGACTTGGAAGACAAGTAGTTCTTTGGTACAGACAAAAAGCTAAGTTGCAGAAGTTCAACATGCAGAATCATCCTGTACACGGTGAGTTCTTTATCAACCAAGACTTGCCTGAGTACTTTACTACTGATGGTAAGTATTCTTTAACTGTTATTGATTATTTTGATACAGTAGATACTATCAACGGTACAAGTACACATCCTAAGCAGGTTGTTATTGTACACGATGCTGCTGAAACTGTAGGTGCTGATGTTGCTGCAGGTGTTACTGTTGCTACAACAGCTACTGCTAACTTTGAAAACCAACTATCTGCGTGGATTACATCTGCAAATGATAGCTACAAAGCAATTAAATTTTTAGGTACAGCAACTAAAGCTGTCACAACATTTGGATAACATAAAAAGGGGAGTGTAACAGCTCCCCTTTATTAATTAATTATCATGTATAAACTACTAACATTGATAAACTTTGATAATCTAATTAAGTCCAGTGGTTTTGCAGTATTTGTAATGTTTTCAATGATGACAGCTATGGCTTATACTCTTTGGCAACAGTATAATAGAACAAACGATAGATTGACAAAATTAGAGCAAGAAGTCTTTGAGTGTTACAAAGAAAACAGCTTAAAGAACCAACTACTAATTGAGAGGAACACAGAAGTAATGGAACGTGTTATTTATAAGTTAGAAAACGAAAATATAAAATGAGCTTAACAATCGACAAAGCAAAAAGACTAGTAGAAGCATTTGGTAAGGTAATTAGCCAAGTTGCTACATTAGACAAAGACAAAGATGGTAATATTTCTATTTCTGAGATTATTACGTTTGTTCAAGCATTTATTATGGAAGCAGTAGCTGTATATGGAGATTTTCCTACAGCTATTAAGCAGTTTAGAGATGCTAAAGGAGAGGATAGAGAAACTTTAATTACTGCGTTTGCAGATACGTTTGAATTACCTAATCCTGATGCAGAGATTTTAATCGAAGACTGGTTGTTCCAGATTATTGAAGTTGCTGAACTTGTTGGTGAAACTATCAAAGTAATTAAGTAAGATGAATTTTAGTATAGCAAGTGATTTCACTTCTATTACTATATCTGGTGATGCGCTTGAACAGTATATGGCAAATAGCCCTGTTAGTGGTACTTTAAAATTATCTGTCTATACCTGTTCAAGCACTACACCTACTGTAATAGACTTATCCCAAGACATAGCTAGTCCTAAAACTATAAACGGTACAACAGGTTCTTATAACTATATTGTTGTTCCTGCAGACTTATCTATGACTAGTGTTATTAGTAATGGGGTATATAAGTTTGAGTTAGTATATGCAGATACTACTACATATACTGATACAGCTATTGTATATGTTAATAAAGACGTGGCGTGTAGGTTAGTTAACTACTATGCTACAATCAAAGATCTAATAGATACAAAAGATTGTGCGGAGAATGATTATTTTATGCCTTATATATTTGATGATTTATTAAGTAGGGCAAATACGTGTGATGATTTTACATTTGAAAATGCGTGTTGTATATACAATACCATGATAACAATTTTAGACAGTACAGTCAATGAGTGCGGTTGTAGAGAATAAATTAATTGGAGAATTACAAAGAAGAGCATGTAATATTGCTACAGGTTATCTTTATAAGGTAAGATGTAAAGATGATTTGTTTTGCAAGTATGCTAGAGATTTGTTTGCATATAGAGTTGCTACAGCTAATGCGTGTGACGACTCTGATAAAGTTATTAGATGTGTAGAAGGGTTGAGATTAAACGACTGCGTAGGAATGGTAACAGAACAGACAGATTGTACTATAACAATAACTGATATAACTCCTTCTGTTACTTGTTCTACAATAACATTTGAAGATATAACTTAAGATGTCAGTAACAATAAATAAAAAAATACGAGTAACAGGCGAAGCACCATTTGTAGAGACATTTGCAGTAAGTAGTGCTAATGCTTATGTTACTAACGTAGAACAAACTCCTGGTGTAGGATATTCAGATTACGAATTTGATATTGTATATAGAGATTCTGCGTCTATAGCTACTACTACTATTAGTATGAATGTAACTTCTAATTGTGGAAATGCAGCATCTTATACAATTCCTACATCTTCTCCATGCGGAAGCTATGCTTTAAGTAGTATAGTAAAAGATGCGTCAGCTACATATAGATATTCAGTAACTGTATCTAATACTAGTTGTACGGATGTAACAGTAGAGTGGGAATATAACAAAGCGTTATTTGAAGGTGTAATAACTACAAGAGGTTTAAAATCTACTTTAAACTTAAACTTAAGAGATGATTTGCCTTTAAACTCATTTGATACAGGATATAAAATTACAGCAAAAGCAACTGATTGTAATGGTTGTGTAGATACTTCTGAAGCTTCATATTCCTTTTGCAAGGCATCATTTGATAATATTACACATAATCTAAACACAAACAGTACTACTGAATTTGAATACATCTATTCAATAGTAAGTAGTAAACCAAACGGTTATTATATATCTAAACCAGACGGCACGTTAGAAATAGTAAACCAACCAACTGCTGATGCTGAACAAAACAAAGTAATGGTTATTGGTATAGAGTTTAGAGAGTTTAAAACTCAAGATGCTTGTTTTGAGTATGATCCTAGAAACTTCTCATTCGATATACTTACTAATCAATATGATGTAAAACATTTAGGATATGCTACAATTAATAGTTTTAGCTTTCATGTTTTTGTAGCACATGCTAAGTATCAAGAATATTATAATACAGGTAAAGCTATTGAGATACAATACAAGGTTGAAAGTACAGAAGGTGTAGAGTCATTTCCTGCTAAAATTATACTTAATCCACAAGCAGAAGTAGTAGAAGAAATAACTTTAAACTTTATCGATTCTCAGTTTTTTATTAATGATGGATTGACTAGTCCATTAGATGGCTCTACAGTTAATGCTTGTAGTTTTGACAATACAGACGTTGTCTATATACAACCTAAGATTAATTTAAATATTGGTGGTCAGGCATATCTAGATACTAGTGGAGCTACATTTGGACAAAACTTTTTTAGTTCTACAGATTCAAGATTATCAGTAGTACCTGCACCTAACTCAGGCGCATTAAATACTCCGTTCTTATTTAAGTATACATTTGACGATACAGTAGCTAATACAGTACCTTTAGTTATACCTTATACATTACATGTAACATCTAGTAATGATTCAACTATAAAAGCATATAACTCTGCTAACTTAACTATTAAGTCTTTATGTACTGATTCTATATCTTTAACTGGCACAACATTGTCTGAGAGTTTAAGTTGTGCAGATTATGATGATGGAACTTATGACAATATAGTAGAAACTGATATATCACAACTTATTTCAGGCACATATACTCCAAGTGGATTACCTATTGTAGTTGTTACATTACCTACGGAAGGTACGTTCCAAACATTTAAAAACTCTACTAAAGTTAAATATATAGCAGATCTTTGTCAACATGGAACTTTTACAGCAGTAGTAAAATTGAGAGATATTAACGGTATTGAAAGTAACCCTATTACAATAACATATACCGTAGATTGTGTAGGTAAAGATTATTATACAAGATTCTGTGATATACAATGAGTACAATAAACTTATACGAACAGCTTGAATGTACGTCAATTAACGGTACATGGGCATATACAGGTACAACAACGCCTAATCCTGCTGCACCTGCTACTTATAATGGTACAATAGATTTAACAGGATATGCTACTGGCTTATATGAATACACTTACACAACTCCTGGTTCAAAGACTGTCAAAGTAACAGTTGAATGGATAGCTGATGGAGTAGATAGGATTCATAATATAGCAGCAGGTGCTATTACTATACCTATTACATCTATTAGCAACATTCAAGAGTTTTATGCAGATAACAACTTAGGTTATTGTGATAGCGGTGGTTTTAATAAACCTACACTTACATCTACAACAGAATACGATTTACCTTCATATTTTCCTGCAGATGTATCTGGTGACTTGTGGTATCAAGCAGAATTACCTGTATGTGCAGAAGCGTACGAAGTCAACTTTGGTCTTGCACGGACAGATGGTTTAAATAACATAGGAATTGTAGCACATGTTTATTATCCAGACTTAGGTACATTTGGTGCTAAACAAGTCAAAAGGTCAGGTTTTAGTAACAGTACAAGTACAGTTAATGTTAGTATTCCTGTAGATGCTAAAGCTAGAATGATAGTTTTATTCAGAGCATTTACTACAGAAACAACATTAGGCACATACACAGTAAATATATTTAGTAGTCATACATGCACTCCTGCAGCAGTTGATTTGACAGTAGTAATAAGTGGTATACCAGGCGCATTACAAGAAACGTTTACTGTTACAGCAGCGCAAGAAACAACTTTTGAAGTTACAAAAGGAGATGGTACATTACCTACAGGTATAGATAATATTATGGTAATGAGAAACGGCCAGTTCTTACAATCTACTTATTTCTCACACGATGCGTTAAATGGTACTATTACATTAACATTTACTCCTTATGAAGGAGAAGAAATAACTATTATATGGTTCGTATCAGTAAGTTAATCATATTACTGTTTGCTAGTTATACTGCGTTTTCTCAATCTCCTACATTTCCTAGGTTTAGACTAATTCAGTTACAGCAGTCGCAAGAGGAAGGGCAGATAATAACAGCAGATTCAGCTAGAAATGCTATATGGTCATCAGATCTTAGAGTACAAGATTCTATATTCTACATTTTTGGTAATCCTTATACAGTTGATAGTACTAGACTAGATAACGACACGTTTAAGTATTACCAAAATGGTAACTTAATAGGATTTGATATTATAGCTACAATTATCGATTCTACAAGGTTATATGACGATACGTTAAAATATTTTCAAAATGGAGTAGAAATAGGCTACGATTTAATAGTAACAGTTATAGATTCTACTAGACTTAATCCTACAAAAGATACATTGTTTTATTATCAGAATGGTAGTATAATAGGGTTTGATTTAATTGATGGTGATGCTACTAACGAGTTGCAAGAGATAACTGAATTTGTAATTAATAACGATAGTTTATTTATAACGTTATCAGATGACGTGCAAAAAGCTGTTAGTCTAATACCATATATAAACACAGACACAAGCGGTTTTAATAGAGATTTTTATATACTAAATGACACCTTATATATAAATGATGATAATGGTACTTTGTATGTTGATTTATTACCTTATCTTGATAATACAGACGAACAAACCCTATCATTAGTAGATAATATCTTATCCATATCAAATGGAAATAATGTTGATTT
>Ga0099848_1001268_pt1 | contig 11764 bp, 10 predicted proteins | sample CB_VirMetaG_3_FD_78179 | JGI IMG/M metagenome (GOLD analysis project Ga0099848, IMG submission 78179) | Freshwater to marine saline gradient viral communities from Chesapeake Bay - CB_1508_1S Viral MetaG | ecosystem: Environmental > Aquatic > Marine > Coastal | place: USA: Chesapeake Bay... | reverse complement strand
TTAAGACGCTGGCTTTTGTTTGCTACAAGATTAAGAACTCTTTCGTTCTCAGGGATTTCTCCTCTGGTAACTCTGAAGCCAATCTCTGTGAAGCCTTCCGTAAGCTCTACAAGTTCACCCTTTTCAGCCGTAACTTTCTTAAGTCTTGCAGAAGCCTTAATGTTCCAAGCTGTGTCACTCAGATCAATTGCTGCGTTGTAGGCATCAACAGTTTTCTGGCTAGGAGCAAAGCCATTGTCAAGCGTATAGATGGCCTTGAAGCTTATTTCATCAGGCCACTGACGGTAGTGTGACAGATCACCGTCTCTGATATCCTCAAAGAACTTAGCAAGTCTCTGCCCTTCGTTGTTAGACAGAGCATTGATCTTCTTCTCAAGAGGTTTGACAAGAGTTGTGATGATAGAACGGCCAGCCTCAGCCTGCATAAACTTAGCACCAAGTCTATCGCCAAGACGTACAGTCTGTTTGTCAAAAACCCTGCCGATAATATCACCAAGAAAAGTAGACTTCTGCAGAATTTCTGCCCTCTGCCCAACGTCAAGAACGTCAAGCCGCTGCTCAGCCTCTACAAACCAGCCACGGCCCTCTTCTCTCTTGACAACTGTGAGCCTAGGGTCTTTGGCAGCAATTGCCTCTGCATCCATCTTGCGCTGGAATGCACCGCCTCTGCCATCCTGACCAAGACGAATGACAACTTTGTAGTCGTCAGAGCCTTCAGCAACAACAACACGGCTGTTAACCATAACGTCATTGACAGACCTTGCAATTCTCTGGGCTGTCTCTGTAGCAAGCTGCTCAAGGCCGTCACGGGTGAGGAACTCACCAAAGGTGCCACGCTTATTGACAGCCTCTAGCTCTTCCATTAGAACAGTCTTGCGGCCAGCTTCTCTGAATGTGACACCAGACGGTCTAGCTGTAGGGCCAGCCACAGGGTCAAGGTCTTTAGGCATACCTCTTGTGGCATTCACACGGTCTGTATTGACGCCTGCGTTTTGTGTTTGCTTGGCGAGAGTAGTACCAGCCTCAGCTTCACCTCTAAGAACAGCTACACTGTCCACAGGCCTTCTAACTCTTGACAGACTTTTGGTAGCTTCAGCCGCATTGTACGGTGCATCAATAAAGAAACCCTTTGCGGCTCTCCTTACAGCACCAGTAGAACCTAGAGCAGCTGCGTCTAGTATCCCAAGGGCTGCATAAAGGGGAGCATAAGGGTCATCACCAAGATATTCTCTATCGTGTGCAACCTTGTAAAGATTCCAAATTGAGTCTCTACTGAAAACACCCTCATTCTTTCTCTCCTTGATGTAGTCAGCAGCCCATACTCGGAAGTCTTCTGGCCGCATATCTTGGAAGGCTGCTCTAATTTCAGCTCCTTCTCTGTTAGAACGGAATGTGACATTATCTGCAATGCCAATGGTGATTTCTCTCAATACATTCACATCTAGGAATGTAAGAATCTTACTGAAGAGGCCCTGTTCGTTGTTGTCAATCTCCTCAGCCATGAGGCTGTCCCAGATTTCCAAGTTCGTAATGGCATTGGAGACGTAAGGGTTGACATCCCCGTCATTAATCATAAGACCTTGGGTAAGAATGAAGTTACTGAAGCTCATTCTTTCTTGCTTCTGGGTAAGCTCAGCTACGACATCAGATGCCTCTTCTGGTGTAAGCTCATCTTGGTAGGCTTCATCCAAGGCAGACCAAACAATTTGGTCATTGACAACAAGAGATGCAGCGGCAGAACTAAGGCTTGCATCGTTGCTTGCTTTAACTTCTTCTACTGTATCTACTGGAATGTCCAGTGCTACCGCAATATCCTGATTGGCTCTTGTTTCCTTTTCGTAAGAAGGGTTAGACACAATAACCTGCTCAAGCGCCATCGAAGAGATGATGCTTTGATTGCGAAGTCTGGACTCAACAGTAGGAAGAGAAGCCATTATTTATTAGTCCTTATCTACCACCAAGAGGCATACCAATTCTTGTAGGTTGGCCCATTTGAGGAGCGGTCGGGGTAAAAGGTTTGAAGATGTCACCCATCGTCATACCTCTATCAGCCATGCCAAAACCAACATTAGACAAACCTGTAAACAAGCTTGAAACACCACCAAGAGTTTGCGCCCTTTGTGTCTGCTGATAGTACTGATTGCTTAGCCCAGACTGAAGAGAAGTAAAACCTAGGTTTGTACCAAGCTGAGAGCCGATACTTGTAATACCGCCTCTTGCTGCAGACCCGCCTTCAAGACCAGTTGTAGCAGCAACATTAACAGCAAGTGCTCTTTCCATCAAAGTCTGCCGTATTGCTCTACGTCTTTCAAACTGAGCCTGTTCTTGCGCTTTTCTTCTTTCTGTTGCTGTTGCCTGTGCAGAAGCCTGAGATGAAGCAATACCAGCGCCAATGCCGATAATTGCAAGAACTGGGGCAAGTTGAGGCATTTTATTCTCCTACGTATTTGTATATAGAGTGGCCTTGGTTGTTAATAACAAACATGAAACCAAGCCTATTGACTAGTCTTATTAGCCGTGTGTCATTGACAGGGAAGGCTACATACGTTTCTTTGTAACCGCAAGTCTTAAAGAACTCGTCCCATTCCTTAAGCATTTCTTTCATCTCTAGGTACGTTGATTTATTAAACTTATAGACGTAAGGAAGATGAATTGCTACAAGGTCTTTGTTGTATTCTATGTGGGCTTCAAAGTTTTCTCCTCTGATGCCCTTAAGCCGCTTAGATGTTAAGTCCATTAGAACCTAGTGTTTGCGGCCTGTATCATACTCCAGCCAATCAGTACGAAGTCTTTGCCCTCTTCACTTGAGAACTTAACTCGCATTGATCTACCGTGTCCTCTGACCTTAAGCCTAGTTGTGATAACGCTTTCTGGGTAATTATACACATCTAGGTTATCTTCGTCAACAACTACTGGATACTTTAACCTGTAAGCCTGTTGACCAGCGGGGAATTCCCTGTCAAAATCCCAAGCAGCTGACACAAGAAGAGAGGACGGTCTGATTGACTCATAAGAAGAACCAGTAAAGGTAAAGCCTTCCTCTGTCAGACGAGAGTAGACTGCAACATACGGTGCATTCTTTTTAAGGACCGCATCACCGATAAAGTCATAACCAGTTTCTGCGTATGATTCGTAGTTGGCATCGCCCCAGTCATAGAATGACGTATCTGTGAAGCCACCCATTGTCATGTAACCAGTAGAGCCATCAACAATAAGAAGAACAATGGCAGCTGTATCTCTTGTGAACTGTCTGATCTGTGTTGACACAACATTGTCACCAGCGGATGTTACAACATTGTCGCCAGCAGTTGTTGTGACGTTAAGATCAAGCTCTTCTGCACCAAATGACGGATAGAATGCAGCACCAGCTACATAGTCTGTATTGCTTGTTTGGTCAGAAATACGCCAAGGATAGAAAGCCTGTAGAGCTACGTCAAGAACAAGAATTTCATTGTACTTGTTTACGTTTGTTTCATCTTCTGTTTTGTAGAACCAGTAGACTTCTTTGCCAATACTGTCGTAGACACCAAAGCAATCTGACTTAGAGGCAGCAGGTATATCCTCCCAATAAGACTGTATGGTAGGAAGGGAGATACTTTGTTCAGACGCTTGACCCGACACTTGGTCAAACTGTATGGTGTGAATGCCGTAGCGTGACCACCAGATAGGAATACCCTCTACTGACACAAAGCTTTCAGCCGAGTCAATGCCTACGTCAGACACTTTGTTCAAGGCATAAGCAGAAGCAGAGAAGATACCATCAACACCAATAACCTGCCATACACCATTCTCTGCAAATACAAACAGAGATGTCTGGAAAGGATACAGAAGCTTAATGTTAACGGCAGAGTTGATTTGAATGACACCACCGTCTGTAGCAAGAAGGTCACTCAGATATTCTGCAGTAGGGTCGTTGACTTGGTAGCATGTGCCAAAGTCTTTCTCGTTCTCAATTACTTTAGAGAATAGAATGGCACCAGAGTTCTGTCCACTTTCAAGACCAGCGTAGAAAATACGACCAGCAAAAGCTGCGACAGACTTAAACCTACTAGACTCTACTTCGTCAGGAAGGTAGGTATTATTTCCGATGTACTGCTTTCGGTTCTTAGTGAAGAAGTCAAGAATGAAGTGACCGTTACCAGCAATACTTGTACCGGAGTATACCTTCTTCCACTCGGTTCTGCTATAGTTGTTGCTTGTATCTTTACCAGAGAACCAAGGGTGTGTAATTGGAGGATAAGAGGACTCGTTAGTTACCCAGTCATCGTAAGCTGTTTTACCGTCTGTACCACTCCATGCAGAGTTATACGAGTCGTATTCTCTCCAAGCAGCTTTGTTGGGGGCTAGTACAAGTGAGGCTGTCTCGTCGTATGTGTCCTTCTCGCCTTGCCATTCAAAGTCTCTGACACGGTGAGAAATCGTACTAACGGAAATGCTGTCAGTGCTTTCAGTGTACTCAATATAAATGGTATTAATACCGCCAGAGCTTACGACAAGGTAGCCTTGAAGGCTTGCAAACTGACACTTGTAGTTTTCAGCACCAGCAGAACCAGTATGCTCATAAGTCTGAAGATCAATACTAAAGGACTTCTGTGTATTGGAGTAAGGAAGTTCAGCCTTATTGTAGAAGTAAAGGTGATGACCTTTTTGAATGACAAGAAACTCTAGGCCAGAGACACCCGCTACGTTAATCCACGAACCAGAATGTACTACTTCTGTGCTTGATACAGTAAAGGTTGAGTCAACAAAAGACTGTTCTTTAGAAACGCCAAGACGCCTCCGACGAGAACCATCCCGCTTTAATTCGCAGTTAAGTTCATCGACAGAAGCGCCATCAGGGAATGTCATTTCGCCAGCCTCAGTAATGAGGCCCTTGACGAAGTTATTAACTGTCTTCTGATTGTAGCGTTGCGGCATTGTTGTCTTTTTGCTCCCTGAGCTTGTCCTTAAAGTACTGTCTCTTTACGGCTTGAGACTCAGTTGAGTTCTCCAAGAACAGTTTAAGGGCAGCTAAAGCTTTGTTGTGGGAAGTATAGAAGCCAGAAAGTTTAGGTGACAGCCTGTTAGTGCTATTAGATATTTTCCAGAATCCGTTACCGCCGTTAGCTCTCTCAACTGTAAAGTCAGACTTATAGTTTGGGTGAGAGACTACTGTTTTGTCATCTAGTCTTTTAACGTCCATAGCTCGGCCTAGAGTTTTCCTTACGGGTTCTGTAAAGATCGTTCTGTACTGTTGTCTTAAGTCTACGAGCAGCCTGCTCTACCTTAGGATCAGAGCCTGCTTTGAAGAGTGACATACAGGTAGACTTAGCCTCTGCAAGAAGCATTGGCAGCATAACGTCATCTAGGTCAGGCTCAAAGCTATCGGAGATTGTAAAGGCAGGGAACTTTGTTCCAAATGCTTTTGTTTTGCTTTGAGAAAGAATTGACTCAACAGACGACTTGTAAGCATTCATTACAATATGTTCATCGTCAAATGAGGTGTAGTAGGTAGGATACTGGTCAGAACTAACAACAATCTTTGTCTCGTCATCTGTGTCAGTTACAATAGTTGTTGTGCTTCCATTGTGCATTGGCATTCTTTCAAAGAAGTCCAAAGGCTCAACCCAGTGTACTTCTTTGTAGTCTACAGCACTTGTCTCAGATACATTGTAGAACAACTTATCAATAACCTTGACGTCAGTAGGATAAAGAAAGTGTGTCGGTCTTGCAGATTGTGACAAAGAGGTAATGTTGAATGTTGTCTTATGTTCAGGAATAAGTCTGGTAGCGATGATGTTGTAGAACGTATCCTTGACAACAGAGGCAACCTGCTGGGCTTCTGTAGTATCAGAGATGCTGTTTACATCCTCAGAGTCCATATCGTTCAGAATGCTCTGAACAATCTCAAGCAATGTCTTACGCATTATGAGGGAACTCCCATGACAGTAAGAGAAGCACCAGCAACGTCAAGAGTATAAGATGCATCACCTTTGACGAATACTTCAAGGTAGTCATTGGTAGAGAACGGACCAATGTCAGCAACAGTGGCATGACGCCAGTTACCAGAAACAGCAGTTACGATGATGTGACCGCCGTTAAGAACAGAACCATTCTTGTAGAACACAATCTCAAGATCACGGTTAGATCCAGAGCTGTTCTTGTAACTCAAGGTGAAATTTACACCTGCTACAGTATTTTCAGTGCCAGTGTAGATCAGACGAGCATTAGGAGAAGAAGAGGCAGACCAACCACTGTAAAGAGAAAGACTGAAGGTCGGGTTAAATGGTGTGAAGGAAGTAGTGACAGAATGTTGGTAAGCAGGAGTTACTGCATCAAAGGCAATATAACCATTGACATAGTTGTGGTTCTGCACCCAAGTTCCACTACCAGCACCATCAGCAACGTAAACTTCACCTGCGACTGCAGATGCTACACCCTTGGGTTCATGCAGGTACGGGTCTGTAAGGCTGCTATGGTTTACGTTAACCATTGTTATTAACTCCTAGGGATATATCCAATCGGGGCATACTGTCAGTATAGTATACAAACGGTTTGACAGGTTGTCAAGAGAAATTTTAGTGGGACGCCCCAATTAAGGGACGCCCCGTTAGTAAGAGCCTTAGATTGTCGGCTCGGTGATAACCGTAACGAGGTTCTCCGGACGGTACAGCTTGAGGCCGTAACGAGCAGTCGTCACAAACTCAGTGCGCTGGTAGTCCTTGTTGAACTCTGTGTCAACGGTCGGCATCTGACGCCATGCACCAACGAAGGGCAGGATCGTCGAGTCAGCCGAGAAGAACATGTTCGCCTTACCGTTGGTGACAGTAGTAGCACCAATGGTTTCCGAAGCAATGTCATCAATGTAGTTCGAAGTATAAACGTCGAAGCCATAGATGTTGGCAACAAACGACATACCAGTGGCGATACCGCTGTTGACAATGCCTTCCCAACGGGGGTTGTTCGACACCGAGGTCAGCTGCGAGAGGGTGTTCATCTCGTACTCAACCGAGGGGTCAACAATGGCAACGAGGTTACGCTGGGGAACCTTAGCGGTTTTCAGCGAGTGCAGAGCCTTGGCGAAGTCAGCCACGGCAATAGCGTTGGACGAACCCGAACCGATCATACGGTGAGCAGCACCGTTGATGGTGTTGGCGTTACCAGCAGTCTGACCCGATTGAAGGGCCATAATGTCGGTTTCCACACGCTCCATCAGAGCACGTTCCTGAAGCGGAACGAACTGCGAAAGAACTTGGTTCGCATAGAAGACATCCTGCTCCGCTTTACGGGTCAGGTAGTTACCAGCCTGCACATACTCGGTGATGCTGAATGTGAACTGTGCATCATCCAGAGCATCGTAGGTTACGGCAGCGTCTTCAGTGTAGTTGTTAATGGTGGCATCGCCAAGGGACGGGATTTTGAAGGTATCGCCATCCGGAAAGCTATCCAGCCAGTTAACGTATTTCATACCCTGCAGTTCATCACGCAGGATTTCTTTAAGCTCAGCAGACCAAACTTCAGCACGTTTGAGCAGCGAGAGCGTCGATACTGTATTACCAGCCATTTTTCACTCCTAAAGGTTAATAAAACTTATCGCCTAGACGCTCAGCGTCAGCAATCATTTGTTGTTGGAACTTAGGCGAGAAGTAAAGTGTACGGTTTTCCTTACGAACTTTTTGATAGTAGTTGAAGTTACGTTCAGAATTACCGCCCATGTTAACGCCTTCAGTTCTGACGGACCCAGAGATAAGAGGGTTCATCTGCCGTTTCTTCTCACCAATCAAAGTGAAGAATGCATTCGGAGATTCGCCTGCAATTTCCTTCAGCCTATCCATTGTCATACCAAGCTCAGCGGCTTTTTGTTTGATGACAGCAGAAGCTTCAGTTCCGTAAGTCTTTGTCAGTTCCTCGTCTACGAAAGAAAGATTACCGTTTAGGGTTTGTTCTTTCTGTCTTTGACTCAGCGTTTGCTCAACAAGGCTTTTCAAGTCATCTTCACTGATCTGCCGAGTGGTGTTCTCTACGTCAGCTGCTCCTCTATTATTGGACAGGCGAGAGTTTTCTGTGGAGCTTTCAGTTGCCTTGCTCTTCGCCCGTGACAACACTTCTTGGTCGTAGTCCTTTTTTTGAAGCTCTTCTCGGATTTCCGCCAATTGTTTCTCAAGGGTTGAGATGTACGTATCGGCTTCGATTTTTCCTTTTGCGAGAACTTCTGGGTCACGCCAGTTGTCACCTTTGGTCGCTGCGAGTTGATCTACGAAAGAAGCTGTTTGGTTTCCATCTTCTCTGTTCAACTCTGTGTTCTGACCTTCGCCCTTGGTTTGGCTATCGTCAGTGAATACCATAGTTTATTCCTTATCCAGATTAATGATTTCAAGCACTGTGGTTAGTGCTCTGTTAAAACCATTCCTGTCAGCTTGTTTATAAGCCCAAGAAGGACTATCATAATCTGTAGCAGGAAGGCCATCTTTGAGCATAGGCTCTAAGATTTCTTTAAGTCTGTCAAGCGGCTCTCGTTGGGCCATAATACTTTGCTTGACAGCATCTTTTTCTTTCTTGTCTTTAGCTTTAGTAAACCAAACAGCTTTCATTAAAGACCTTTTTCCATTGCGATCTGCTGTTCTTCTTGCATGTTTACTTCTTCTTCGACAGCACGTTTCTGAGTATCGAACTGCTCTTTGACACCAATGTTCTCAGCAAAGAGTGCAGGCTCTCCAAGCTCTTCCGTAAGAAGTCTGGCGAACTCTTTACCCGAAAGGTGGACACCAACGCTAGGATCACCAGCTTTGATCTGATAGAGGGAAGTAAGGTTCTGTACACGCAAGGCTCTCTCTGCAAAGTGTCTAGCACCAATGGGTACGATCTTGCCGTTTGCTTTCAGGTCTTCTTTGGTGATATCAATAAAGTACTGTGTGTTCGTTGTGTCATTAAGAACACGAAGAACATCAACGTAGTTCATATTTCTACGGCCAGCCTCAAGCATTGCGTTGAGGATAGGTTCAAGGAATACTCTTTCGAAGTGTGCTGTCTTGTGCTGGAAGATACGGCTTGCAGAAGTCATAAGGGTTTGCACTTCAAAGGCTGTCTTCTCGCCTGCAGACCGGATACCCATAGCCTCTCTAGGCGCACCAGCAAGCATCTCCATCTTAGCTTCAAGCACTTGGATTTGCATGTCAGCATTAAGGGCAGTGACATCAGGAGACATATAACCTACGTCACCTTCTTCACCAATGTAAATTCGTTCTCCGGGGGCGAAGTCAAAGTCCTCTACGTCACCCCTGATCTTAAGCATGGGGTAAGCAATCTGGTCGAATACGTCAGCCTTGAGGTTCTCCAAGTGGTCAATGCGGTACTGCATACCAACAAGGTTATCCAACGGACCCATAGAATAGAGGTTGTCAGGACGGTCCCGCCAGCCAGCATGGAAGATAGAAGCCTTGCCAAGCCAAGACGGATTCTGCTCATTGAAGATGACATAGGCTCTGTCTACAACAGTAATGATACGGTTCTTGTGGAACAGACCTTTTTCTGCTTCGTAGATGTCACCATAGAACGTCAGGATTTCTACGTAGTTCGACTCGTAGTATTCTTTAATGTCACCAAAGCCATCAGCAATGTAACCGTCTGCCTTGTAGTTGCTGGCATCAGAGGATGCAACAGCAGCCCTGTTTGACATCATACGTTCAAAGATAGCATTGTAATAGGAATTGTCACCCGACTCTTCAATCTTCCGCTTAAGCTCACCAAGAGACATAAGGCTTCTGACAATCTTTGGCGTTGACTCAAAGGAAGCTGCAGTAGGGTTGAAGACAATATCAAACGGAGAAACTCTTACGAGCTTGGGGCCAACGTAGTTGACGACCTCTTCGCCATTCTCAAATGTAATCGAATCAGTAATGTAATCTACAGTAGCAAAGCAGTTGCCATACTGAATGTAGTCATTGATAAGTTTGCTTACAGTGTTCTCAAAGTCAGACTGACGAATTTTGTTATCCATGTAGGCTTGAATAACATTACGCTTGACTTTGGTGGCAGAGGTTTGGTCGTGCGCCTCAAACTTAAACCAACGTCTTTGCGGGAACAAAGCAGCAAAGTAGTTGGCATGAAGGTTGTCTGCAATCTGTGTAAGCTTAGGTGTTGTCGTAGAGTTAGTCCACGGCAGCTTAGCATTAGATGTAGTCTTGGTGTCAGTTGCATACAGGTAATTACGGAGTTCTTTCCACTCCTCAATCTTACCCTGTCTACGGTTATTCCAAGAAGTCCAACGATCCGAAATATCCACAGCAAGGCTATGGGGATCAAGGATTGTGCTGATGTCAATGGTTGTGCCAGCCATTAGAAGCTAACCCCTCCGAATCGTTTATTAAACTGTATTACGTTGTCCTTCTGTCTTCTGACGACACGGGATGGTTTTACAGCCATGTCAACAACAGAGGCTAGTGCGTCGATAACGTCATCATGGGGAGGATTACGCATTGACAACTCTTCTTCTAGGTAGTGAGTGTTACCGCCTCTGTAGTGCCAGATAGCTAGGTTGTCATACCTAGGTTCTAGGACAGCGGATATTCTTTCTTGCTTATTGCCTTGGCTTTTATTAGGTCTGAACTCGTCAATACTAATTGCTAGGCCATGTTCTTTAATTAGTTCTTTAAGCTGCTTGACGATTGCCATCTGGGCAACTGTCGTTTCTGCTCTCAGCTTTCTAAAGGACCACTTAGTTGAAAGGTCTAGGATGTGCTGAAAGTAATCAGAAATCCTGTCAGTCTTAAATCTATCAATATCCAAGACGTAGATACTATTGTCGGCATCAATGCCTATGACAACAATGGCTGTGTAGTCTGCCTTCTTGTTCAAGCTAAATGCAAAGTCAACTGCAGCGTATACGTTTAGTTTATTATCTCTAAAGAACCACTGACCATTGTCTAGTTTGACAAACTTTCTGTCGTAGTACTGGAACTTGTCTCTTGTGACTGGTACGTTATCTGGGTCTGACGGATCGTTGTAGTACTGTGCTCTGAACTGTCCCTTATCAAGATACTGGCCTCTCTTCTTAGCCAAAATCTTTATGTCAAATCCAAACCACTTACCGTCTTTTCTCTGTGCTCTAGGCCAGAGGAACTCACCTGTGCCATCACCTAGGTCTTCAACAGGCTTCTCAAAAATCTCGTAGATGTTCTCTTCACCAGTCTTATTACCCTGTGCATCGTACAAGTCTTCTGTCATTTGCAACAGATCATTGTACAAGTCAGCTGGATGATACCTAGTGCCTACGATCCATTCCCTTGCGTCAGCACCTTCGATTGAAGACAGAAGGGAGTATTGACTCTTAACCTTCTGCCTGCCCTCTCCTGTGTATGCGTTCTCGTATACGACAACATCGTCAAGAACTGCAATGTCACAGTGCATCCCCGTCAGAGAGGTTGTCAGACCCCCTGTGAAGACTGAGGGGTCACGAACATTCTCTCTCTTTCGCAAAGGATGATCTAGGGCTATCTCTGAGTTAGTCCACCTAGAACGTTTGCCTTCGTCAGCATTGACATGCTCAGGCCAGTACCTTCTGTAGATTTCAGAAGTAAGAATACCTTTAATAAAACCTAGCTGTTTCTCTGCAAGATTAGCTGTAGCTGAAATGTACAGGATACGAATGGTAGGGTCTTTAGTAAGTTCCCAAGCAACCCTGTAAGCAATCAACCTAGACTTGCCGTGATCCCTAGGGAACAGTAGTAGTTGGTGAGACTTTGCGTCATGTCTTGTCCACCAGTTACAGACATCCTCATGGCATTGC
>Ga0099848_1001264_pt1 | contig 11773 bp, 24 predicted proteins | sample CB_VirMetaG_3_FD_78179 | JGI IMG/M metagenome (GOLD analysis project Ga0099848, IMG submission 78179) | Freshwater to marine saline gradient viral communities from Chesapeake Bay - CB_1508_1S Viral MetaG | ecosystem: Environmental > Aquatic > Marine > Coastal | place: USA: Chesapeake Bay... | reverse complement strand
GGGTTTAAGAATGTAGGTATCGTAACTACTAACGTTAAATTCTTCGATGGCCTGAATGACTGCATGTATGTCTTCGTCAAATAGGATGTCACATACTTCACGTCCGAATAATAAATATTTGTTTTCCATATGATTATATTGTTTCTAATTGGTATAAAGATGTCTGCTCTCCATTTTGCTCATCTACTAAGTAGTAAGTTATGGATGGATGGGTTAATTGTAGACTGCGAAAGATTTCACATGCCTTTTCAGGACTCAAACCTTTGATGTATGGTTTGCCCTCTTCGTATATTGATATTGTTTTCATGATATTTTTATTTTTGGGACTCAGATAAGGTTTTTAAAGAATCTAACTACTTGAGCAAGGTTTGCAAGGCCATCAATAAAGTTACCTTCAGCACCATCTTGTGTAGGGTAATCCAATTGCATGATGATGAATTCAGAGTAATCACCTTCATAATCCGATGGCAAGTATACTTTATAGTGTAGTTCAGCATCGCCATGCATGTAATCCGGATTAGAGATAGTGAGAGTAATCGATGGGCATTCGTCATGTTGGTCAGTAGAATCGAATACGTCTGCATCGAATTCGTACTTCAATACATCGAGGATGTAGTTCTTTTGTGCTTGGAAGTAAAATGATTTGTCCATAGTGTTTATTATTAGTGTTATTATTTATTGGTTATGGTGAAGTATGTGTATACGATGCATAATGTGGCGCATATGGATGCTAACATTATTTGGTCATGCTGAAGTGATACATATGTACATACAGCAGTAGAGATAGCGCAGATGATTCCAAGTGTTTTCATGTTTATAATGTTGTTTTGTTGTTGTTTGATGATGCAAATATACATACATGGATTTCATTCATGCAAGAAAAAAGTAAAAATATTTTTAGAATAAATCTACAAAATTGTAAAAATGTCAGTATTGGCAAGGGATTCAGGATGCAAAGATTTTTGAAATATTTTTTTGGCCACAGCGAAAATTGGATAAAGTTCGATAAAATAAATGGGGATGGGAATCTGACCTTTGTCGTATACATGGGCATGGCGCAATGCGAAAGGGTTTGAGAGCAGTCAAATCGCCAGATCCCAATGCCGGTGTGGGTTTCAGGGTTTTGATCCCAGGCAAAGCCAGGCCAGGTCAGGGTTTGAGAGGAATAATATCGCCAGGATTTAGTGTTGACAAGGGTTTGAAGAGAAACGGTTTTGTGTGTGCCAAGCCAAGCAAGGGTTTGAAGCATGTGCGATATCATGATCCGCAATAGGCATGGGCATTTCAGCAGATATTATTTTATGCATGGCAATGATGGCAAGGGATAGATGGAATATTAATATTATTTATTGGCGCATGGCGCATGGGCATGGGTACATCATGTGTACACAATCGAACAATGGTGTACATAGGGAATCGTTTTTTATTTTCAAATTAATTCAAATCTAGGCCAAGGCCAATGTGGATAGGTATTTCAGCGGAAAAATGGTCAAGCATGGGGGGGGATGTTTTTTAAATTTGCCGGTTCCGCTCATTGTAACGTATTACCTCCACCACTCGCACAAACTTTTAATTCCAGGGCATGATAAATTTGGAAAAATTCATGCAGTAGGGGGGGGGTTAATTTTAAACCGGGGGTATCTATTATTTCGGGCATATAGTGGGGGGGCTATTTATTTTTGGGGGTAATGAAATGTAGCGATAGCTATTTTTCATTATCTTTGTCATATGATTGATTTAATAAGGGAGGACAGATTAATCAAGTCTATGCTTACTCGTATGCCGGAGATTGACGGCAGCGATGCGGTTATTTTGGCTGTTGAACCTGAGCGCAGTGGGATATTGGCCCAGCGACTTGCTCATGCTATTTCTGTACCTACTTATTTGCCGGTAGTTTTATCTGTGGACATTCCTGATGATAGGACTGAGGAGTCTTATTTGAAACTCTTTGGAATTTCTGCTGGTTCATTCCGGGCACGCTTTCATAAAATAATTATATGCTCTACCTACACGTGTCCTTTTTTGGATAAGCTAAAGAATGTGCTATTTGATTTGGGGTACGAGAATGATGATCTGGTGTTTATGTCTATAACTGAACATTGGGACTCAGACTTTCGTGCTAATGTAGTTGGGGAGTATGTAGATAAGAAGCCTATATTTTATTGGGAGAAACAATATGAAAAAACTACAACAGATTCTTAATGCTAAAGGGGCCCAGCTTACTGAGGATGGTATTATTGGTCCTCGTACTCTTACTGCTCTTGATTGGTATATTACTAATAGGATTGAACAGAACAAATGGCTGAGGCCCAAAGATGGGCTCGTGTTTTTAAGGACGGACGCAGTCTTCTCCAACACCTTTGACGATTACTGTGTTGTTTATAAAGGTGGGGTGTGCACGTCAGTGCTACCCTGTTCTACTACAGCTGGAGATAAGTATGTCTTTTCTCCTATTACCCATATGGGCATAACCGGGACCGCAGTAGCTGCCGAGCAACAAGTAATCGGATCACATCGTTTTGTTACTAATAGGAATTGGAAGACTCTCTGGCTCGGAGCCCCATACTTTCAACAAATACTGCCCATCACTATATGGAGAGATGGAACCAGGGATAGAAGTATGGATAAAGTAAATAAGCAGTTTGGCCTCTTTGGAATCAATATCCACCGTGGTGGAGTAGCTGCTATTGTAGGATCCTGGTCTGCCGGATGTCAGGTTATTCCGGATAACCATTGGTTTCCCATCACAAACAATTTTGTTAACGGACAATCGATAGACTTTACACTTCTAGAGATATAAAAAAATAAGCCCCAATCACATGGGGCTTAATTTTTAGAGTCTCTTTTTTTTACTCTGTAGGAGGTACGCCTATATTGTACTTCTGCATAAGACCCATTTGAATCTCACGAGCGTGGTTAAGGCTGAACTCTGTACCGATTTCATTAATCTTCTCGTAGGTCTGAACAATAGCGTCTGCTACTATTTCATTTACGTTGATCTGTTGCATTGCCAGGGCTGATACCATAGCACTGATTTTTTCTTGATTTTCCATACGATGCAAATATAATATAAATTATTGACAATTAGAAATCATCTTGGCAAGGGAGATGAGACCATGTTTTACTATGTAACTCTCTCCTCCGCTGAATACTATACATAAGGGTTGTTCTATTGTACTTCTTATGTCTTCGTGTATATGGTCTATATGGTAGAAGAGTACTGGGAAGGTTGGTTCGTCATAAATAGAACTGAGACCCAAATTCTCCAAATACTCCTTATCTTCCTCATCCCCTTCCAGGGCAATAGCGTCTAGCACAACTGGTAATTTAAACATCTTTTTTATTATTTAACTGTTATAACCCATAAAACAAATAAGGCGATTATTACTCCGAATACCGCCATCCAATCCATTACGATTTTATACTCTTCCATAGTGTTGCAAATATAAATCAAAAAAGGGACACAATGCAATTATCATTCTAAACTCAATTGATTTTCGTTTATTGTAGAGCGTAATTCCTCTCTTACCTTTTCTAATAACCCATATTCCTCATCGGTTAAGTTATCGTTGTACTTCATCTGAGACCGAAGGTATTGGTCAAAGGTGTGAACAACCAAGAACCACTTAGTACCTTCTACTGCAAAACGAAAATCGTCCTGATCATCCGGCAAATTAAATTTAAGTATAGCTTCCATTTTGTTTGTGTTGTAATGCTTCCTTTATAGCAAATAAATCTGTTATACTAGTATTAGTAGATCGCAGTCCCTCTCCGGTTTCTATACAAGTAATAGCGTCTCGCAAATCTCTGCAATCTACCGGATAGTTATCCATGCTCTTCTTCAGTACGGATTCAGATATGGTAATCTGATCGTTATGCATAGCCCAGGCGAATGTCTTGGCATATCGCAGATACTGTTTAGCGTTTATCTTACTTTTCATTCTCTATTTTATTTATGGTGTCAAATATACGATAAACTAACTGAGGTACAACAGCGTTTCCATATGCCATTATACTTTCTTTTCTCCATCGAGGAAAGGTAATTCCGTCCAATTGGGTGGGAAACCCATCATCTCCGCCACAAACCGGGGATTGAGTTGGGAAGTTTTCCCAGGTGCTACCACTTGGGGCAAACGAATCCCGTAGGTAATACCTTTCTCGCTCATATTTTTCCCGTCCGTCAATTCCCTCTCCCCTTTCCGATCCCTCGTTGCCGGTGTCGGTAGTAACTTGTCGTATGCCAACTGCCTCAGCTGATTCATAGAGCTTGGATGACACAACTTGCCCTCCTCTTTCCTCCGCTCCATTTTCTTTACCTTCTGAGCTTCCGTTAATGGCGTGTTCCAATCCGTTGAATTTGGTGTCGGTAGCAATGATGTAGAGTCTATCTCGTTTGTGCGGAGCACCGATGCCGACAGCTGGTAATATAAACGGTTGGACTTCGTAGCCCTCACCTTCCAAATCAGCGTACACCTCTTCGAGAACCAATCCGTCCGACCAACTAAGCAGTCCACGAACATTTTCCCCCACGACATACTTTGGTCTGACTTCTCTGATGACCCGGAGCATTTCGGGCCAAAGATGGCGTTCATCTTCTTTTCCCAATCTTTTTCCAGCGGTACTAAAGGGTTGGATTGGGAATCCACCGGAAATAATGATGTCATCGTTTCTCCATTGTGTTCCAAATCTTTTTGAAAGTTCAGCGTTAATTGTGTCATATGTTAATGTCTTTATGTCTGTGTGGTGATATGCTTCGGGCCAATAGTGATTTAGTACTTTGTTTCCAAATTCATTTATTTCGCAACTAAGGTAATTTTTCCATCCAGCCCACTCTGAGGCCAAATCGAAACCTCCGATTCCGGAGAATAAACTAAAGTGTATCATTTTTCTTTGTGTCTGTTTTGTGTTCGCCTTTTACTTCCCAATAGTGATTACAAGTACCGTCTTCTTTTACCGGTACTTCCATGAAGTATGACTGATACTCTGAGGTTGGAGCTAAGAATCGGTAACAACTCCTCTTCTTCTTACAACCTTTTCCACTGCATTTTGTTATATCACTCATGGGGCAAATATAATACTAATTTTTATAATAAACGATCTTTGAAGAAGGTATGATTAAAGTAGTCCTCTGCTGTTGGGAATGGATGCATCACTTCTAGTGTTCCGTGTATCCAGGCGTTCATAATCTCTTCCTTTTCCGCTCTGAGCCCCGGACGCAAGTAAGTGGCGATTATATAGGATCGGGTCTCAGGGTTGAGCGCACCATCCCCTTTAATCTTCTCGATTATTTCTTCCAAAGGCGTATTCATTTCATTTGTTTTGCTAGTTCGGCTATATCCTGGAATAATTTACGGATCAAAGCAGAGTTCAATTTTACAAATACGGTCAGGAGCTTAGTATCTCTCTTTTCCTTACCTCTCAGCTTGCGTCTATTTTTTGCGTAGTACTTCATTTATTATTTTGAATTACTCGATTAATTCTTTCAAACAGAGGGCGCAATTCTTCTATACTATCCATACTCCACCCTTTTGTTCTTAAAACATAAAAACAACCTTCGTCATTATCAATTCCAAGGGAAGACTCGCATCCAATTGTCAACTCTTCTATTTCATCTGTTGTGCCATTACAATTACCTTCTTGGGAAAAAGTAAAATAACAACTCTCTAGTTTTGCTTTCATTTGTTACCTCCGTATATATTTCTCCAATAAAATCTTGAATAGTTGCGATAATATTCTATGCCACAAATTGTGTATAATTTAAACTCAACCAATCTATATCCCGTTATTGTTAAAAATTCTGCTAATCTTTTCATTTGTTACCTCCGTATGTTTCTACCGCATCAAACCATCCTTTTTTGTAAAAATCTTCATTTTGCTGCTCTTCCATTGCTTTGGCTTGTGCAAATTCTTCTGCCGTAATGTAGCCCTTTGGTCTGTATTTTTCTTCTAAAAATTCTACTGCTGTTTGTTGTTTGTTTTCCATGCTACAAATTAAGTACAAAACTTTACAAAAACCAAATATTATTTATTTTTTTTGCTTTCGTGATACTCTCTCTTTAAACGATCAGCTATCTCCATCGCCCTGGGATACGTCTTCATCGTTTTCCTGTTCCCAAACTCCCAAAGCTGATGACAATCCATACAGTATAGCATCCAATTTTCGGGATGCTGTCTCAAAGTCGGATAACTCCCCTTTGTAATGATATGCGATACGAACATCGGATGAAAGTGTGGAAGACGTATACCACATTCTTCGCATTGATGGTTCTGTCTTGTGGACCACATATTTTTGTACCACTCTATATCCCCTTTCATTAATTTATCCTAAATACTCTAGTACCATTCTTATTGGGTCTCCAGGTTACTCTTGCTACCTCACTATCAATTATCATATTCTCACCCATGTATGCTTTTATGTAATTGGAGTGTTCTCTCTTCTTTTCTTCTAGTTCCATAATCTGAGGCCCAATGGCAAGATACTCCTCAATGTGCTCATCTATCTCAGGAGTGCTGACAATTGAATTCTCTTCCGGATTGGCAAAGCGAGTATTCAAGTACTCAGCATATGCTTCTGTTCCATCAGGAGGAGGAGCAAACTGATCATAGTCCTCTCCTAGCTCAAGAGCCAAACGACCTGCTTCAACCCGATCCCAAAAGTCTTTGGTCACATTAGCAATAGCATCCATAATTTCCTGATCCTTCTCAAAGTAGTGGACTTTCAAATTTCTTCCGTCCTCAAGTGCAACTAAGTAACCTTTGTCTATACCAAGGCCCATCATGTAGGTTTGCAACTGCAAGTAATAAGATGGAGGAATACCACCTTCCCACTGCTTACTGCTCCAACCACTGATTGTCTTAATCTCAATAATTGCCTCAACATTGTCGAGATTAATCATACCATTTCTCACCCGGATATTGCTCTTACTTATTTGCAATCGATCTGGAGAGAAAAATAGGTGAGGATACTCAGGGTTTATAAGATAACCTACCGGCTCATACAAGGTACGAACTTTGGTCCCGGCCTCGTGGTTCTTAAGCATGGACTCATCATCTCCATCCCAATAGGAGAATATCTCAGCAACAGTCTGTTCCATAATAGTTCCCATGAACATAGGAATATTCTGCTGTGCCTTTTGGGGGATGAGACCAATCTTTTGGTAATATAATTCAGCTGGGCTCTTCCAACTGTTTACGCCCATTAATGTTCCGACCTCGGAGGCCCCTAAACCTTTAGAACGGAACTGTAGCCATTCGTCATAGGCTTTATCTTTGTTAATTTGTACTAGTTGTAGATTCATCTCTTAACACCCATTTTTCAAATTCCGCAGCAGCAAGCAGAGTCAACTCCACTACTTGCTGAGGATTGTACTTCTTATCTTCCTTTGCAATCCAACCATTCATCAGTTCAACTGCACTCTTAATAGAAGACTGGCGTATGATGGAAACCTGCTCACTAGCATAATGCTTCATGTGAACAGGTTCCACCTTTTTACCAATCTTATCAGCAAGAGTAGGATTAGCTACGCCTCGTGACATCAGAAGGGGAGATCTGAGTTTTCGTCTTCCTGATAAACTTCTTCTGTCTCAACAACAGCAGGACCGGCAACCATATTGTTATATGCTTTGCTCTCAGAAGCACGAGCATTCAACTCGTTAACCTTGTCAATCCGGAAAGCTTCAACCTCAGACCAATCTACAGAAACTAGTTCTCCTTTTTTGTTGAACACTTCTTCGGGCTCAGGCATACCTTCACCACGCTTATATGCCCACTTCAAAGTCTCACCACCTTGCTTGAGGAAAAGAGCGGATCTTTTCTTATCGTCTACAATCTTCAGCGAGGGGATGAATTCTACTTTCTTACTTACATCGATGTTTGGAGCACAGTGTGCAAAAGCAATGAAGTATGCAGTCTGTTTACCGCTGTCTCCCTTAATACGGATTTGCAGTTGATACACCTCGTCATCTTTGATGTCAATACACAGATCTGTACCATAAGTACCTTCTCTTGTACTGATGCCCAAAATGTAGCCCTCGATAGAATCGTACAGCTCATACTTCTTGTCACCTAAACTCTTGGCAATCTTGCCTTCTCTAATTGTCAGGTAAGTTCTCTTACCCATTCCAGTTTTTAATCCCATGTCTATTTATTTTAAAAATGTAGTGCGAAGATAATATAAGTTTTGGTAATTCCAAATTTTTTTCGTAAAATTGTAAAAGAATATGAACAACGAACTTAAAAACCGAATCTTGGGTCTTAAAAATCAACTTAAGCGTGGCGATATGGCTCGTATCGTAGAAAGAGTATCTGTCTTTGGTATTCAAAAGTATGATGTCTACAATATCCTATATGGAAAAAGTCTTGTAGATACTCAGAAACTGATACTAGTGATGAAAGAAGTAAAACGTTGCATCGATGAAAATGAACGTTACCTCGAAGAGTTCGAAATGAAAATTTCTGAAAGTGACGCTTGATGAATTAGACCGGAAAATAATTGAGCTTAAAAAAAGAGGGCTCAATATTCTGATTGAAAATGAACTGCTTGCCGATCTAAGAGGTCGGTACTATGAAACTGCTATTGACAAAAAAGTTGAGTCGATAACAAACCAGTTACGAAAGAATGTCTTCTTCTTAGGAACTATTCATGATCAGAACGTATCCTACTCAAAAATCAAAGAGTTTATGGGTATTACAACTGATTCTAATTTAAATAAGATTCTTTACGAAGACTACAAACTAACTTATATCAAGACAGCAATCACTATTGCGGAATTCTACGGAGTTCCGGTGGAGATACTATTATTTCAAGATTTAGAAGCCAATGAGCAAACCTTCAGACAACTCTATCCTGCTCTTTTCAGACAGGGTAGAAATTAAACCACTATCAGTCAACGAGTGTTGGCAAGGTAAAAGATTTAAAACTAAAACCTATACGAACTACGAGAAGGAGATGATGCTTCTTCTAAGGCCCCACGATTTCGAACAATCCAAGGAGCCTCTAGAGATTTCTCTCACTGTTGGTGTCAGCAACGTAGCTTCCGATGTCGATAACGTTGTAAAACCATTCCTGGATATCCTCCAAAAGAAGTATAATTTCAACGATAAGTACGTTTTTCGTCTCATCGTAGAAAAAAATTTGGTGGTCAAGGGGGCCGAATTTATTGAGTTTCACATAAAAAAGTGCATTCCGAAACATTTTTTACTTGACAAATAATTTTTCTTGTTGTAATATTGCAGAGCAGTCCGATTTGTAATGGGGGTATTGTTGCGGAACTGCCTGGCGAAGACGTGGAAGTGTGAAAAAGTGGAGCTGGACCAAAAACCACCTGACCCAATTTTCAAAAAGCGTAAAAACACGTTTTTTTTTGGAAAGGGGGGAAAGGGGGGTATGGTTTCTCTCAGGCTCCACATGGAAATGTGTTAACTTTAGCAAATAAGTTAAGACATTAAGTTAAGAATTTAAGTTAAGAAAATAAATAAATTAGGGAGAGCTATTTCTTTTTTTTATCTTTTTTCCATAATTTTGTAATAAATGGCGTTTACAATTACAAACCAACCAAAACAGTTTTTGCCAGAAAGTGAGAAAACTAAGATTTGGTACAAGGAGAATCTCCAATTCATAATGAGTCATTTCAATAAAAGAAATGATCGCATCAGTAGAATAAGACAGACAAGAGACTACGAAAACCCAATTGATGAAATTGTTCGTATGTACACTTACTACTTAGGGAGACAATGGAACAAAGATTATTACTACACTACTCAAGACCAAAATTCTTGCGACCTACCAACCGTATGGATTAATGGTCAGAAAGTGACATCTCTTGTTGACTACATGGTGGGTAACGCAATCAAAATGATTGAAAATATCGAACCATCTGTAAAAGCCCAAAGTAAAAGTGCTATAAACAAAAGAACTAAATTACTTGAAAGAGCGTTGTTAATGTTTGATGCTCCGGAGATTTTTAATACCTTCGCAGAGTTTGGTCTTGAATACAAACCACTTGGTAATGCAACTGATCAGATGGAGATTCCGGAAGATGTTTATCGTTACATGGAATATGATTACAGACAATACACCGAAGTATTGGCTATGCGTATGTGCGAAGATATCTTACACCGAAACGATTATAAGAACAAGTTAAAGCAAGCTTTTTTATATACTTTACTCGGAGGCCGAGTTGGTTTGGAAAATAGAATTGAAAATGGCAAGCAGTACTTTGATGTTATTCTCCCACACAATCTAATTTTGGATACAGCCAAAGATGATGATTTCAATCAGGAGGCGAGATTCGTAGGAAAAGTAGATTGGTTAAATACAACTGATGTTATTGAAAGATACCAAGAATGGTTATCACCGGAGGAGAAAGAAGAAATCAAAAACATCACAATGAATAACTTGTATCAGTTGCTTGATTTGACAACTCATCCTTACGCAACCAACTGGGCGTTTAACTATAACAATCTTCCTACCCTAGCTTGTGTTACTGGTTATTGGGTTGGTATGAAAGATTTGGGTTATGAGGAGTCTAAGGATAAATTTGGAAATACCCACATCTCCAAAATTCGCAATGGTCGTAAGAGCAAGTTTTGGACAAAGACAATTTACAAAGGAACCCTGATTGGTAATAAGTATGTTGTTGAGTGGGAAGAAGTAACTAACCAAGTTCGCAAGCATGACAATCCCGGAGACGTAGAACTTCCTTTGAAAGTATTTATACCCAATATGGTTATGGGCGAGAACAGATCTATTGTTGCTCGTTTGCACCAACACCAGGACCGTATTGATTACATCACCAATGAAATTACCAAGATGCTCAACCGGGCAAAAGGTAAGGTGTACCTGATCAATAAACAAAAGCTTGGTACATCTACTGCTAAAGACGTAATCAGCGATTTTGAACGTATGGGTATCCACATTACTGATGGATCTGCAACCGGAGAAGAATTTGTTTCAGGACAAGACGCACGTTTAGTAGAGGTTGTAGATATGACTCTTGATCCTAACGTACAGCAATTGGTAAACTTACGTAGAGAAGAGGAAAGACTGATGGAAGAAATCGTTAACATTCCTAAGATTGCTCTTGGTCAGCAGTCAGGATATGTTGGGGCCAAAACTCAAGCTGGAACTATTGCTCAGTCAAATTTAGGAACCACATACTTGTATCAAGGATTTATCGAGTTCTTCCAAAAGGAATTGGCTTTTGCACTTAATCAGTACAAAGTTTCTTTGATGACCGAATCTGAACAAGAGATTCCGGTTGTAGGAACTCGTGGTAAAGAGTGGTTGAAAATCACCAAGGAGTTTCAAATGGAAGAGCTCGGTGTTTACATCAAAGTTAAAGACTTCATGGATGATCAGGCTCGTGAACGTTTGATTGGTTTAGCCCAGGCTGCTATGCAGAACGGACTTATCGATATGACAGACTATGTTAAAATCGAACAGGCTCGTAGTTATACTGAACTGCTTGGTGACTTGAAATACTCTATGAATAAGAAAAAGCGTGATGCTGAAAAACAGCAAGCCATGGCACAGATGATGCAGCAGGCAATGATGGAACAGCAAATGGCTCAGCAACAAGGAATTGCACAAATGAAAGAAGAAGGTTCTAATTATCGTGCTGAACTTGGGGCTCAGAGCAAGATGGCTCAAGAAGCATTAAAGGCGGGACTATCAGAAGAAGGAAGTCCGGAAGAAGGATTAGCTGCTGAAGATGAAATGCAGAATATGGCGATGCAACAAATGATGGGCCAATAAAAAAATAGTTGTAAATT
>Ga0099848_1001257_pt1 | contig 11823 bp, 15 predicted proteins | sample CB_VirMetaG_3_FD_78179 | JGI IMG/M metagenome (GOLD analysis project Ga0099848, IMG submission 78179) | Freshwater to marine saline gradient viral communities from Chesapeake Bay - CB_1508_1S Viral MetaG | ecosystem: Environmental > Aquatic > Marine > Coastal | place: USA: Chesapeake Bay... | reverse complement strand
ACAACAAGACCCTCTATTGAAACACCGCTATAAGATAAATTAACGGTATTTCCATCAATAATTGTTGTAGTGTTAGCAGTAAAAATATAACCACTATCTTGAGTCAAACCACTATTTGATGGAGTAATAGCAGACAATGAACTATCTACCAAACTTATTCTGGAATCTGACCACGTAAATATTGTTGTTGTAGCGTTACCAGAAAAAGTATTACCAGTTAAATTTACATATTCTTCAGTAGTTCCAGTATTTGAAGAATCTACACCACTAGTTAACCCACTAAATGGTAAACCAAACACGGTCCCACCAATTAAATCGGTAAACGTTTGCTCCCTTTGTTTTATCTGTCTATTATCGGAATAGTCTAATTTTGTTCTAAACCCCATATTAAAATGATTTTATTATAAATATTACCAAATTTCATTATATTTATAAATAAAGAGATAAATATGAAATTTAATAAAAAGGATTTCGAAGAAAACTATAAACCTAAACCCAAAGAGGTTGAAGAATTATATGACCCAAAAAAAGGTGAAATAGGGGGTGACACCGTTATTACTCAAAATCAAGTGGGTACAGACACACCAGTAATACCTGGTGATAATACATCTGATAGAAAAAAAGATATATCACAAACTACCCAAGACTATGTAAGTAAAACTAGAAATACATCAGCAGATTGGGCAAGGTCCAGATTTGCCATGGGTACACCATATGGTAATTATTCACCAATTTCCGAAGATGAAACTTTGGAAGAAAGTGCTAAAGAAAAGATGAAGAAAATTGTTAAAGAACTTTTACAACAAAGAAATGACACAATGGATTTAGTTAAACAAGGTGATTTTTCAGATTTAAATCAAAATAAAGTAAACGACATAGAAGAACTTAAAGATATACAGATAACTAATCTAGTTAATGAAATGATAAAAAGTCTAGAACAAAAGAGTGACGATTTTAAAAATAAAAACATGGATTTGATTGGAATAGTATTAAATCATTTAATAATTAAATTAGGTAATAAAATAGACCCTAAAATTAAGAGTATAATTAAAAGTAGTTTATAATGAGTACAATTAACGAAAGAAATGAAGAATATGAAAGTAGTACTTTCCAAGTACCACCACAATTTCATTCGTTGTTGGGTAAAAAAATAACTGGTAACAACATTACCACTAAGATTAGTAGGTTATCCAATAAAGAAAATTTGACCGATGAGGAGCAAAGAGTTCTTAGATGGCTTAAGGGTAAAGATAACGCTGAAACCAACAAGATTGATGCTAGAAAAAGAATTACAATGAAAACTGATGGTGTTGGTGCTAAGAAAGGTGGAAATGCGTTTATAGATACACACGAAAAGGATAGAGATAATACAAACCCAACAAAGGTTGGAGGTCTAGCTGATTTAAAGGTTAGAGGTAAACATTCAAAGGTTTCTGACCAAATTGAAAATAATAGAGTACAATATTATGAATCATATGAGAAAGAAATACAAAATATGAAATATTTAATAGAGTACATGGATAATAACAATAATAAAACAATTCAATCATGAGTAATAAATTAGAACAAGCAGCTATTGCCAACAGAGAAAGGCTTATCGCTAAGAATAACTACAACAATGAGGATGATGCTAATAACTACACTGCAAAGCACACTAGAGCACTTTCTGACAACAGAACACCTATTTATGGTAAGGGTACTGGTATATTCCTAGACACTTACAACGGTGGTGGTGATTATGATGTTAATGGTAACCCAGCAATTGCTGGTTCTGGTAGACTTGCAGCATTTGCTAATAATAGTTCTACTTGGGGGTACGGACCAACTAAGTATTATACAGCACCAGACACTAGTCAGAATAAAGGACAAGTAACCATTGTATAAAAAATATTTAAATGAAACTTTACAATATATATAAATCTATTATATTAGAAGAAAAAACCCTATTAACTGAAGGTGTTAGAGATGAAATTCTTAAGGCTATTAAGGGTAAGTATAATGTATGGTTTAAATATAGAGAAGATGATAATACAGTTACCGATAGGTATGTTCAAATTTATGATTTGGGTATGTCTAAAGGTGGGAATGAGATGATTAGCGCATACCAGTTAGGTGGTAACATTAAACCTAGTAAAAAAGGTAATAAAGCCTATGGGTGGAAACAATTTAGATTAGATAAAATCATTGATGGGACAATTAAACCAGTAAATATGACATATAATAAACCAGTTAGTGATTTACCATCTTACGGGGCGGGACCTAAATTTAATAAAACGGGTAATAAAAATATGGTAGGACAAATAACAAAAGTAAATTTTAACGAAAAATGAATGCAATACCACAACCAGCAGACTTAAGTAAACTTAAAGGAATCTTAGGTAAAGCTAAAGCTGTTATGAATACAGTAAATGAAGGGAAGTATCAACCAGGAAATATTGATAGTTCAGTATTAGTACAAAATACAGACAACTATTTAGATGCGTCTGCAATAAATCAAATTGGTCAAACTATACCACAACAAATGGGTAATGCTGTTAGACAACCAGGTCAAATAACTGAAGCAGCTATTAGTAAATCAAAAATGCCAGAAGCTATCAAGAAATTAATGATGGAACAACCAATACAGCAACCAGTAATGAATCACACATTTAATCTAGATGATGTTTCAGATTTAATTGAGAAACCTATGCCAGCACCTTCTGCTAGACCAAGACCTCAAATGAACGAATCTGTTATGACACAACAAAATGATAAATTCACAGTTAGTGAATCAACTTTAAGAAGTATTATTAAAGATGTTCTTATTGAATATTTAGCAGGTGATTATCAAAAGCAATTAAGTGAAGGTGTTATTAAAAAAACAATTAATACACTGATTAAAGAAGGAAAGATTAGAACAAAGCAGTAATAAATAAAATAATATAATAGTATAAAGCCCGTATTATACGGGCTTTTTTATTTATAAAAAAATAAGACAAAATAGCCTTTACTTAGCTAAAAAAAACCACTATAATTGTATTACAATCTGGGAGCACGATTATAAAAAAACCCAGAAATAATAAATAATATAATAAAAAAATATGACACAAATTAAAATTGATGCCCCAGTAGGTCGTAAAGTAAGGGTTTTAGTACACCCTTCAGACCGTACTGGGGTAGGTTAAGGCTACTATAGAAGTACTAAACCACACATTGCATTAGAAGAATTTTATCCAGAAGACTTCCACATTGATATTGATTACCAACCTAGATATAACGATGAAGAATGGCTTAAACAATATGATATAATTCATTACCATAGAACATTTGGACCATACGAACAAATGGAAGAAACACTTAATAGATTAGACAAGTTAAATATTATTAGCTTTATGGATATTGATGACCACTGGGCACCAGGACAACACCACCCAGCATATCATGTTATTAAAAATAGTGGTATGGATAAAAAAATTAGGGAGAATCTTAAGTTAGCTAGAAATATTATTACAACTACTGAAATTTTTGCTGATACTATTAGACAAATAAACCCTAATGTATTTGTACTACCTAATGCTATCGACCCTGAAGAAAAACAATACATACCTAATCCAGAACCTTCTGAAAGACTTAGAATAGGTTGGTTAGGTGGTTCATCACACTTACACGATTTAAAAATAATGGAGGGTGTTGCGGGACAATTAAAGAACGATAAGTTAATTGATAAAGTTCAATTTGTTATCTGTGGTTTTGACCTTAGAGGTACCATGACAGTTATTGACTCCAAAACAGGCCAACAAACACAAAGACCGATTAGACCAATGGAAAGCGTTTGGTACAAATATGAACAAATATTTACTAATAACTACCAAACTATTAGTGAAGACTATAAGAAACATTTATTAACGTTTACTAAAGAGGAATACGCTGATGTAAATAATGAACCATATAGAAGAGTTTGGACTAAACCAATTACAACATATGCAAGTAATTACAATTTATTTGATGTATCGTTAGCACCTATTGTGGAACACACATTCAACAAGGTTAAATCTCAATTAAAAGTGATTGAAGCTGGGTTTCATAAAAAAGCTATTATCGCACAAGACTATGGTCCATATCAGATTGATTTAAAACCATACTTAGTTAAGAGTAGTGATAAAAAGGTCCACGAACCAATCGTAGATAAAGATGGTAACGCTTTATTAGTTAGTACATCTAAGAACCATAAGGATTGGTATAGAAATATTAAAAGACTTATTCAAAATCCAGAAATGGTTAAGGATTTAAGTACTAACCTATACAACACTGTTAAAGACACTTATAGCATTGAAGTAGTATCTAAGGATAGACGTGAATTATACATGTCAAAATTAGGCGTGGAAAAAAATAATGAAAAACTTGTTGAAACTGTAAAATAAAAATAGTATATTTGTAACATATTATGGAAAAATCTGAAAAATTAAAATTAGTATTTGACTTCATAGCTGATTATTTATCCGAAGAAACTGTAAATGAAACTGTAAATGAAACTGTAAATGAAACGGAATCAAATGACGATGATTTACTAGGTAGTAAAGGTGACGAAGATAAATACAGAAGGACTTTAGAAATCATGAAAAAGGTTGAGGATATCGATAAAACGCAGTATAAGATAAGGAACGAAGTTAAAGATAGAGTAAGGCCTATAATAGATGAGATTAAAAAGGTTAAGACTGAATATGAGGATAAACTAATTTCTGAACGTGATAAAGATAGAACTGGTGTTACCTTGGATGATAACGGTAATCTAATTAAGGTTTCAGTATCACCTTTAGGTAAATCAGATATGAAAGAAAAATCGGGTGAAGAATTAGATAAACTTAAAGAAAAAGATTCACCAAATAACATAGATTAAATTTTAAAACTAAATAATATGATTACAGAAGAAAAAATCAAAAAAAATGCACAAAAATTCAATAACACTGGAGTTAAATACGGTGTTGTTAATGATGAATTAATGGATTTATTAGGTGTTGGGTTTATTACCGCACCATGCACAACTACTACTAACCTTTATGGTGCGTATGATGGTGGTCTTATCCAACACATACTTAATGTGACTAAGTACGCAATAGAAATCAACGAAATGTTACCTGAAAGTAAACAAGTCACTAAAGACTCTATTATTAGAGTTTGCCTTGTTCACCAAATCGGTAAAGCTAATATGTATGCCGAACAAACATCTCAATGGCATAAAGACAATAGAGGTGAAATGTACACGTTCAATGATGAAGCATTAAGTATGAGTACCGCTGAACGTTCAGTGTTTTACACATTGAAATCTGGTATTGCATTAACTGAAGATGAAGTATTTGCTATCTACAACTATAATAGTGATTTCGCTCACTGGTCTATGAATAAGCAAGGTGAAAAATTAGCATCTTTACTTAAGACAGCTAATATGATTGCTATAATGGAAGAAAAATAGTTAAGTATGAAGATTGATGTAGATAAAATAAGGGAAAAATTATTTGAAGCAATTGACCCTAATAATCCATATAGTTTAGATGAATTTAACGAAGAGTATACTAATGTTAGTCATACTGCAGGTGTGATTGAAACACCTAAGATTCCAGTTAAATTTATTAATAAATCAAATAATCAAGACCCTGAGTACCAAACAAGTGGTGCGGCAGGGTTTGATTTTAGAGCGAACTTATCGGAAGGCGAAACTATTGTGTTAGGAGCATCTGGTAGCGGAAATAACATTGCTATGATACCTACAGGACTTTATTTTGAACTCCCTAACACACTTGAATTACAAGTTAGACCTAGGAGTGGTTTAGCTGCTAAAAAGGGTGTGACGGTTCTTAATAGCCCTGGTACAGTGGATAGTGATTATAGAGGTGAAGTAAAGGTAATTTTAATTAATCACGGGACAGAAATGTTTGTTATTCAGAATGGCGATAGAATAGCTCAAGGTGTAATTGCTGTAGTTAGTAACAAACAATTTATTAGACTAGAGAAGGTTGATGAATTAAATGATAACACTGAAAGAGGCGAGAAGGGATTCGGGTCAACTGGAATAAAATAAAAGATAGATATGATTAGTTTAGTATATTGTACAAGGGAGTCAAAGCCAGAACATAAAGAACACTTAACAAAGGTGTGTGGAAACCCTAATGTTGAAGTGATTGAATATGTTAACAAAGGTGAAGGACTTACTAAGTTTTACCAAAAAGCATTAGACGAAGCCAAGAATGATATCATCGTGTTTTGTCATGATGATATTCTATTAGAAACAAAGCAGATAGCTAAAAAGATAACCAAGTTATTTGATGAGAATCCAGAGTATGGCATTATCGGTGTTGCTGGTACTAAGTACTTAGCTGATAACGGTAGATGGTGGCAAGACCCTAAACAAATGTATGGTAAGGTTAAACATACGCACGAGGGTAAGTCATGGTTATCAAGTTATAGTGCTGATTTAGGCAAGGAAGTTACCGAGACGGTTATTGTTGACGGTTTATTCTTTGCTGTGAATAGAAAAAGAATCAAGAAAGGGTTCAATAAAGAAGTTAGTGGATTTCACTTTTATGATATTGATTTCTGTTTTAGAAATTACCTAGAAGGCGTTAAGGTTGGTGTATGTACAAACATCAGGGTAAACCATATGTCTATTGGTGAAACTAATGAAGAATGGGAAGAAAATAGAAAGGTATTTGCTGATAAATACAAAGAACAATTACCAGTTAAAATAAAGAGGGATTTTAACAAAGAAAAATTAAAGGTATTAATTGGATGCATTAGTTTCCAAGGATATACTGGTTCAGAACTTTATGTGTATGAGTTAGCTAAACAACTTACTAAGCAAAATTGTGAAGTAACAATTGTTTCTAATGTGGGTAACCCATTGAATATGTTGGTTAATAGGTTAGGTATTAAGTGTTATAATATACAAGAACCGCCTGGTTATAAGTTAGGTGACGGTCAATGGAGTATTAACACACCAAATGGGCCACAACCATCAAACCCTAATACTCTATACAGATTAGCACCAGTTGATTTTGATATTATACATGCGAATCATAAACCAATTACTGAACAACTCTTAAGATTATACGGTGATATACCAATGGTTTGTTCTGTACATTCTGAAGTAATCTCACTTGAGGAACCAGTATCATCTGATTTAATTAAGAAGTATATTGCGATTAGACCTGAAATTAAAGAACATATCATTAATAATTTTAGTATTCCAAAGGAATCCGTAGAGGTTATTTATAACCCAATTGATACGGATAAATTTCATGTGGTTAATAGTACACAGAAAAGAGATAAAAAAAGAATCCTTTTCGTTGGTACGATTGACTATTTAAGAAAGGAAACAATACAAGACTTAATTAACACAACCAAAGAAAACGGTGAAGAGTTATATATCATTGGTAAAAACAATGATAAATACTTAAACGATATGCTTGCAGGTAATGACCATGTTAAGTATTTCCCACCAACTAATAGAGTTCAAGACTACATACATCAATGTGATGAAACTGCAGGTATACTTCTAGGTAGAACTACAATTGAAGGGTGGTTATGTGGTAAACCAGGTTGGATTTATGATGTAAATGATAATGGATTAGTTTTATCTAAAACATTCCATGATGTCCCAGAGGATGTCGATAAATTTTATGGTGAAAACGTGGCTTCAAAGATAAAAGATTTATATGTAGATGTGATAAACAAATAAAATTTAAAAATGATAATATTAACCACATTATATAATGCTGAGAAATATATTGAACGATGTATTGGTACTATGTTAGTACAAACACACAAAGATTTCAAATGTTATATCACAGATGATATGTCAACTGATAACTCAGTTAAACTTGCCAAGGATATGATTATGGGTGATGATAGATTCATTTTGATTGAAAACACCGAAAAGAAATATCAACCAGGTAATTATGACCAAGTTATTAGAAATAATCCAGATATCAGTGATGACGAAATATGTATAGAATTAGATGGTGACGATTGGTTCCCAGATAATAAGACGCTTGAAAGGATTAATAACGTTTATAATGATACCAATATCTGGATTGCGAATGGTAGTTTTAGATACGCTAATGGCAGACCAGGTTTTGCTGCACCGCCTAGAAACATAGATACCATTAGACGAGAAGTATTTACTGCATCACACGTTAGAACATGGAGAGCTTTCTTATGGAGAGCAATAGAAGAGGATTATTTAAAGGATGAGAATGGACAATACTGGCAAGTGGCTGGTGATTTGGCTTTTATGTATCCAATGATTGAGATGGCTGGACCTGAACACTACAAGTTCATGACGGAAATAAATTACATATACAATGAAGATAATCCGTTAAATGACCATAAGGTAAATATGCCAGCTGTTAGTCAAACTGTAGTTAAAATAAGAAACAGAAAACAATACAAAAGACTTAATAGATGAGTTCGCACATTAAAAATATGATAACAGACTTAATAACAACTAAAAATGTTATTAACTATGATAAAATTATATCCGAATGTGAAATTTATATTTCAAATGATGAGAAAACTGATATTAATTTTATAGTACCAGTTAGACATAGATTTAGTTTTAGTAAACCGTTATATGATAGTTTTAAAAACGCTAGAGATAATGTTGATTTAAAGATATCTTTTACTATCGTTGAACTTTCAGCTAAAAGTGAACATAAAAACTTCTGTGTTAATAATGGTATAAATTATATTTGGTATAAAACCAAAGAAGATGAACCATTTAATAAGTGTTTAGGTTTAAATCTTGGTGTCTTTTTATCAAACAAGTCCAATTCATTTTTGTTTCATGATATTGATTGTTTAATTCAAAGTGATTTTTTTGTTAAACTTAAAGAAAATATTAACAAAAAAAACGCAAAGGCAATTCAAACTTTTCATGGTAGGAGAGTATTATATTTAAATCAAAAATTAACTAATTTGATATTAAATGGTGCATTAGATGTTGATACATTACACTTTGGTTATGATGGTGTAACACCACCATTTAATGTAGGTGCACCAGGAGGTTCAATATACATTGAAAAAGACCTATTCTTTCAAATAGGTGGATATGACCCAGAATTTTTTTATGGTTATGCGCCAGAAGATATATTTTTTTGGAAAAAGGTTGAGTTATTTGAGGTTATGCATATATCGGATGACCCAAAAATTGATATATTTCATATGAACCATAAATTAACTTCTGGAACTAATCCAGATATCGATAAAATGCATCTAATACATGCCGCTTTTAATGAATTACCAGAAAGACATAGAAAAGATTTAATTAAAATTAAAGAAAACGCTATAAAAAAATTTTATTATGAGTAACCATATATCAATCGTAATAAGTACTAGAAATGCAGTCCAATATGTTGAAAAATGTCTAGATTCAGCTTTAAATCAAAATTACGATAATTTTGAAGTGATATTCATAGACGCATGTTCAACTGATGGTACATATCAAAAAGCCTTAAATTTTTCCAAAGACTACAATAACATAAGAGTTATTAAAAATGAAACAAGGAAGTATCAAGGGGAGAACATAAGAATAGGTACTGAAATGTCGCCAGAGAAATCTATAATAGTCACACTAGACGGTGACGATTGGTTTCCACATAACGATGTACTAAAAACGGTTAATAAAATATACAAAGAACAAGATTGTTGGATGACTTATGGTACTTATGAAGAATACCCATACAGAAGCGTATCTCACATTTATGAAGAATACCCACTTGAAGTTCGTAGAGATAAAAAGTTTAGAGAATATAGATGGTTAGCTAGTCATTTAAGGACTTTTAGGCGTGAATTATTTCTAAAAATAACCCCAGAAGATTTAAAAGACCCTAACACTGGTGACTATGTATCTATGGCGCCAGACTTATCATTCCAGTTCCCAATGTTAGAAATGTGTGGAGCGGATAAAAGTTATTATGTTTCTGATGTTTTATATGTTTATAACAGGGAAAACCCTATGCAAGAAACCAAGGTTAACCAAAATGAAATTGATAGGATTGAAAAAATGTTGAGAGGTAAAAAACCATATGAAACTTTAAATAAATTATATAATGAATAAAGATATTTTTGTATTTGCCATAGCTTATAACTGTGGTATTATTGTTAATAAGTGTTTGGAATCTTATCACAAGTTCCATAGTAAACCAATCCATATATTTGGAACAAAATCCGATTTAGAGGTAATTAATAAACACGAAAATAATATCTTGATTGATGTATCAGATGATGATGCACTAAAAAACCTTTATAAGCAAGGCCATATGGGTACCGCATATATATGGGCTAAAGTGATAAATAATCAATATGGTGATTATAGTAAAGTTATCCAAATAGATAGCGATGTAGTATTCCTTAAAGAATGTTTATCCGACATCACTAATGGTTTTGATGAAGGTTACGATTTAATTGGTGCTAGAAGGTCATATAAATCAATACCAAATTTACAAGATGTGGTTAGTACATTTTTTATAGGTGTTAATTTGACCAAGATAAGAAAAAGAAACTTTAACGAGATGCACAGAATGTGTGCTGGGGTCTTTAATCCAGCTAAGCATAAAATAATTGATTTCTTCGACCCAGTATCGTTTGATATACTTTATAATGGTGGTAAAATCAAATATTTAGATTTTAAAGAATATGGCTCTTGTGATGAAAATTTTAATTTTGACAATGGGCATCCAGAAATGAATGAACTATATGATTATGGTGATAAAATAATTCATTTTGCTGGGATAGGTTCTGGTATGAATTTTTATAACAACGGGGATGGTAATGTCCCCAAAACATATACATTATGGGCTAAGAAAAGGTTTTCTCTTTACATGAAATTATTCTATGATGAAAACATAGATGTTGAATATGATGTGAATGATTATGAATTAACCAAGAAATACCTATCCTAACCTTTATTTTTATAATTAAAATTATATAATTGAAATATGAATAATATTAGAATTTTTTGTGGTTGGGATTTAAAATTTAATTTACAACATGAAAAACAAATTGAACTATATGTTGACCAAGTACCAAGTACTCCAACACCACCAAATACGGTTAGATTTGTATTTTTGTTAGAACCACCAGAGATAAAGAACATTGGGCCACAAGCATTAAATGGTTTAAATACTGGTAGATATAATTATCTATTAACGCATAATCAAGAATTAATAAACGCTAGTGATAAAGCACACTTATTTGAGTTTGCAACTAGTTGGGTTAAAAACTACCATTTTCCAGAAAAAAAGTATGAAGTTTCAGCATTGGTTGGTGGTAAAAATATGGCACCAGGTCATGGTTTAAGGACCCAATTGCTAAAAAGAGAGATGTCAATAACCAAACCTAAAAAAATATTTGTTAGTGGTAACTTTCCACCTAGGGATATGGATATAAAGAGATTTTCAGTTTTAGGTAAAGATAAATCCCCACTATTTGACAGTCAGTTCCATATATGTATTGAAAATGCTAAAAGACCTAATTGGTTTACCGAGAAACTTATTGATTGTCTAATCACTAAAACGGTGCCGATATATTGGGGTTGTCCTAATATTGGTAACTGGTTCAATTTAAAGGGGTTCATAATCGTTGATAGCGTTGATGAAATTATTTCTGCGGCTAACTCCATCACACCAGAACTTTACAATGAAATGTTACCATACATTGAGGAGAATTACGAAAAAGCTATACCTCTGTCAACAATAGAAGATAGACTCATTAATAAAATGTTAGAATTGGTAAATGGATAAAGTCACAATTAAATTACAGGGTGGATTAGGTAATTATTTATTTCAAATT
>Ga0099848_1001253_pt1 | contig 11853 bp, 13 predicted proteins | sample CB_VirMetaG_3_FD_78179 | JGI IMG/M metagenome (GOLD analysis project Ga0099848, IMG submission 78179) | Freshwater to marine saline gradient viral communities from Chesapeake Bay - CB_1508_1S Viral MetaG | ecosystem: Environmental > Aquatic > Marine > Coastal | place: USA: Chesapeake Bay... | reverse complement strand
TGCCGAACGGCGAGCGCGTCGTAATTTCTGCACCTTTGTACGGTTCAGGCTCTTCTTCCTCTTCCAAACCCGCTAGTGCGAGCATTGGCAGCACGGACGAAAGATTAAGCCCTGATGTTTGTTGACCGGTACCGCTCACGTCTGGTGCGTACGCACCTGAAGCGTCAAACCCCGGCGTGCTTGACTGTCCCGATGCAGGGCCGCCAAGACCTTGTCCTGGCGTCAGACCGAGCGCTTCATCAATCTGCTGTCCGATAGCTGCAACATTGTTCGTCGGTGTAACACCAAGCCCTTGATTGACCTGCCCGCTAACATTGGATGCGATACCTTGCCCCATGCCCGATATGTTCATGCCCAAATTTACTGCACCGGGCGGTAGCCCTGTCAATGCAGCAATAGCATTGTTTACAGCCGATACGGCTGCTTGTCCTGCGATCCCGCCCACGTTGCCGTTGATGGCGTTAGTGACCATACCAGGAGGAACGCCAAGCTGATTGGCAGCGATGCCAATAGCTGCGTTGGCTACGGTTTGTCCAATGGAAGTTTGACCAGAAGCGAGGCCGCCAAGCGTTTGTGCGGCTGTCATGGCCGTGCTGAATCCCGGCGCTACAAAACCCATAAGCATGGGAACGGCGACGTTGGCAAAACCGTGCACAGAAAAAGAGGCGGCTAACTCATCTATTGACTGCGTTGGGTTGTTGGGGTTCAATCCCTGAAGTGAACCGAGTCCTGCTTCCTGCAATGCTGCAAGATCTGCTGCGGTGATGTTTGAGGCTTCATCTGCAACGGGGTTTGGATTGACGGACACCTGCCCAAGGCCACCGTATCCCGCTATGGTAGACGGCTCAGCAGGCGCGTTTGCAGCGGCTGCTGCATCATTACCAAACCCCCCGCCTACATCCATCCCGCCAAGCGCGTCTGAAGCAGCGGCCGCATCAGCGGCTGCATCCGCAGACGAATCCCCGCCCTCGCCGGGGCCTGCGTCGCTTTCCCCGCCGTCCCAAAACCGCAGTACGCCGTATTCGTCGATTGTCATGTCAGATCCCAAAATGACAGCGAGCCGATGGCCGTGTGCGTGCCAGACAGGGTGCGGACAGCCAGCGTGTAGATGTCCGACGTGCCGGCGATGGTCGAGCCAATCTGCAAGTCCCAGTTGTAGTTCTCAGGCGAGTCCACCGAGCCGCTGATTTGCGCACCGGACGAGGTGTAGGTGTTCCTGATGATGATGCCACCGGTATAGCTCGTAGCCGACACGTCGTAGTCCACGTTGGCTGAGTCTGAAGCCACGAAGGAGGCGCCGGTCAGCGTCGGGTTCTTCACCAGCACAATCTCAAACTCAGCGTTTGTCCCGGATCCCAGTACCGAGTATCCGTCAGGAAGCACCACAGCACCAGACCTGCCAGACGCAAGCCGGATGGAGACAAGAGGCACGAAACTCGTGGAGATACTGGAATTGGCAGCGGCCATCCGGGCCACGTTGAGATTGACCCGCTTCTCGTAGCCGCCTTCACTGATGACGCTGGAGCAGATCTGCTTCAATTTGGCACTGGAGCCAAGAACTCCCAAATTCTCAACTTCGTACCGCACCGGCAGGATGGCCGTCGTCATGTAAACAGACGTGAGGTTGTTGGCGTTCTGGAACGTGTGGCAGATGATGACCTGCCCGTTGATCACGAATCCGCAGCGAACCGATCCGACCCCCAGCCACTCAAAGTCCTGCCAGAAGATCTGCGACTTGGTCACGTCCACCGTGAAGCCTGAATCTCCAGTGCCGTCCAGCTTGTCGCCGTTCCAGTCAGTCTGGGCTACGGGGGTGTCTACCGCCAAGCCGGAAACGTACGTCCTGCGCACGATGTAGAGCGTTGACCCGCTACGCTCGAAGAACACGCCGTTCTGATCGTTGAAGTAACCTACACGCATCCGAAGCTCAGCCTGCGCCTCGCTCATCACGAACGTGTTCAGTGTCAGCAGGCTCTTGCCCGGTTGGTACGAGAACGAGCGCTTGGTCTGCCTGATAACTTTGTCACCGGATGCGGTGGTGGTGTTTAACTCAACCGTGGACTCATTGGCGACGTAGGTCACCGTACCCGAACCGGTCAACGCTTCGCTGAAATCATCATTCTTCTGGTAGCGATTTTGTGAATCAAACAGCGTGTACGGCTGACTCATCCGGGCGCGGCCAAAGGCATCAAGCGCGGTGCCGTAGAACTGGACGTTGACAGGTTGAGCGTTCACGATCTGCTCCAGCAGGGTGTCCAGTTGGTTGAAGTACAGACGCAGAACCTTGAGCAGTTCATCAAAGTATGACCTGTTGTACTCCGTCGTAGGAAGCGGCAGAGCAGGTGCCCTGAACCGCTTGATGATGTTGGCCCAGAAAGTCATCTACGTCCATCCGGCCTGATGTCGAGACGCGGACTACCAAGCTGCCACGTTGTATCAAGTTGGTTCGACTCGATCTTCATAGCCATCTGTCGTCCACGAACCCGCGTGTAAATCTGCCCAGTGAACTTTTCCAACGGTATCGTCGCCGTGCGCGTGACGTTGGCGTAGCTTGTGCCGCCAACTGACTGCTCATTACCCACTTGGTTGTACCCAGAGCCCGAGTTCGCCAACGGGTACAGATACATCGTCGCTGTCGGGTTGGATGCCGTGGAGCCGTTGAACGTGATGTCAGGCAGCATGCGCCAAATGAACGAGAAGTTGTGCCCGTCGTCGATGTCGAACTCAGACGACAGGATGTAGGCATTGATCGCGGTAGGAGTACCGGTCTCGTTGTCGTTCAGGCCATTTTCGTGGTTGACAAGGTTCAGGCTGTACGTGGCTGCGACAGGGTAGTCGCGCAGACCGGAGTCGATCCAAGCTGTACGTGCCATCATGCCGTAGTACCAAATATCCTCTTGGTAGTTGTAAACAACGTAGCGATCAACGGTGTCAGAGTTAGCAGAGCAGTAGAACCACCATACCTCGTTGAAACCCTCGTTGGTGCCCGCAAAAACCTGTGAAGACTGAAGCAGGTTGATGTCACTGAAGACGTAGCGCCGCAGATCACAGCGAAGCGTGTTGACGCGCCCGTCATAGCGGTAGAACTTGTCCACACCCATCCAGAACACGACACCTGAGGCCACAGCTACGCAGTTGGGGCTGACGATGGAGATGTTGTCCCCGAGGATCTGCGAACCCCAGACAATCGGAGGCCCGAGATACTGCAAACCATACAGAGCTGAGTCGGTCCAGACCAAGATCTCCTGCCGAGACTGAAGCTGAGCAACGATCTCAGAGCCACGGGACAGTCGCAAATCACCCGCTTGGTTGGTCGCAGCAGGGGTCCACAGCGCTATGTTCTCTTGGTCAGACCAGCGGATCAGCATCGGGTCAAGGTACGTCTCACCCAGCGGGTTGGTGCCGAAACAAAGCGTGAAGCGCGATGCGTCCGAGACGATGATGCCGTTCTGCACTGTGGGCGCGTTGGAGGCCCCAGAAAGGTCTGAGAGCGGCAGGCCCCGAGGGGAAATGCTGTGCACACCAGACTGTGTGCCTGAAGTGTTGATGGCAGCGCCACCGGATGTAGCAGCCAGTTCAAACGTCGTACCGGTCGAGTTGACCACGTAGTACGTCACACCCGGCGTGAGGCCAGTTGGCAGGGATCCTGTCGTGATGAGTGAGAGGGCCGTGCCATCAACGAGGCTGATGGTTGTTGTGACCACACCGGGCGATGCAATTGTCACGGTGAATGTGGTTGACGCAAGGCCGATGCTGGCGTTCCAGTAGTAAACACCGCCGCCACGCGGGCCGTAGACCAAGTCCTCGCCGTAGTTGGCTTGGCTCCACAGACGGATCTCGGTGTTCGACACCGATCCGATACCCCAAGGCCCAAGACCCCAGCCACCACCTCCCCAGCCCACCATCGGGACCGCTGTCGCGGAGCCTACATTGACTTCATACGCCGCTGCAACCGCAGTGCCGCCACCAGCGGCCACAGTAGACGAAGCCGCCGAACCTGCTGTGATGGTATAGGTCGTCGGAGAAGGGGTGGATTGGACTTGATACGTGCTGTTGAGATCCAGGCCCCCGACCGTTGAAGCGTTGCTGAACGTGACGAAATCGCCAATCTGCGCTCCGCCTGCTGCGTCGGTGACTGTGACCGTGGTCGATCCGCTTGTCGTTGCAAACGGGTTGCTCAGGATGTTGGTATCGCGCAGGGGCGTGATGTCGTAATAAGCGCCGCCATTTTCGATGTAGAACTGGAGGTTGGTCCCAACACCCATCAGATTAAGGAACCCGAGCGTCACCCAATTCCACAGCGAACGGCAGACGCCCAAAAACGAAAACTGGGAGATACGCTCCCAGCCGCCAATCTTTTCAGGTGTCCCTTGGCGAAATCTTATTTTGTCGCATTCGTAGAATCCGCCCTCTGTGGTATATCGGGTATTTTCGCGGTTCACCCCACTTTTTAATTGAAGTTTTTTAAGTGGCATATTTCACCTCAAAAAGCCCGAGTGCCGTTCTTGTCAATGATGAGCGTCTGTCTACGATTGCGTGCTGAAAAAGAAATATGTACCCAGCGGTAGTATTCGAGCAGGCACTGGTCGAAGAGCAAAGGGCTGTCCTTGACGGCCTGCACGATCTGCTCAGGCGTACCGAACTTGGGGCATGTGAAGTCCACCGCTTCGCCGCTCATGTGCTGGCTGTTCTTGGAGCCGCCGATGGCTTTGTTCAGTTCCGGGCTGCGGTAGGCTGAGGAGACGAGAACCGGCTTGCCGCCCAACAGGTCGCGGACGTCCTCCATGCACCGGGCGGTGGCCTTCAGCACGGGGACAAGTTCAACGGGCGGATCGTTCTCGATGCCCATGCGAGCAGCCGTCTGGCTGTCAGTGAACTCAGTCAGCGAAAAGTTGGGCGAGAGCATCATTTGGACGCGACTCCCTTGGTCTTTTCAAACGTCCTGAGGCCGCCGATACCAAGCATGCCTGAGAGTACCACCCACAACAGATCGGTGTCCACAGACGGCGGCACAGGCCAGCCCTGCGTTGAACTGAGCCAGGACAGGACCGGATGTCCAATGGAGGCGTAGAACAGTCCCAGAGCGCCTACCCAGCCCACTGCTGGGCGCCAGCCTGCAACCCACATCGAGGGGTGCGCAGCCTCTTTGGCGTTGATTTCAAGCTGGGCGATGATCTGTTTAAGCTCACCCTCAGCCGCCATACGGACGAACTCCGCTTCGGCTTGGCGCTTGGCTTCCGGATCAGGAATGAAGCGGTCGAGGAGGGTTTTGCCGACCTCGAAGAGGGGGCCAAGGATGAGCGGGTTCATGCTTACTCCGCCGTGGCAGGCTCGTCAGCCGGGTTGGGCGTAGGCACCTGTGGGATGGCCTGCGCTTGGATTTCCTGCACGATCTGGAACACTTCCCCGTAGGGGCGGGTGCCGAGGTATTGCAGGACGCCGTTGACGAGGCCCAGGGTCAGTTCAATTTTGGTTTGCGGGTTCATCTTCTGCCTTTCTAGTCGTGGTTGGAAAAATTTAACGGGCGGTTTATTCTGTTTGACCGCACGTACGCATCATAAGCCTTGGCCGCTTCTTGCGCGGATGCAAAATGCCCTATGTGAAGCATCTTTTTGTTAACTGTTACTCTTGCAAGCCACTGATTTCGCCCAGTCTTTTTGCTGACGCCCCTGTAACCGCTTTTGTTGGCCTTAGTTAACAATTGAACGTTTTCTCTTTGTTGGGTACGAGTAGCCCAACGACAATTATCAGGGGAATATCCTGCATTTACATTTAACCTGTCTATGCTAAGCCCTGGCCTCCAGCCGTTATTGATCGACCATTCATGAAAAACTTTTGGGTCTTTCCATAAATCGCACACCGTAATTCCACGAGCCCCATAATCTTTATATGCGGGGTTAGAAGGCATGGAACATCGGGCTATCATGCTTTTCCAAGATGCGTATATGGATGTTTTTGAGAGCCCGTGTGTTTTCCTGTTGGCAGTTTGAGAAGCGGAGCAAGACAGGCACCTAATACTACTGCCTTTGCGTAGGCTTGCGCCAAGAACAGTGTCTTCTCTACCGCAAACACAACGACACAAATACAACGCGGCACGGCTCGGCGCAGAACCAGCGCGGGCCAACACTGTCCTGCTTCCAAACAGCCTACCGATCATCGGGTCGTCCTTCTGCATCTCTTGCCTCTTTCTCTAATGGGTGCCGCTCACTGTACCCAAAACGAAGAAAGAAGTAAAGATACCGTGCGTAGAACCCGATCACGCCGTGTTCGTCGATTTGACGGGCGTGCTCAAGCTCATGCCTTCGCAGTCTCTCATCCTGCAGGCGATCCGGCAAGATGTAGATGCCCCACGGGAGCGTAACTCCCGCAAACCCTGTGCGGCGCAGGGTCCAGGCGATTACTCCGGTTGCGGGGCGGATGTCCACGGCACGCCTACTGCGTTGGTGGGGTGTTTCTGCTTGTCAATCTGAGCCTGCACGTTGGCTTCGTGGGCAGCAACAGTGTCAACACCCATCTCATCCTTGACCCACTGAATGACGGTGGCTTCAGTGAGGTTGTCGTAGGGGATGAAGTCGGGGTCTGCCGGGTCTTTGGCAGGAAAGCTGATGGTGCCGTAAACGCTGCCCGAGGCATCGCCGTCGGTGTCGCTGACGCGCCAGTGGGCGGTGTAGACCATGCCGTCAGGCAGGGTTCGATTGAGTTCAGAGATGGTCCAAGTTGTCATGGTTGTCCTTTCAGTTGGATTCAAGCGCCGCAACACGGGCGGTCAGGGCGGTGATGAGGGCCTGCTGTTCCTTGATTGCAGCGACAAGCAGCGGGATTGTTTCGGTGTACTGGAGTATTAGCGACCCATCAGTGGCTTCAACCACAGCTTCAGGCAAAACGCTCTGTACGTCTTGCGCGATCAAGAACGCTCGGCGTGTTCCATTGCTGTCTGTTTTGTATTTGCCGATGACAGACCGCAGCGACGACAACTTTTGTGCTGCATTTGTAATTGGTTCAATGATGTCTTTTTTGCGCTCATCGGACAGCGATCCCCAAGAAGTTCCTCCGTTTGCAAGAGAAACTCCGTTAGTTCCTCCCGAAACCATTTCAATGGTTTTTCCACTTGCGGATTCGCAGCGCATGCCGGTGCTGTATGCGTACCAGTATCCAGTGAGCGTCCCGCCGACATATAGAGTTGTCCCGCAAGAATTTGAACCCTCAATCGCAATTCCGCGCCCAAGGTTGACGGCGCTCGTCGTCCCCACCAGCAAATCACCCCCGCTTGTGATGCGGGCGCGTTCGGTGGCACCGCCAGAAGCGAATAGCAGCGCGCCTTCAGCGCGGACACCGGAATCAGCAGCGGCAGCCCCGGTAATCAGCAACCCCGCATCCCCAGCAAACAACGTGCTGCTTGTGCCTTCAAGTCTGGCGTAACCAGACGTAGCACCTTTGATTTGCAGCGCAGCATTTCCTGATGCAGAAGTTACGCCAACCAACAGCCTCCCACTCGCATCCAGCGTCATCGCCTGCGTGAAGCTGATGGCGCTACCTGCTGTGCCGGAGGGGGCGGTTTGCCAAATGTGTTGTCCGTTGGCTTGGTAATAGTTTGTAGCCGCTCTGCTCTGGATATAAACGCCTTGGTCGGAAGAATTCCAATAGAAATTGCTTCCCATACTAACGGCAACAACCCCGCCGTTGTCGAAGTTTTGGAATGACGATGTAGAACCAATTTGCAACGCTTGGGTGGTGCTTCGCCACGCACTCGGCGTCACCCCCAAGCCGAGGTTGCCGGAGGAGTCGAGAGTGGCATAAGTGCTTGCACCAGAAGCGGCAGCAAAAGCAATACCAGCAGAACCACCAACAATCTTTAATTGGTTATCACCCGAACGCAACATTAGGCCCGTAGTTGGAAATGTTGCAGTACCTTGTACATTGATAGGGCCAACAACATCCAGCTTATAATTAGGCGAACTCGTCCCAATCCCGAGGTTGCCGGAGGCGTCGAGAAACAACAACGACGACGAAGCCGCGTTATCAATGGCAAGCGCGTATTTGCCGGAATTAGAGCCGCCTGCTTTGATGTATACGCCGTTGCCGTCTGCGGTGTCTGTGTTGTAGAAAGCAGCTACAGCCGTGCTTGCAGCCGAAACCGTAACATGCAACTTGTTGCTCGGCGAACTCGTCCCAATCCCGAGGTTGCCGGAGGAGTCGATGCGGAGGCGTTCTGCGCGACTACCTGCGGAACCTGTCTCAATAACAGCACTAAAGCCAGAAACAGTAGCCCCAACACTTGATTTATAGAAGTAGGCACTACCTGCTGTTGGGGTGGTGGTGTCTGTCGTTACTTCAATTTGACCAGCAACATGGAGTTTGCTGCTCGGCGAACTCGTCCCAATCCCCAGCCCGGTGCTGGTCAGGCGCATTTGTTCGGAGCCGCCAATCGTCCAAAGCGATTGCGTGTCAGCGACATAACCCATTGTTGTGGAGCCGCCGATACGACCATAGGCGGTTGCCGTGGTGTCTACCTGAAGAACTGATCCTCCGGCATCAGTAGACGATGCAATCAGACGAAGACCCGTCGATGCGCCCGTCGTGGCAAAGTTTGTCCCATCAAACGTCAGCGCACTCCCAGAGGTAAGCACCTTGCTGCCGTTGAGGTAGGCTACGCCGTTGGCGGTGCCAGCGGACAAAGTGAGGTTGCCAGAAACCGTGACGTCAGTGAACGTCGGAGACCCGCCGAAGGTTGAGACCTTGACGAAGTCAGCGCCATCCCACGCAACGACAGCCTGCTCACCCTTCAGCACCGTCACACCGGACGTTGGACCCACGCCGCGAATGACGATGGACTGCGTTCCCGCAGACTTGTTGATCACCACGTAGGTCTTGCTCTGAGCCGGGGCCGTGATGTTGCGGGTCGTGGATCCGTTGGCCGTCCACAAAATGATCGCCTGCCGCGCTTGGTTGGCTGCGCCGTCCGTGTCCGTCAGCGTCACATCCGCATCGGTGCTGAGCGTTGTGGTGCCCGCAATTGCGGTATCCAACAGCGAGGTCAATTCGTTGTTGACCGTGTCGCCCCACGTACCCTGCAACTCCCCCTGAACCGGGAGAACCAAACCGAGAAGAGAGGTGTAAGAACTAGCCATGATTTACCTCAGGTATTTACGTCTGTCCAGTTGGGCGACTGCGTTGTTGTTACGGTGCCCCAACTCGGGAATTGCGTGGTTGTAACTGATCCCCAACCCGGTGTTTGCGTATTGGACGGCTGGCCCCACGACGGGCCTTGCGTTGTTCCAATAGTTTGCCAGTTTGCGTTCTGGGTGTCATCTATCGGAATCCACAGTGGCCGAGACGAGAAAGCGTCGAGCCCAGATACTCCATCGCTGAAGGACGCGACAAAGGTCTGATTGGCCCTGACTTGATCTGCCCCCATCGCCGCAGCGCTGAAAGCTGAGACAAAAGTCTGGCTCGTTGAAACACTGTCCGCCCCTGATGCAGCGTCGCTGAACGCTGCGGGCATCGTGTGGTTCGCAGAGACCGCGTCAGCGCCCGTGGCTGCCTCGTAGACGAAGGCAAAGTACCCAAACGTAGGCGTGTAGCTATCAGCCCCTGTGGCCGCCTCTGAGACGCTTGTGGCAAAAGACTGAGCCGCACTGAGCGCATCTGCACCCGATGCACTGGCACTGAACGAGACGGCAAAGTTCTGCGCTGCGCTGAAAGCGGCTGAACCTGCTGCGCTGCTGCTAAAGGCAGCAAGCATGGTGTGGTTGCCCGCAGTGAGGTCCGCCCCGGTTGCTGCGTCACTGAACGCTGCAAGAACGATGAATGAGGCCGAGACGGTGTCGGCTGCGGTGCTGGTATCCGAAAAGGCGGCGGCATGGGTCTGGGCCGCTGAGATGGCGTCGGTGCCGGAAGCGGTTGTGCTGAACGAGCGGTCATAGACTGACCCTCCCCAGGCAGCCTCCCCCCAAGTACCAGACCCCCATCCGCCCTCGGCCACATCAGACCCTCTTAGGCCGCATCAAGCGAGAAGGTATACGTTACAAGGAGCGTATCGCCCGAAGCCACAGAACGGTCTCCAGGAGACGCAAAATCCGCAGCCGAGAACAGCACGCCGGCACTGCCGCCCTTGGTGTTGTCGCTAATCAGGAATGCTCCGCCGACCGTTTCGGTTGCATTGATCGTGAACGAAGCCACAGACCCTGAGTTGTCGATGACCGAAGGATCCGCCGTCGTGGCCGTACCAAAGGTCGCAGCGGGTCGCGTAGCGTTGCTGTAGGGAGTGACCTCCGTGAAGCCCGGGTGGCTTGCAGCCGTGTCGTTGGCCGTCGGGTCGTTGCTGGAGCCCGCGCCGTACAGACCGATATACCAAGCGGCGGTATAGCTACTGCCCTTGAAATACTTGGTGTTCATGTCCTGAAGACCTTGGTTCACAACCAAGTTGTGCGCTTCAGTTTCCCACTTCACCTGCCCATCGGGACCGATGCAAGTGGCCTTAAACACGCCACCAGCTTTGGACGTTTCAATCATGTTGCACCTCAGGGAAAACGGAGCAGAGCGTCGGACGCCGTATTCGGCGGCATGGCGACAGTGAAAGTTGTCGTGGAAGTCTTATCTGAACCGAAGTTCAACACGGCGACTGACTTGTTGGACTTGCTAGCGTTGTAGATCAAAGCACCACGGGCAGTCAAAGCGGCTGTAAACGTCACATCATCAAAGTCAACGTAAACAATCGCAGGCTGCGTGTCCGGCACATTGGCTTGCGTCGTTATCGTCACGTTCGTCAGCGTGGCTCCGCCTGCCGTGTAGCCTGAAGCAACAACTTCATCAGTGGACGAGTAAACCGTCGTGTTTGGAAGTAGCGTGGCTCCGCTGGTGTAAAGCGCTAGCTTTAGCGTGTCCGTGCTCAGATCGTGGACGCCTTGCAGCATCTCCAAGCGGAAAGAGTTGGTCAGACCTTGGATGATCATGTTACTGCCTGCCTGTACTGACCACTACGGTATGCGTCTTGTCTTTCGAGGCCGTCTCCAAGCCGCTTAGCCATGCTCATGGCTTCTTGGAACTTTGTGTTGTACAACGTAATGATGTCCGCCTCTTGCTTCATGTACGTTGCAGCTTCTACCAAAGAACCATACAAAAGAACAGGATCAAAGTTATCACCAAGCCACGTAGTACCCGCAGTGACGATGGTTTCTGGGTAGTAAAAATAATGCAATTCAACGCTGTAAACCGCGTCAGGCGTAGGCCCAAGAATGAACGTCAATTCCTGCTCTTGTGTTGAAACAGGACCAAACAGCGCGTAATACCGAGGAACCCCGGTTGATGCCGGGTTGGGGTACGAGGCACGAATGAAGTTCACATCCTTGTTCAGGAGAAACTCATAGGCCCCTGATGGCAGGATGGCCGCCATCGAGTAAACAGACAGGAAGTCACCAGGGCAAGCAAGATATTTGTTGCCCGCAGTCGTGACGCCCGTCATGTTCTTGCGAAGAGACGGGAATTGAACCGTGTTGTAGATGCGTGTTTCTGCCTGCTTGATAAAGTTATCAAGCACAGAAGGATCCGCCGAGTAATTGAAGTCGTTCTCGGAGTAGTCCTGAATTGCAGCTACAAGTTGGGTGTAGTTCACGCCATCGGTCCTCGGGCCATCGTGCCCTTCGTAGCGCAACCGTTACCACGGGTGCGAATGCCGCTCGTCTTGGCGCCGGGAGCCGGGTTGGCAGCGATGTTGCCAATCACCATGCAGCTCTCGTCCTTGAGCGTCTCGATGCTCTGCGGCTGACCCGGTTTGGCGGGAGCCAGCTTCTTGGTCTTCATCATGGCTTCACCTTCTGGTTCATGACCTTTGCCATGCCACGCCCGTACTTGAGC
>Ga0099848_1001251_pt1 | contig 11862 bp, 5 predicted proteins | sample CB_VirMetaG_3_FD_78179 | JGI IMG/M metagenome (GOLD analysis project Ga0099848, IMG submission 78179) | Freshwater to marine saline gradient viral communities from Chesapeake Bay - CB_1508_1S Viral MetaG | ecosystem: Environmental > Aquatic > Marine > Coastal | place: USA: Chesapeake Bay... | reverse complement strand
CGGGTATACCCTCAGGAACCACGGTTTCATCGGTGTCTGGCTTAAACGTCACACTTTCAGCCAACTGCACGGCTAGCGCAACCGTCACCGCAACCTTTGATAACAACGTTGAAGTGTCTGGTGGCGTCGTTTCGTTGCACCCCTATATTTTTGTTTACGGCAATGACGGTCTTATCAGGAACTGTTCGGCTGGAGACCCTTCGGATTGGGTCTCAGCAGACGCTAACGAGGTCAATGTGGCGACCGGCAAGATCGTTAAGGGCTTACCTGTACGAGGCGGTTCAAACTCCCCCTCAGGGCTTTTCTGGAGCCTTGACAGTCTTATCCGTGTGTCTTACTCACCTCAGACCTTAGGAGTCTCAGGAACGGCCAACTTTGGCGTTACGAACTTCTGGCGCTACGACATCATCTCGTCGCAGACCTCGATCCTCTCGTCGCAGTGCGTCATTGAGTACGACGGGATTTTCTATTGGATTGGCGTTGACCGGTTCCTGCTTTATAACGGCGTGGTTAAAGAGATCCCAAATCCGATGAACCAGAACTATTTCTTTGACAACTTGAACTACACCCAGCGGCAGAAGGTCTGGGCGACCAAGGTGCCAAGGTTCGGTGAGGTCTGGTGGTTCTACCCTCGAGGCGACTCGGAAGAGTGCAACGACGCGATCATCTATAACGTCAGGGAAAACACTTGGTATGACGCAGGAACGGCTCTAGGCACCCGCAGAAGCGCCGGGTACTTCTCCCAGGTGTTTGCCTTTCCGGTAGCGGCTGGATGGGACGCACAGGCTGCGGAGACGGTTACAACAGAGACCGCTACGGTAACCAGTGGAAGCCCTTTCTTTTATCTGGCGGCCTACAACATCAACGTGGCTCTGTCTCAGGTTTTAAGTGGCACAAATATTCCTGCAGGCACGACCGTTGAGTCGATTACCTCGAGCAATATAAACGCCCTGACAAACCTTGTCGGTGGGTCGTTGTATTCCAATGGGTCTTACACGGACGTTCCGTTAACGGGAGGGTCCGGTTTTGGTGCCACCGCAGATGTTACCGTTTCGGGTGGCGCGGTGACGGTCGTTACGATTGTTTTGAGAGGAGCCGGTTATGTCGCTGGGGATAGTCTGTCTGCTACTGACGCTAATCTGGGTGGTGGCGGTGGGTCGGGGTTTTCAATAGACGTTGATACGATCTTTCCGATGGGCATTGAGATGTCAGCCAACGCCACAGGAACCGGTTCGGTAACGATTACTTTCTCAACGCAAGACGACATTATTAAGGTCTACCAGCACGAGATCGGTGTGGACGAGATTGATGGCCAGAACACTTTTGCCATTGAGTCCTTTGTAGAAACCAACGATCTGAGTTGGGTGGCAGGTGGACCCTCTCAGCAGTCTCCGGTGGGTGAGAATCGTTGGTTGCGATTGGAGCGGGTGGAGCCTGATTTTATTTTGAGTGGCGACATGAATCTTTACGTTACTGGCCGACCTTACGCTCAGTCCGAAGATAAGACTTCTGAACCGTATGTCTTTGATCAGACCACCAACAAGATCGACATGAAAGAGCAGCGCCGAGAGATGCGCCTGCGATTTGAATCGGATGAAGCAGGTGGGAACTACCAGATGGGCAAGGTCATTCTGAATGCAACCTTCGGTGATGTAAGAGGCTACTAATGTCTCAGCCGCTTCTCTACGATCCTCGGTACCACACCTTCGAGTCGTGGGCCGGCCTCTTATGCGAGCAGTAAGCCGCCAATCAGGTAGAGATACCGAATCAATACACCGACTGGAAGATGTGGGGCAACGGACTAAAGGCTATTGACATCTTCGTAAACGAGGCGATCCCTGATACCGACAATTATGAGAATTGGTATGACTGGGCAGAGGCCTTGTTAGCCGCAATTAACCCGAGGGTTGCGTAATGGCGCTTAAATTTGACTTCTCAGGTTCCAACTTCTCAAATCTTGACTTTTCGGGCCTCAACTTCTCGGGGTTCAACCCATCTACTTTCGGCCTTGCGCCCATTGACCTTTCTAAGGTTACTGCGCCCTTATCGGATGCGGAGCTTTTTGCATCAGCTTCTCGTGCGGCAAGTTTACCAGTAGTTTCAGGAGCATTAAGCTCTGTAAGCACAACACCCACATTTAATCCAGCCGACTACGGTCCACCCTCTCCAGTTGTGTCTGCACCAACAGTAGACGAAAACAAAGTCATTCAAGATTATGTCAACGCAACAATGGCCTCTAACCCTAACGACTGGGTCAATATAGTCGCGCAACGAATGGATGAAGTGGGCGTATCTCCATCAAGACTTCAACAAGCATTCCCCGATTTAAGCGTTGAGCAAATTCAACAATCCTACGAAGAAGCAAGACCAACTGGAAAGTACTCAACACCCGCAGAAACAATCACGATCAACAAAGACTTTACGCCTGCACCGCTTAGTAACGTTGAGACGCTCAACATCAATCCGTATTTATATACAGTCAAACCAACGACGACATTTGATCCGGGTGAGTTCGTTGGTCCGGTAGCACCAGGCTCACCAAAGCCTTCTCCAACAACTGCAACAGACCTGACCCTTACGCCATCTTTTTTAAGTCAAGTGCAAGCTGAAGAGGATGTAAGGCAAGCCTTTCAGCGGGTCTTAGGACGGCAACCCTTTGCGGGTTCAGGCTCAGGATTGGAGTTTTGGACCAATGAACTTGTAAAGGGCAACGTCACACTTGCTGATCTTGATCAAGCCATTGCTTTTGGCGCTCAGGGTGGCGACAGACTTGCCGCTAACAAGTTTCTTGGCACCAACTACTTTAAGGTTGCTGATCCAACGACAGTGCCTTACGCCTCTCTTTTACAACCTACGACAACAGTTACCGATCAGCCAAGCGTTGTCCAGACGTATAACCAAAAAGCGCAGGAGCGCGTAGAGCAAGACAAGCCTCTTTTCAATACATGGGAAGACCTTCCTAATATTGACGAGACAGAGATACAGATGGCCAAGGACGCTGGCTATCAGTCACCGGGCGCGTATTTTTTAGCAAAGGTTGAAAGTACTGATCCATCGCTTTCTTCATGGCGCGAATCAACAAGGCAAGAAATTTTAGGCTCTAAAGATCTTAAAGATCAGTACGAAGATCTTTATAAACCACCTATTGACAGAGACGCAGAAGAAACAATTTATCAAGAATTAAAAAGGCAGTATGAGGTTGCTAACGAAAATGGATTTGGGTACAGATACGAAGGCGATCTTGAGGCGATTTGGCGCAGAGAGGCAGGAATACTTGCTGCAAGCGGTGTTAAAAGCATTTATGACATAGGCACTCGATCAGTTGACAGATCTTCAGTCATAGAGGTAGGAAGTTCTAGACCTAATTATCAATGGATGACAGAACCGTCATCAACTATACAAAATGTTTATAAACGTGGTGATGATTATTATTACGAGTCAGGGGATCATGAAGGCGCTCCTGATAGATTTAAAATCGACCCAGCTCGGATTCTTGATGTCCAACAAGATGTAAGAAAAAGTTATGACGGTGAAAGCGGTAACGAATCTGTTTATTACTCTGGAATCAAAATCCGAGTTAAAGATGACCCTCGCACTGAGTTAGTCAACAAAAATACTAATGACCCTGTTTATGATATAGAGCTGCATAATGAGTGGCGCGATGACCCCTCAGCATACAATCTTATGGGTCGCTCGGGATCTGACATAGTCACTATTGATTCTAACCGTGGCTTTGACAGGATTCACACAAACTACGGCGTAAGGGGTGCGGCAGACTTATCTTTTCAGATGATTCCTGATGGGCAAGGCGGTGAGATTCCGTTTATCTTGCCAATTTACAGGAGTACAAAAACTGACCTTACTCCGCTTGTGTTTCTTGCAAGTGCGTTTCTTGGCCCTTACGCCGGAACAATTGGCAAGTCATTGGGTTTTACCGGGGCTACTGCGTCGGCAGTTGGTGCAGGGGTAATCTCTAGCGGCACGCAACTTGTTGTTAACGGCAAGATTGATCCGGGCAGTCTTTTTTTGTCTGTGGGAGGAGCGTATTTGGGGGCAACCGGAAACTTGACTGGATCAGATATTGCCGTTGATGCCGCTCAGCTTGCTGAGCAAGGATTAAGTTCGGCGCAAATCGCTGAGACCCTTACGTTTACTGGTGTAAACCCCGTCACGGCCAACCTTGCAGGCACCTTTGCATCTGCTGGTATATCAGTAGAGATCGCTCCGATGATTATTGCTGGCACCCAGAACATGGGCCTCACCGCACTAGCGATGGGCGAACTAGACGCTGATGCCCTGACTCAATCGTTTTTAGCCGGTGCATCTGGTGAGGCATCTAACCTTGCGGTGGACAAGATTATTGGTGACGAAAATCTTCAGGCCATCGCGGATGCTACCGGATTGTCAAAGGACCAAGCCGGATCCATTGCCACATCGGCGCTTACCAATGGGATGAACGCGGAAATTCTTGGCACCGACAAAAGTTTTTTAGACGCCGTTACAGAGACGCTTGTTGTAAGTGGTGTAAGCACCGCAACCGCCAATAAAGTAGCGACGGCTCTTGATGACACGACATCAAGCAAGGGCAGGGCGGCCATCGTAGGTGCCACCAAAAATATTATGGATGTCGCAGGAACGGCGGCATGGAATGACATGGATGTCGGAGATGCTTTAGAGACTATGGCACCCACCATCATCGGGAGTGCATTATCGACTTACGTTAGAACTCCAGAAACCGCTAAGACAGATGACAAGGCAAAGGTTGCAGAGGCAGAGGGTGTGGAAGTTGCTGGCCCTGCAGATCAAGAAGCTCTTGCGGCAACTCGCAATCAACCACTTGTTGGCGAAACTGCATCAACGCCTGTCACCGATGATAGCGGCACAACCCGTCGAACAGTCTCTGGCGAGAACAACGAAGGTCAGCCCTACAGTTACACCATCGTTACAGATTCTGACGGCAATGTCTCGTACAGTTACCAAACAACGACCGGAGACATGGTCACGAGCGCTACCCGACCAAATCTTAAATCGACCCGAGAAGAGGGTGGCGTCGAAGTTACACCGGTGACGATCAGCAATATTGAAGAAAAGGCTTTAGAACCTACGGTCAGTAAAGATAAGGCACTTGAAGAGATCGGCAAGGAGACGACCTTCTCAGGGGCATTTGATAAAGCCAGAGACCTGCTTGGACCTGGCGAGACATTTGACTGGAAGGGTAAGTCTTACAGTACGGCCACCGCAGAAGAACGCCCTGACCTCGTAACGGTTAAGCCTGGCGACAACACACAAACCGATACCGGTGCGGCGTTCCACATGAACGTGGGCAGAAAATACACCGACGCGGAAATGAACATCTTAAATGCGTCGTTGAATGACCTTGTTAACAACGTCAATCAAGTCAACGCGCCAACAAGTGAGATGGATTTCGTTACGGCTGCCGCAACGGGTCAAGAGGTCCCCGTTGTTGGAGACAAGATTAGTTCGGACATTATCCGACCTTTTGTTGCAACGCTCGGTGCCGCAACACGAGGTGCCGCTGAGGTTGTGGACTACACTCGAGGCACGCTCGAGGGCATGGAGGTTATTGATCGAAATAGCCCGTTATGGAAGGGAATGACGGACATGGCTGACGCCATGCAAGAGACGGCAGACTTCCAGATCGGTGATTACCTTAAAAGCAAAGAGCAGAATTTAATCAAGACCGTCAGCGACGCTGATTTAGCAGACAAACCAGCCGCGTTGGTTAGAGCCATTTACGAAAATCCGACTGCGCTACTTACGATGGGCATTTCCGAAATGGTAAATGAGGCACCGTCGATAGCGGCAATGGCTTTGCTTGCTGGTCCAACTGCAGTTTATAAGGTGCTATCACTTGGGGCAGGAGGTCTCACCAACTTTGTTGAGACCTTTGGTCAGTCATATAACGAAACTCGTGATTTAGGGGTTAAATCCGGCATGACCGAGGATGATGCTCATACGGCGGCTCAAAAGAGCGGTGTGGCGTCGGGCATTCTCAGTGCCACATTAGGAACGTTGGCAGAGGTTCCGCTTGTTCGTAAAGCATTTGGACCGGGTGGAATCTCAACATCAATTAAACGAGAAATGGCCACGGAACCGTTTGAGGAGGGTGGTCAGCAAGCCGTCATTGAGTACCTAGCAACAGGCAAGGTCGATATCAACAACGTCGCCACCGCCGCAGTCATTGCGCCTGCAGTCGCTGGAACGACTACGGGCATGATCGGGACGGCGTTGAGTATTGATAGTACAGGTGAAGCCGCGAACGCCGTTATCTCAGCGAATGATCCAGAAAATAGCTCTGCGATAAGCCAAGAGGTCAGCAACATCCTAGGGTCCTCTACGAACATTCAAGATGCCACCCAGTCGATCACAAACACCCTGACTGATATGGGCATGGACCCAACCGCGGCAGTAGCCGTGGGCAACACGGTGGCCGCCGAGCAGGTAGTCAATAACATTAACTCGCAGTTATCTGAAGACTCCAAGTTCTCTATCAACAACTTGAACACCCTCGTCGGTGCAACGGACCAGGGCGCTCCGGTGACCTTGGGTGAGTACATCGGATCGTCGGTCTCTAACGTCGGGCCTAACATCTTTGTATCGCCAGACATTGCCATTGGAACAAAGAATGACGGTTCGGTCCTGACGGTGGCTGACATCTCTGGCTCTCTGGATATGACCCAGACTAAGGGTGATATCACTACTCAGACGACCACCCAGACGAACCCTGAGACAAACACTACGATCAAGACCGAGACGAAAACTGGTCCTGATACGAACATCACAACGACCATCGAAACCAACCCTAACACCAACACACAAACCAATACGGTTACGAACACCGACACTAACATCCAGACCGAAATTAAAGTTGACAACAACACGGTTGTGGCAACAGAGACTAATCTTGATACAAATATCAAAACTGACATTACGACCAATGTTGACAAGATCATTGAGGATCTTGTTGATACTGGCGTAAAACCTGCAGATGCCCTCAAAATAGCGGTTGAGGAAGTCAAGGAAGACGCAAAGTCAACAACAACACGAAAATCTGGTGCAGGCACAGCATTAACAGGAGCGGGTATGGCACTTCCAGCGCTAGGATCACTTGTCGATGAGGGCAGAGACTTGAATCCCCTCGTAACAACCGGAAAACGAGAATTTGAAAGCCCACTTGCCGCGTTTATGAGGATGGTAAGTGGCGAAGAGAACGTTGAGCCACCACCAGTTGAGAAGAAAGAGCCGTCTATGGACTATTACAGTTATGGGAAATCCGCCGAAATTGACGACGTTTTAGGGGATGTAACTCCCTCCGGATTGCCTAGTTTTGAGTTTGCTGAGCTTGGTGAGATGGGGCCGTCATTCCAGATGCGTTCTGGTGGTCTGGTTCCCCCCTTTGCAGGCGGTGGACCATTAACCATGGCGGCTGGTAAGCTCCGTAAAGACTACCGGCAAGGTGATGCCGTAGAGGGTCCTGGCGACGGCCAATCGGACGATATTCCAGCAAGGCTTGCAGACGGTGAATTTGTGCTCCCGGCAGACGTTGTAGCGGCTCTGGGTAATGGATCTAACAAGGCAGGTGCGGATAAACTATACGACATGATGCATAACATTCGGCGTCAGGCTCGTAAAGGCGATCCTAAAGACCTGCCGAAACCGGCCAAGTCGCCGTTGCAATACATGACAAGGAGATAGAGATGGCGATTACGCAAGGCGATCCGTTACCAGATATTACCAAGACGACCACGACGGAGCAGCAGGCTCCCGATTACTACACCGACTATCTTGAAGGTCTTTCTAAGGCTGGCGAAACTGCGCTTGGCCTAACTGGTGCCGAGCTAATTGAGGGTTATGATCCGCTCCAGACGACCGGTTACGATAAGATTGAAGATGCCGCTGGAGCTTATGAAGATCTTATGGATCTCGCGGAGACCACAGGCAAGACCTTTGGCGGAATTGGTGCCACAGACATCAGCGCTTTCCTCGACCCGTATCAAACGGGAGTTTTAGACGAACTTGACAGACTCTCTGCTCAGAACGTCCAGAGGAACCTCTTGCCGGGGCTTAAAGCCGGTTTCGTGGGTTCTGGAGGCTTAGGTAGCCAGAGGTATGCCGGAGCTTTAGGGCAGTCTCTAGCAGACGTTGAGCTTGGTTTAGCAGGCCAGCGAGCCGGGTTGATGTCCAAGGGCTACCAAGACGCCATTGCGAACGCATTCAAGCAGGCTCAGGAAGAGCGTCAAGGCGCTGCCGCTCAGGGTGAATTAGCGACACTGGCACAAACGCTTGGGTTGCGTGAGGTTGGCGCACTTACCGGTGCTGGCGCTGAAAAACAAGCCTACGAACAGTCCATCATTGACGCACCCCTAAAGACTGCGATGAATGTTCAGGGCTTACTGCGTGGTTATACGGTGCCTCAAACCGAACTCGAGACCTACGTTGGACCGGGAGAGCAGGGCCAGTATCAACAGTCCGATCTTGCCAACGTGCTTGGAATTCTTTCGCTTATTGGTGCGGCTACTGGAAATGTTTCTAATGTTCAACCGGGCGCGGTTGGTTCAACTCAGTTGGGTGGCTCCGGATTGGCAACGCTTTACAAAGAAGCAAAGGACTTCTTTAAGGATACCGACATATTTGGTACAACACCGTCTTACGAATTTGGTGAAGACGCCGGAAGCGCCGATGTCACTGACTATGGATACTATTAGACGGGGAAAATCATGGCAACTAAACCAACGACCACCATCGGTGCTCTGCCGTATCAGCCTGTGTTACCTGGCGAAGTGATACCAGAGCAAAACATTGCTACTGAGCAGGCCCTTGAAAACATGATGGCGGCCTTAGAGCGGCGCAAACAAAAGCCCTTCTTCGATCCAACTCTTCTTAGTGTAGCGGCTGGATTTTTAACGCCTACAAAGACCGGTGGGTTTGGAGAGAGTCTGGGCTATGCCGCGCAAAACTTAGCCGGCGGGATGGATGCTGAGCGTAAACGTGAGGCAGAGAACATTGCTTTTGAAAGCGGCGTGTTAGGTCAGGCGGCGGCCATCGAGCAGATGAAAAGGCGTGACAAACAATTTGCAAGATTGCTTGGAGATACCGGTGAAGACAGAGCACCTGCTGGTGTAGATGAAATAATTGTCAAAAGTCGTGCTGGGCAAGGTCAGCCCATTCCCGGCACGGAGGCGTACACCCCACCCGGTTTGCCACCCACTATGGGCACTCCGATAATGCCACCAAATAAAACTTACCGTGGTCAAGTTGAGTTTTTAAAAAACGCTCATGCAGAAGGAAAACTTAGTGCTAGCGACGCACTAAAACAAGCTCAAGAATTGGAGCGTAAACGCTACGAGGTCAAAGAAAGAGGAGTGGTGGATTTTGCGACTGGTCTGCTCTTTGAAATTCCAAAAGGTGAGCTTGTTGAGCGTCAAATAAGAAATCCAAAAACTGGCACAACAGAGACGTTCAAGATTCCCTCTGGCACAGCATTAAAACTTGATTTTCTGCAAAGGTATGGCAAGCAAGATGAGTATGATGCGCTTGCACGCAGAGCTTTAGGTATGGGTGACGCTCCACCGCAAAGAGGTGTTGATGCCTCAGGTCAGCCAGTTGCAAGATCCCCACGACAATTTGATGGGATAAAATCCGAACGTCAAAAAGCCATTGATCTTGAGGCTCAAAAAACATTGGCCACTGAATTAGCAAAAACAGAGGCAGAACAACAGACGGCCATTGTCAATGAAGGGCGTCGAGCAGGACCAACCATAACGCTTGGTAATCAACTCATTCAATTAGCAAGCGCACCTGATGCAAATGAGATTTATGGATTGGCTCGAAATGACAAAAATTTAATGGCAATCTTTACGAGCTTGATAGGTAGTGGTATCCAGTTAGGTGGAGGCTACAGCATAAGCGTTCCTGAGCTTTCAGAGATCTACAAGACGTTTAAGTTAACGCCTGAGCAACAACAGCGTTACCAGTACGCCCTTCAAAAATTCCGTGAGATGGCAATTAAGATGTCGGAATTTGCAAAAGGCTCGGTCTCAAACTATGAGCAGACACTCTTTAGTCAGGCCAGCGTAAACGAAAACGACCTGCCCGGAACAATTCGGATGAAGGCTGAAGCGATGAAGGTTCGTGCCGAATTTGAAAAAGAACGGGCAGCCCTGCTCCGATCTAAAGATGCTAATGGGAAAAGGCGATTTAGCACCACCGACGATCTTTATGATTCAGCGGAGTATGAAAACCTTGTTGCTAAATTAGACAAAAAATATGAGGCCATTCTTAATCAAAATGGCTTGTTAAGACAAGCAAGAGAAGTTGCTCCTGCTGCTCCAGGCGGTGGAAGATTAAGCGCGGATGAAATTTTGAACGAAGCTACAGGCAGGGGTTTCTAATGGACCTAAGCAAATTAACCGATGATCAAATAAAGATTGCAGTTTCAGTCGTTCAGGAGGCTAAGCGCCAGGGCGTCAACCCTGACTTAGCCTTGTCTGTTGCGTTTGCTGAAAGTGCTTTCAATCCTAATGCCGTGTCACCAAAGGGTGCCATCGGTGTCATGCAACTTATGCCGGGTACGGCGCAAGATCTCAATGTTGATCCGAGTAACCCGCAAGAAAATATTCGGGGTGGCATTCAATACCTTAAAAATCTTAGCGCTCAGTTCGACAATGACCCAACGCGAGCGCTTGCCGCATACAACGCCGGACCTAACTCAAAGTTCTTTCAAACGGGTGACGTAAAAGATTTGCCTGACGAAACCGTTAAGTATGTGAAACGAATTATTACGATGTCAGGTGGTTCATTACCGCCCGTTACCATTGATACGCAGGATGCTCAACAACAACCGGCGGCTCAACCTCCTCCGCAAACAACTCCACCACCTCAAGTCAAAAAGCCGACCATGACTGATCAGGCCGTTGATGCGGCAAAAAAGGGTCTCTCTTACTATGAACCCGAGGAACTTGAGATGCTCGCAGGCATAGCTGGAGCGGGAGTGGGAGCATTTAAACGCAAGCCTCTTGCCGCCCTTGCTCAGCGCTCTGTAGTGCCTCCTTTAGGTGCCGCTCCTTCAGCCGCTCCTGCGGTTGCCCCTACCGCCGCTCCTACCGCCTCTCAAGCACGACCGGGTCCTGTAAGACCTCCTTTAGGTGGCACAGGAACACAGAACTACGCTAGAGCCTTTGGGTTGGGTGATATCGAGGCTGGCAGAGCGGCAGATATGACTAAGCAAGCTGGTGGCGTCCATGACCTTACGACCCAACGTCGGGCAGGCCTACAAAAGATCAACGAGTTGTTTCCGAATCAGTTTAGGGAAGACCCAAGGTTTGGCGGTTTGATGACCCCAGAGGAGCGCCCTGGACCCGGACCACGCGGTCCCACGGGTCAGGTCGGTGGTGGCAAGCCTCCACCCCTAGTTAAACCACCTAGCCCTTTAAAACAGATCACAAGCATGTTTCAAGACATGGCATCGGGTTACCCGAAAACGGCTCGCAACCTCTCAGTTGCGGCATCCAAGGTACCCTTAGTTTCGTACCCACTTGCAGGTTTTAACATTGGTTCAGAGGGAATGGCGGCGGCTAGAGAACTATCCGCAGAAAAACCTGACTACCTTGAGGCGGCGCTTAGCGGTATGGGTGCGCTTGGTACCGGACTTTCGATGTACCCGCCCACCGCGCCTTTTGGTATTCCGATGGCTACCGTGCCACCGATTGTGCGTTACTTCAGAGATCGACCACCCGAAGAAGACCCCTCCCTCGGGTTGGCCATGCCGTAGTTTCACCCTGACTCTCCTCAGGGTTTTCCTCCTCTCCTGTCACAGGGAGTTCCCCCCCCCCTTTCGAGGGG
>Ga0099848_1001250_pt1 | contig 11876 bp, 8 predicted proteins | sample CB_VirMetaG_3_FD_78179 | JGI IMG/M metagenome (GOLD analysis project Ga0099848, IMG submission 78179) | Freshwater to marine saline gradient viral communities from Chesapeake Bay - CB_1508_1S Viral MetaG | ecosystem: Environmental > Aquatic > Marine > Coastal | place: USA: Chesapeake Bay... | reverse complement strand
CCAGCGGCAATTTCGCTGCCCGTAGCGCCTTGTACGCCTGGAACTGTCAGCACAATATGCGTATCTTGCTGGTCAATGTCCGCAATCTGCAGTTCGGAAGAAATGGATCAGTTCCGCGAATAAGTACGTTGCACGGTGGCAACACCCGTAAGCCAATAGTAACGCTCCCCTCCAGCCGTAGTCAGGCTGACGTCGTAGCCATAGCGACCTACATCAATCGCAACTGTTGCTTCTGGCGTTAGAGACAGTTGAAATTCACCATTAGCAGCACTTGTGACAACAGTTGCGAATGTACCGATGCTTTCGTTGTTAATTAGTCCGCGAATATCGGCGTCAACGCCATAGCTGGTCAAGTTGAGCGGTTCGGCGACATAGAACGTTCCAGTCGCGGTACCGCTAACGCTGATTGAGCTTCCCCCGCTGCTGGTGGAAACTTGGAACGCACTCGTGGTCAGCCCGGCGCTGATTACGTAGTAGATCGTATTCAGCGTCAGGCCGCAAGGGATGGTGGTGCCTCCAGTGAAGACCACCTTGTCGTTTGCGGCTAGGCCGTGACAGTCGCAGTTGAACGTTGGCGTACCGCCGGCAATGCTGATGCTGGTGACGGTTTGCCGGTTTTGCGTGGCGCGGAGTGTGCCCTTCCAGGTGGAATTCTGGAGGATCGTGATGTCGTGAGTAGCGGGGGTGATCATCGGATCAGGGCTGTGTGGGCCAGGTCACGTCCCACGGGAAACCGTTTTGCAACGGCACATCACGCAGGGCTTGGCGGTACTTCCGCCAGTCTGACTGCTGTTTGATGTCGAGCTTGACGTCTGCAAGCTGCGTCCAATCACAGGCAGTAAGCAGCAAATCACGCTGCTGGCGCATACGTTGCGCTTGGTTGGCGAGCAGTTGCTGCTGCTGTTCCAGGGGCAGTGGCTGTACTTCCCAGCCTTTTACCCAGACGCCATTGACAAGCTCGACTGGGCGCTCCACTACGCGCTCGGTGCGGTGGTTGCAGGATGGAGCAGGCTGCTCCTTGATTTTGATGACGCCGTAGCTTGCGAGGTCGGCTTTTTCTAGGTCAGCCGGAAAACTGACATTGGGATACTTCTGGCGCAGCTCGCTGCGACCGATGGGGGCCTGCGGATTGGAAGCAAAGGCGAGCATTAGATAGCGGTCTTCGTTGCTGTTAGTGTAACCGCTGAATCAACCAAGGCTGAGCTTGCCTCCGTCAAGGTGGAGGCGTTATCAGTAAGCGAGGGTGTAATAGTGGTATACGCCCGGGAAACAGTAGACCAAAAAGCGGCGTTATAAAAATAACTGCCGTATGTACCTGTAAGGTTTCCGGCAGAAGGTAGATACGCGATCAAACCGTTTGGGTTGCTTGTCGCAGTTAAATACGTTAGTCCACCAAGATACATTGCACCCAAACCAAAAGTTGCAACAGCGTAACCGACTTCAGCATTTGTTGTACCCAAATAACGCTGCCAAGAAATTGATAGATCGCTGGCATATTTTACGATATAAAAGTCTGTACGCCGTTCAGTCCCGAAGTAAGTGCCGATATCGTTCGATGCTATAACGTACACGTTATTATTAGAATCTGTAACTGCATCCATAGGTTCAAGCCCTACAAACCTATCAATAATTTTTGAAGTCTGTAAGCTGCCGCTGCTATTGTATTTAAGGGCAAATAGGTCAGCGCTACCCGTGCCAAAAACATAAATGTTGCTTGATGAATCCGTAGTAATTGCGGAAGCGTACCAGCCTGCGTTTGATACATAAGCGGCACGCTGAAACTGAAGTGTTCCGGACGAGTTATACTTAACAGTTAAAAACCTTCTGTACGAAGATACAGTGTAATATCCACAGACTATGGGATTGCCAGAAATGTCGATAGTCAAGCCGTCAAAGCGCGTGGGATAAATACTTGTTAAACCCTTTTGCCATTGCAGTACACCAGAGGAATTATATTTTGCCAGAAAACCTGCATCAGTTCCTGAGTTACTGTAGTAGCCGGCAATGTAAAGATTGCCAGAACTATCAACAGATATTTTACGTGCCAGTGCACCGATTATGCGGCGTTGCCACCGAATAACGCCGGAGCTTGTGTAACTAGCTATAAAACTTATGGTGCTAGTTGTTTGTGTTGTTAAAACAACATAGATGTTCCCAAGACTGTCTACGCATATGTCTTCGCCTGTGTGTGTATCAGAAGATGTTCCTAAACTGCGCTGCCAACTTAGGGTACCATTTTTGGTTAATTTTCCGATCAATCCATAACCGACTGTACTTGTGTAGCGTCCAACAAAATAAATATCGCCCGTTAAACTTACAGCAATACCTTTAACGTATTCATTATTTGTCGCTGTTGAAAGCTTTGTAATCCAGTAATTATCTTTAGTGCCTGTTGCAATGGCAGCGAGAAATGCTTTATTTAACATTATGCGTAGCTCCCAAGGTAAGCAGCATACAGAGTAGACCCGATCTTAAAAAACGCTAGCATGTCATACGTAGTTAGTGCTGGTGCAACATTTCCGTTTGCTGTAATCCATGTAACTGTGGGCCATGTCACTGTATAGGAGCTACCATTTCCTAAGGAAAGAAGTACTGATTGACCTGATTGAAGTGCCTCGGTAAATGTAACATTGCCTGTTAAGCCAGTTGTTTGTATGGTACCGTTTGCGGGATCTAGCGAGAGAGAACCAATCGTGCCAATAGCTGTATATACGGTCTCTTTAATTTCTTTAAGCGTCGTTTCACCTATTACATCGAGCGTACCAGGGATGCTGATATTAGTTGCCCATTCAACGCCAGTTCCAGCGGCATCAGTCTGAAGGAGTTGGCGAGCGGATCCGTTGGCGAGTTTGCTAACGGCGATCTCGGCAGTGGGGCTGATGTCTCCGTCAACGATGACGCCAGGTTGAATTGAAGTGAGACCTACGTTTGTAATAGCGATATCGCCGGACATGGCAACTGCGGCTGCCTTATTGCTGCTGTTACCGACTAAGATGTTGCCGCTGGTTAGATTAGCAAGTTTGTCGAATGCGATTGCTGCGGTAGTCTTTATGTTTCCATTTTCAATCTTGTCTAAACCTATTGCAGTTACGCCTGTATTGGTGATAGTGATGTCGCCCGACATTGCAACCGAAGCTGCAGTATTGGATGCGTTGCCGACGATGATATTGCCGCTTGTGAGTGTTGCGAGTTTGCTGTATGCGATACCGGCGCTTGCGCTTATGTCGCCATCGACAATGCTGGTGTTGCCGCTGACAAGGACGTTGCCGCTTTGATTGGGGAACGTAATTGTACGCGCGGCGCTTGCTGTGGCGGCAGAAACTGTGGTGTTAAACGACCCAGTGTCGTAAACGATGCTGGTGGCGTCAAGTGTTATGTTGCCGGTAAAAGTATCGCCAGCTTTGTTTGCTTTGATGGTATTTAACGACGACAGCATGTCTTGCACATTGATGCCTGTGACTCCAGAAATTGCAGTTGTTGTGATGTTTGATGCCGTTTGTGCTGCCACAGTGGAAGACACATCAACATGCGTCCACGCCGTACCATCCGACAACACAATGTCAGGTGGAGCTAAAGCAACAAGAGGAGCGTTACCTGTAGTCGGAGTGCCGCCTTCGCTGACAACAAAGTAATAGCGACTGTTGGCTGATGCGGCGACAGGCAGAGCACTATTAACAGTCAAGCCCAGTGCTGTTCCAGCGCTTGTCAGCGTGAGGATTTTGCCGGCGCCGCTGTTGTATGTGGGATTGGCGCTGAATGTACCAGCGAAGATAATTTCACCAGCGGTAATGGTGATCGGCTGCCAAGCGTTGCCGTCGTATAGGTAAAGATCACCATTCAGCGAATCGTAGAAGTACTGCCCGCTGTAATCGGCAGTTGGAAATACGACGACGCCAGTTGTGGAGCCGGCGCCGCCAATCTTGGTAACAGCGTTATTTGCGAGTTTTCCGCCCTCGATGCCGTTGGCTGGCAGCAATGTGGCGCTTAGGGTTCCAGTTGTTAGTTTGCTCGCTGGTAAATCGGGAATATCGGCAGCGTCTAACGCCAGTGTTCCAGTGACGTGGCCTTGTGCGTCAAACGTGACCTTGGCGCCGGATCCGGAGGCTACGGCGTTGGAGTGCCCGAGTTCGCCGACACTATCAACCGTGAGGCCACTACCGGGATAGACAGCGCCCAGCGTGCCAGATGCAGCGGCAGGGAGGTCTGCTGCGGTGATCGCTCGTCCGGCAGTTACCAAGCCTTTGGACGTGTACTGCGTCAGGTGGTATGCGCTGGTGTTTTGAGTGACCGTGTTATTGATGACGAGCTGGTTCCCGCTCATGGCGAGACCATTGCCGTTCACCACAACAGCACCTTTATCCGTGGTGCTAGCTGTCGGAAGATCGGCTGGAGCAATCACTCGATAGGTGACAGCGCCGGCGCCGGATGCAGGTCCAGCCAAAAACTGGCTGGCAGCGCTGGTGTTATCGAGGGTGGTGTTGAGGGTAACGCTGTCGCCGCTTTGTGTAGCAGTGACGTTAACGACGCCAGCGCTACCACCGATTACCGTGTTGACGGAACCGCCAGCTTTGATTGCTTGCCAAGTCGATCCGTTCCAGCAGTAAAGCTTGAGATCGTCGGTGTCTAGGGCAAACTGCCCGGTGAAGTCTCCAGTTCCTGGAAGTTCGCTGACAAGCCGCGTAACAGAATTGTTGCCTAGCTTTGCGGCGGTTACTGCATCGTTGGTCAGTTGCGAGGTATTGACGGTTTCGCCCTGAAGGGCGCTGCCTGGGACTGAGCCAGCAGCGAACAGAATTTTCGCGCTCGGTATTGTGCCGTTTGCGATCAGCGTGACGGCCTTACCGATACCATCCGAGATTGTGATGCTGCGTGTCTCGCTGGCGCTGGTATCAGCGACGGCCAGCAGGTCGTTGGCAGCAAGATTGGTGCCAGCAAGCTGCGGTAGTTCGCTGATCTTCAGGTCAGACACAGCCAGCCTCTCGTTCCGGTGTACTCAGTTTAGACGTCGCTGTCTTCCAAGAGCAGATAGCCTCCGCCTTGTTCAAGCACAATAGGATCACCTGTCTCTTGCACCAACCTACGACGCGGTGTCGTATTGGCGCGCAAACGAATTGGGCCAGTGGCTACAAAATCAATGGTAGAAACCACTATGTCGCCAGGGGCAAAACTTGTAGCGCTACTTGTAACGATTGCATCAAATTCCCACCACACTTGATCGTTTATTTGTGAATCAGCAAACGAACCTCCTTTTGCCGTGGCGCCTAGGGTTTTGATGAAAAATTTAGCGTGGAATGCAGAGCCAACTTCAGTGCGCACGACTAGCTGCATCAAGTAATGCACTGGTTCTTGATTTACTTCGTTGACGTAATCCCACTGCGCGGTAAGCCGTCCGCTACCGCTGATAAGGCTGCTGTACTGCTGCCTATGCTCGTCTGAAAGTGTCGTAATATCGACAGTTTCGCGGCTTGTGTTGAGTTCGTAATCGCTAATTGATGCCAGCAGTCTGCCTGCTAAGTCTTCAATTTCTACCTTGATTGGAATATCTCGATTGATATCCGCTAACTCAACAAGGCCGGCGGTGCTGCCTTCGAGACTGTCGTTGAAGTTGTCGTATAGGCGGATGGCACCAAGCTCATCCACAAAAACGTACCACTTTCCGCTCTCGTGGACAGTTCCGTCACTCCAGCCGCTAGGAGACACAAAGTCGAGGTCGGTATCGTCGGTTGTGCTGATAGCGGCAAGATCGCCACTGATCAAAAAGCCTTCGCTGAAATCAAAACTGAAACGATGGCGGTTAGCGTTGACATCAGAAGGGTTTACAACCGACTCCTTAAAACCTTCGAGTGATTTGCGGGTTAACTCAATGTTGCCGATGTTGCCAAGATAAATTCCCATTACAGCGTCACCCCAGTTAGCGCGCCGGTTGCCTGAAAAGTTATTTGCGCTGAGCTAACTTCGCCGACACTGGCTCCGTACGACACGCTTGTGATATAAGCGTTAAACGTCACGTCGCTATTTGTGTTTCCGTTAACTAACCGAAAGTTTAGTGTAACGACATCTGCCTCTGTTACGCCTTCTGTTTTCAAAACCTTGCGAAGTGCTGTAGCCGCATCATTGCGTCCCGCTTCATCTCTGTAATAAAGTAAGGTGGCAGTACCACTAAACTCTTGCAGATTAGGCGTATACGATCTTTGTGATTCTCCTAAGCCTGTGGTTTCCAGTACATCCACAGAGCCTGTTAAAGCCCACGATGTAACTTTAATTTGGTCTACACCATTTATTAGAAGACGGCCTTCGCGGCCCGTGAAAACTTTTGCCATAGCCTCTATGCCCCTGTCAAACAGCGTAGCTCCTTCCAGTCCGTATTGAGCACATGTCCGGAACCGGTCGTAATTCTTTGCCACCCTATAACGTAGTATTCCTGTCCCGCTCCGGGATTTACCACTGTTCCAGCAACATTTTTAACTACATGCCCTTTAACATAGGTACCCGATGTGGGAATGCTAATCGCTGCGATATCCGGCACAGTAATAATTTCTTTGAAAGCAGCGCTTAAAGGGTTTCCATCGTAAATAATTGCGTTAAATGCAACTTGCCTAAGAATTTTGCGAATGCCTCGACAATCAGGTTCATCCCCTAGTCCATCAGTACCATTCGGATCATAAATCGCGTAATTATTGTGCCAAGAAAAAGCACCAGCATCTGTAACAATATCAGACATGTGTTGCACTGTGTTGTAAGCAGCTACTCCACAAATACCCGAAACAACATTTATCCCATAAACAACGCTACTAGATGTCCATTTATTTGTAGAGGCATGGCTGGGATGGCGGAACAGGGGATCCAGATCTAGCCAATTTCCCAGAACAACATAGTGCGAAGCACTATTTGCGGAATTTAACTCAATGCCGGTACCAGGCCAGTCTGTGACTGTGTTGTTACGTACAACTGCTGAAGCTCTGTCCAACCCGTTTGAGCTTGCGTAGCCTTTAATTACTATGGCAGACGTATTTATTCCACCACCCGACAACATGTTTGATTCAATAACTAACCCCCTAACCGGGCCTTCAAAGTAAATACCGTCTACAGCAAAAAATGTACTTGTTATTGAGGGGTTGTAAAAACCTGGTCCTAAAGATCCGCCTTGTCGATCCAGCAAATTTCCATAACCATAATCGGAATATGTAGACACACCTGTAACGGGCAGAGTCGTTGCAATAGTGTTTTGAGCGACAGTAATCCCCCAAGAACCAACGTTTACTTTGCCTGCGGCGTCAATGTTGTTTACCCAGTTATACGGAGAAACATCAGACGAGTAACCGGGTTGCGAAGAAAGCGCGCCTGCAGATCTGTCTCGAATTTTAATTTTAATAGCATAACCTCCCGTGTCTGTAGGAGCATTAAAATTGTAAAACGTATCTGTAATTATATTGTTCACTATTTGCACGCAGAAAATCGGTGTATTACCTTCAGGTAGATTAACCGTGTTATCGATAACAATAGGTAGTCGTAGCATACGGCGCATAACATTATTCGTAATCAAAGCAGTTTTTGCGCCTAAAATTTTTATGCCTTGGCAGGCTTCAAAAGTATTTCCTGAGATTGTGATTCCGCTAGAGGGAGGCACATTGTCCCAGCTTGTAAAGCCAGCAGGCACAGGGAAATTTGTGTCTGGATCAATCGAGTGCAGTGCGATTGCATCGTCAGCAACACGGTAAAATACGTTACCGACAATCGATACATTAGATGAAGCGGTAAAGCGCGCTCCATCCCTTAATACGTCAACGAACCGGCATTCTTGGACGATTACATCACGGGCATAAGTAAAAGCAGTGGCCATAAAACGAACGCCTTGTATGGTAACGCCAAGCATCCTTAGGTTTACAACATTAAATCCTGTTAGTGTTTGGCTTTGGTTGGTTTCAACTGTGTGTGCGTATACAGTTCCTTCTATCTTAAAATTTACAAACGCTATATTTTGCGTATTATCAGCTACTAGCAAATCTTTCCTTGGATTGGTAGGAAGATCATCGTGGACAATTACAGAACAGTCGCCATCGCCCCTTAGAGTTGTATTTGAATACATAAGTAATGTAGGGCTTGTATCTGCTTTTCTGTATCGGCCAGGGGGAAAATAAACGACGCCACCACCCAATGTATTGACGCGGTTTAATGCTGCTTGAATCGCTGAGGTATCATCTACAATTCCATTACCTACCGCTCCGTAGTCTTTTACATTAACAACATCACCACCATAATCACTAAGTTTGCGAAATGGGCTTACCGCGACAGAACTGCCGTTTATAACACTGACCGAGGTAAGCGGTGCGTTGCCGCCGATGGTGGTTGAAGCACTCAGTGTCACATTTCCATCGGCCTGCAAATTATTTAAGCTGAGATTGCTGCTCCACTCGGCGCTAGTCCCAGTGTTGTTTGTTTGAAGGACTTGCCGTGGAGAACCCTGCTGTAGCTTGGATACGGCCAGTTTTAAGGTGTCTATAAAATTGTTGTTTTGTGGGACGATGGTCGGTGTGTTTTCGCCGGCAAAAGTGCTTAATAAAGCAGCTTCGTACAAAGCTCCGCTACCTTGAAAAACAATATCCGCTGCGCTCACTTCGCCTACTGAGGCGTTAAACGTAACACTTGTCACGTAAGCAGCTATAGAGATATCGTGCGCGAGACTATCGGTACTGCTAAGGCGTAAAGTCAATACAACAATATCACCATCTTTTACGCCGTCTACGCGTAAAACTTTTCGCAATGCGGTCGCAGCGTCGTTGCGACCAGATTCGTCAGTATAATAAAGTAGAGATGCGGTTCCGCTAAATTCCTGAACACCAGGAACAAAAGTTTTTTGATACTGCTCCAGTGTTGTTGTCTCTAGCATTTCTAGAGATCCATTTAGCATCCATTTTGTTACTTTTAACTGTTCTACACCGTTGATTAGAAGGTAGCCATCTTTGCCTGAGTATACTTGCGACATTACACCACCGCCACCAGCCTTACTGTAACGCTACTGCGACCAGGGCGTACCGCTTTGACAGAAGGTTCGGCCTCGTAACGCCATTTTGTACCGGGCGGTGCATTCAACTTGTTATCGGTGCCAGTCCAACCGGAGAAGGCGGCGGACGGCAGCGTAAAAGTACGCAAGGTGCCTAACTGTGCATCGTAATCTTCTAAAAATAGCTGTGCATTTGCATCGGTAATGTTGTCGTAACTTAAGCTGATTTTTGCGTTGGTGCGTTGGCTACCATATAGGATCCGCACTTCTGCACCAGATTGCGAGTTAAACCGCTTGGTCGGCCAGTCACCTGGACTGAAGTCACGGCTTGTGGGGGCTAGCGCAGGGAACGTCATCACTCAAGCGTGCGGAAAGCGGCTTCGTTTAGCACGTCCTTTGCCACAATGCTAGCGCCAGTGCTGTCGGTCGGAACATGGACAGCGCTGATGCTGACCAATCCATCTTCATCTAACGTCAGCTGCTCCACTTGGTAAACGCCCATTCCTACTTCAACGCTTAGCAAGGTAAACAAGCAACCGTACAGCGTTGAATCTGTGATTGTGTTGTTGCTGATGGTGATGCGTCGTTCGGTTACGTCTCCTGTTTGCGGGTTGTAAATCAAAGCGTCGTAGTTGCCGTTGGCGATGCTGCTGATGCTGACGAGTGTTCCAGTATCTGTGATGCCGCCATTGTTGGTAGCGCTATAGGTGGTGGCTTCGGTAATGACGCGGATGTAAGAGCCGGGCTGGATTCCGAGTGCGTCGGGTACCGTTTTGAAGCTGACTGTGTGGGTGACGCGGCGGCGGATGCTCAGCAGGAATCGAGCGGTCAGCAAAGCTTGGGCGCGGTTGGTGCAGAAGTCAGTAAGGTCAAACGACTGCTGTGTAGTGGCGCGGCTGCTCTCTGGGATATCGCCCCAGTCCACCAGCGCTGATGCCTGTGTGGGCAGATCGTTCTCGACGGTGACGCGCCAGCTGACCAAGGCGCGGAAGTTGGAGCGCTGGGAGGCTTCGATGTATTGGACTTGCAGGCTGTCTTGGATGATGTTGCCGGCCGTGAAGATCTGCTCGACCACGATCGGCGCTGTACTGATTGCGTAGTTGCTGTCGTAAGGCAGCGCCGGCATCATGCCAAAGCGGCCGTTTTTGATAGTGAAATTACAGAGTTGTAGAGCAGCGTTGTCGTATAGGAACGAGCGGAAGCTTTCGTTGTCTTCGAGCACGCCGTCGTAAAAGATCTTGTTTGTGCGTTGGAATCGCGCTGCAATACGCAGAGAATCAATATCGATTAACTCAGACGGAACGATGTTGCCGAGACCTTGACTGGTGTTTGTCAGCAAATAGTAGACAAGATCGGCGAACAGATTGCTCGGTGCGTTATCGCCTTCAATTAGACGTGTAACGTTTATTCCGGTCGGGGACCACATCCGTAGTTGGTCGACAGAATTGATTTGGCCGCTGGACTTGATGGAGAGCCCAATGGTTGACATGTTGACGTAACTCGGTGCTTCTTCGTTTTCAATGAACTCGTTTACGTAGACGATCTCGTGCTCGGGGCCGTTTTCGTTTGATTTCTGTAATTCTTGGAAATGGCTGCAGTCCGCCACTTGTGAGTTTCGTTCAAATACTCGTTCAGCACGCGCAATTTTATTAGCAGGAATTAGTGTCGTACCCAAGCCCGTGCACATGAACTGCACGTTTACGATTCCTGTAAAGAAAACATTATCGACAGAAGGGGCATCTTTAATAGTGTCGTTTACCTGCCAACCACCTGTAAAATTAGTGACAGTGTAAACAAAGTTTGACCACTTATACTTTGATCCTGTGAGGTTAACGTATGTCTGGCCTACGTCTACGCCAAGGGTCGCTTTAACTGATGTGGCAGTTACAGTTAACGAAAGTGTTTTATTTGGGTCATTTGTTTTTACCATTTTAATTTTGAAGCTTTTTGTAGTGCCTTGATTTTCGCTGCTCCAAGCTCGTCCTAGGTAGTGCGTGCTCCACGCATTAAGCGGAAATTGACCACCCGCTGGAGTAGTTGACGAGTCGCTTTGGCTTACGGATGTAGGTGCTGTTTTTGTGTAATCGGAAGACTGGTACGGCGCCTCGTCGCTTGGATCCGTAAACATTTCATCATTGGCTTTTATATCGGCAATAGCTATCTCTTCCCCTGTTGTGGTTATGCGGAAATCCCCGTATGGCGTCGGGTAATCTCGGCCGAATAGCTCGCCGCCCTCGGAGAAAAGGCGAATAGCCGTATTGGTATCAATACTGTTCTGCGCAATATCTGTGCCTGTGCGGGGGATAATTCGGTATTCGTAATACCCTGCAATTCTGGGTTTGATCCGAAGGTAGTTGTACTGGTCAATCGGTGCTCGTCCGATTACACAGAACAATTCAGGGATGCGTTGCCACGCAACTTCAGCTTCGCCGTATTTAGATACGGGGCGTACCATGACCGAAAAGCACGAGGCTCGGTCAAAATACTTATCCATCTTGGGTGTTGTAAGAGTAATATCTTTTTCATCAAATTTATATAGGTCGTCTGGGGTAGGTAACGCATTAAAATTGCACAATCCAGATGCTCGGTTCCAAACCTGGGATTTAATTCCGAATTCAATGGCAATAGAGTCGCGTCGCACAGGGCGTATATTCGCCATGTAAAGCCGGCATATGTTCCAGAAAGCCGCGCCGCAGTGTTTTTTCTCGTTGTACTCTAAACCGTTATAACCGCCAAGAGGTTCACGAATTGTGCTGTAGCCGGGGATGCCTAGCGTGGGCACGCCCACAATAGAGACACACTGGAAGTAAATATGTTTTATATCGTCGGCAACGTCGGCTTTATCTACGACCACCCAAATAGAGGATCCGATAAT
>Ga0099848_1001249_pt1 | contig 11879 bp, 11 predicted proteins | sample CB_VirMetaG_3_FD_78179 | JGI IMG/M metagenome (GOLD analysis project Ga0099848, IMG submission 78179) | Freshwater to marine saline gradient viral communities from Chesapeake Bay - CB_1508_1S Viral MetaG | ecosystem: Environmental > Aquatic > Marine > Coastal | place: USA: Chesapeake Bay... | reverse complement strand
AGATCCGCTTGTTCCTGAAGATCCGCTTGTTCCTGACGTTCCAGAGGATCCGCTTGTTCCTGATGTTCCAGAGGATCCGCTTGTTCCTGATGTTCCTGATGAGCCAGAAGTTCCATTTGTTCCGCTAGATCCTGATGTTCCGGATGAGCCAGAAGTTCCTGAAGATCCGCTTGTTCCTGAAGATCCGCTTGTTCCTGACGTTCCAGAGGATCCGCTTGTTCCTGACGTTCCAGAGGATCCGCTTGTTCCGCTCGACCCAGAGGATCCACTTGTTCCAGAAGATCCACTTGTTCCAGAGGATCCACTTGTTCCAGAAGATCCAGAAGTTCCATTTGTTCCGCTGGATCCTGAAGTTCCAGATGAGCCAGAGGTTCCAGAAGAACCACTTGTTCCAGAGGTTCCAGAGGATCCGGAAGTTCCAGAAGATCCCGAAGTTCCATTTGTTCCGCTGGATCCTGAAGTTCCAGATGAGCCAGAAGTTCCAGAAGAACCACTTGTTCCAGAGGTTCCAGAGGATCCGGAAGTTCCAGAAGATCCCGAAGTTCCAGAAATACCAGTAGCACCCTGAGGTCCGGTAGCGCCAGGATCACCCTGAGGTCCAGTAGCACCCTGAGGTCCCTGAGGTCCGGTAGCTCCAGGATCACCCTGAGGTCCGGTAGCACCTGTATCTCCCTGAGGTCCGGTAGCACCAGTGTCACCCTGAGATCCAGTAGCACCCTGAGCTCCTGTTGGTCCGATTGGTCCCTGAGGTCCGGTAGCACCAGGATCACCCTGAGGTCCGGTAGCACCCTGAGGTCCCTGAGGTCCGGTAGCTCCAGGATCACCCTGAGGTCCAGTAGCACCCTGAGGTCCCTGAGGTCCGGTAGCTCCAGGATCACCCTGAGGTCCAGTAGCACCTTGGGATCCTGTTGGTCCGATTGGTCCTTGAGGTCCAGTAGCACCTGTTGGTCCAGTTCCACCGCTAAAAGAAACTGAGGCATATCCGCTCGCACCTGGTGTTATAGAAAAACCACTACCAAAGTCAATGTTAGAGATGTTAACAGCTGCAGTAGCACCATTAACAAGAAGATTTAATGTTCCACCTGTTGCACCTGGCCAATACGGAAGGGTCAGGTAATTATCAACACCATTACCAATCTTCATTTTTTGGGTATCAGTTTCATACCCAAGTTCTGCCTCTAATAAAATTGGATTAGCGGTTGTCCAGTTTGCTAGAGTATCTCTTCTTATTTGTATTCTGAAACTCATTTATATTCAGTTTTTTTATATGCTAGGTACAGGCGATGAATTTAAAGGTCCACGTTCAGTCGGAAATTCTCCACCAATCACAGGTCCTGTAAATTGAGAAACCCCGTCATTTGAGTCCCCACCATCTAAAACATCTCTAAACTCGGACTTGACCGATTCTTGCTTAACCCAAAAATTACCCATAGTACTAACGGTAGAAAGATTTGTCTTTCCGCTTTTTTTGGCGTAGTTGTTTTGGGTACCCACGAAATAGAGTTGATCATAGGTTTCGCTATCGCTAGCATCTATGATCCTCTTTGGTAAATTTGGGAAAATAAGAAGGTTTAAATCTGACATCTCGAATTTAGCACAATACTTTATGCTATATATTCAAGATCGTTTTTGCATTTGCGGCAAAAAAATAGATTGGGAGAATTTAATTTATCAAAGAGCTGTTATTTCTAAGATCACTACCCATATCAGTCTGGAATTTTATACCAGCCTGCATAAGGTTACCCCTAAATCTTTCAGTTGACTTATCTCTTTGAGGGAAAAATGTTTCCATCGCAACATTAAACGAAACCTCTATCCATTGCTGCGTGTTCCCGTAGGAAAACTCAAATTGTTTATCGTTATCGTATTGCTCAGGGAATCCACATTGTGCTGGTATCCTAGCACCGGCATACTCGAAGTTAAATGAGAGTATTTTATAAAAGGTATCTATTGTAGATTGAAATATCTTGAAAACATCTAGCATTGTATCGGATCTCATCTTGATAGAAAAATCCAAACTCAGAGGTATTTGATTGGTGTAAGAAGAAAAAGCTTTCATCTCTCCGCTGACGTCCTCCACAGTGTATGTTGTTCTGACATGTTTTGATGTCAGGGAAGCAGTATCTATATTAACCCCGTTTAAAATAACTATTCCTCTAGGGATAACATCATAATTTCCCTCTGCCTTTACTTGGTTACCGTCACAGTCGTAGTAATTTAGATACTGGTCCTGCAAAAAAGACTCATCACCGGCTAGAGAATAGAAAAAAGGAATAAAAACCTCAAGTGTTTCCTGTTTGTCGTTTATCTGAATATAGGTTATTTTATCGTTGAGAGCACGGACAAAAGCAACTATCAGTGATCTAAGGAAGACATCATCCGTGTTGTATTTTTCTAGGAATCCACTCATGATTTAAATATGTAGTTTGTTTTTGTTTTGGTTGCCGATCCTTTAGAGTTGGTAGCGGTTAAGCTAACAGTAATATATCCGGATGCCCCGCTATAATCAACAACGGGATTTGAAGATGTGCTTCCTGTCGGTGAAGCTCCAGATCCAAAGCTCCAACTGTAGGCAGATGCTCTTATTTGTGGGGGATTGGTTGGGGTATTGTTCAGAAACTGAACGGTGCCGCCTGCAGGTACATTTACCAAGGTTGCCCCAATTGAAAATCCAGAAACATAAAAAGAAGGAAACGGAGCTGAAGGTACCATACCCACTTGTGTCGTGATCGGGGATGGGTTGTAATTGAACGCAGGAAACCCTATCGGTATATTGTCCATCCTACCCGGTGTAGTCTGCTTTAAGAGGGGGACTTCTCCGTACCTAATCGATATTTTTTGGTAGCTTTGGTTTATATAATACGGATGGCTAAAAGAACCAGTATCCAACTGATTCTTTGTAATAGGGGTTATATTTTTAGTCTTTACTCCAAGTTGTTTGGAGCAGTCCGCGAGGGATATTTGTTCTAAGCACTCAACAACAAAAAAGAAGTACTGGAAATCTTCATCCCCACGAATAGAAGGATTTTCTTTTTTAACAAAAAAATACTTGTATTTCGAAACTGTGCTAGGAAGATAAACAGGTCTCCCTTTTTTATTAACCTCGGATGAAGAAAAATCCGAAAGAGCCTCAGCTCTAGGGTTTAAAAGACCGACACCCAGAATCCCCTGTCCAGCAGTAGATGAATCAAAATCTGTCGTGGGAAACTTTAGCAGCCCAGCTTTCTTTAAATTCTTGTTTATCTTAGACTGGTTCTGTCTAGGACTGTTTAAAATATTACGGTTTTTCCTGGCCAACTCAGAAGGACTTTTAATCCTATATATCCAGGATCTTGTGGTTTAGAATCTGCTTACCGCAAGGGAAGAGAATCCATTAACTTTGGATACATCTATTCTCCAGTCAAATATTTCATGAGGCATTGGAGCGTGATTTATAACAAATATATTTAATCCCATCTCCGAAGATATCTTTTTAAGTATACCGAGAATAGTATGTATTCCGTCACTATCAACCGAGCTAAATAATTCGTCCAGAAATAGCAAATTAATTGAACTAAATTTTATCTTCATTAGCTTAAGTATGGAAATCAAAACGATAAAATCCGCTTTTTTCATTTCCCCGGTGCTTAGCGTTTGAACGGGTATTTCCATACCCATATGATAAACAGTGGCATTGAATTCATGATCAAATAAAACCTGATATGGAAGGTTCATCTGTATCATCAGATCAGATATCTCAGAATTTAATGATGGTAGGATCGTTGCAATGGCCATTTGTTTTACCCCCCTTTCTCCTAAAACGTCGTCCATTTTTCTCAGCCATTCGGTCTTTTCATCACCTTTAAACTTTTCTGTCTGGAGTCTTTTAATGTCCTCGGACATTCCGGATATTATATTCTTAATGGATTCCATCTGGGAATCTATTGATTCATTTTTTGTCTTCTCTATTTCCTGACTTATAGATATTATTTTGCTTTCAATCTTAGAGCCCTTGGATATTATGTCGTTTTTTTGTTCCCTTATTAGAGATTCCCTGGCAGAAAGCTCGGTCTGAGAGGATTCATACTCTTCTATAAGAGACTGGGTATCGTCAAGCTCCTTATCTAGATCCTCCTTTATAGATTTATAAAAATCCAGAGAAAGATCTCCACCACAGGTTGGACACACATCGTTCCCGTAAAGAGAAATCTTTTTTTCTATTTCTTTTTTTCTTGATCTGGTTTCTATCAGTATTCTATTATGTTCTCTAAATTGATCAAAAAATAAATTTTCCTCCTTCGTAAAATCTGAAATCCTGGAGGAATGCACCTCCTGAAGTTTGGTAAATGTAGCAAGTGATGACTCAAGTGAAGATATTTTTGATTCAACATCTTCAGATATTCTTTCAGCTAATATCCTTAGTTCGGACTGTGAAGTATCTATAGAATCTTTTAGGGATTCTATTCTTCCCCCTATATTTTCAACCTCAGCCTTTATTCTTTTTGACTCCTCCTTGATTATATTTCTCATCTGATTGAGAATATAAAAACCAAATATCTTATCTATGATTGCCCTTTTGTCCTGAGGACTCATTTTTATAAAACTCTTAAAGTCATTAATGGAAAGTGAAATCGTATTATTAAAAACATGCTGGGGAATACCCAATATGTCATCAGTAAGGTATTCCTGTACGCTCCTTGTGTTTGCCTTATCGTATTCTACTCCATTTACCCTTAGAGTAAAAATATTGGGTTCTAGACCTCTTTCTACAATTACGGAATTTCCCTGAGATTCTAACTCGATCTTAACCCAGGTATTCCCATTTATTCTATTGGGAATATCACTTAGTCTTTTTCCCTCTACTTTGCCGTATAAAACAAAAGAAATAGCTTGGGAAATACTGGTCTTACCTGCTCCGTTTTCTCCAACTACCTGGTAAAGTGCAGAATTCTCAAAATCGATGGATTGATTTCTGTTACCATAAGAAGAGAAATTTCTCCATTCTATTTTTTTTATTTTCATGAATTATTATCTATTTCATCATTAGAAACCTTCTGGTAAAGTTTGGTTAAGCTATTGTATAGCTTTTCCTTAGCCTCTTCACTTTCATCAGGAATAGAAAAAACATATTTCTTTATAAATCCCATGACGTTAAACTGTTCACCAGGTTCACCATCCGTACTATTAAAAACTGGAATATTAGAATTATTCTGTGGATGGAAATTTAGAGATCTCTGTGTTCCTATAATTTCTGGTATTACACCTAGTTGAGTTTTAAGGGCTAAAGAAGGATCTATGAAGATGTCAATAAAGTTATTTCTAAACTCCGGCTCCAGCTCTTCTGGTGTTTTTTCCAAGATATAGTTAAATGCGTACTTTTTATATTTTGGCGAGAAGTTGTTAGTATAGACTTTTTCTTTTTCGGTGCTAAGATCCAGGCAGAGAATGTATTTTTTATTTCCCATATCAGATCTCGTAAGCTCGTACGGGGATCCCAGCATTCTAACATTACCTTGGTTTTGTGAGTAGTGTATATGGCCGGAGTATATTCTTCTAAATTTATTAAGATCCTCCTCCTTTGTTCCGTGTTCAACCCTAGTGTATTTATTGAATTTTAAACCCACTATATCAGTGTGGCAAAATAGGTAATCGTGAGGTCCTAATGAGTCCAAAGTTTCCCTTTCCTGATCCGAATCCTTTCTCCAGGGCATCATAAATACACTCTTGTTCCCAAAGGTCGCTGATTCGGGCTCTTCCAGTATTGTAAAATTGGGTATCCACTTGATGGATTTTAAAGAATTTATTTCGTTACTACTTTTTCCCCAAACATCATGGTTTCCAGCAATAACATAGATGCCATCCTTAAATATGGAAGACATCTCCTCAGCTACCCAAACACCGAGATTTAAAGCTTTTAAGCTTTGACTTTGTCTTGAGTCATACCAATCACCAAGATGTACCAATATATCACCTTCTTTATATTCTTTCCTAATTAATGGGAAAAACCAATCCCTGAAATATTCATTCATTATATCAATCCACTCATTGGAACTATTTTTTATTCCAAGGTGGGTGTCTGTAATAAACCATATTCTTTTTGCCTTCCTATTTTCTATCATAATTAGAAAAGTCTACCTATTTTTCTTCTGCTTAAAACCTTAAACTTATCCTCCATCTCATTTACTATCATTTCCCTATATTTTGTGGGTATTGATTCGTAAGCCTTATCGTAAGCAAGGGTTAAATAATCACAGATCCCAACAAATTTTTCAACAAATGAAAACTCAGACCCTTCCAGTTTTTCTATGATCTCCTGAAAAAGATGAGGTATTAAATCCTTAGGTATTTTTTTCTTGTACGAAAGAGGAAACCACCTTGATGTTTGAAAGCACTCATGTATTCTTTCTTCTAGTCTTTTACGATGAAGATATTCTTCCTCGTCATAATTACCCTCAATTAAATAGCTACTTGTATCAACTCCAAAATTTTCTCCATATTCATGGTCTTTGGTAGGATTATTATGAGCTCCTAAAATCTTATCACCCAGTGGTTTTTTATTTTCATTTTTTTCTTGCTCCATGTGGTTATTCAGTATGTATAGGGCTATTAGGGTCTTCCGTTATTCTCATGTATCTATAGTCAGCCCGAAACATCTTATGAGAATTTTTATACCCTTCCTCCCTGTTAGCTACAAGCTTAAGTTTGTACTCTTTGTTTGCGTACATTATAGGATCTTGTATTATACCAAACATCCCATCAACAGTAGCAACCAAACCAGAGGATTCAGCTGCGGAGGATATAGTAAGATCTGATGAATCAAAATCCCCTTGCTTTGTCTGAGTTGCGGTTAGTATTGCCCATTCATTGGACATTGCCACTCCTCTAAGATCTTCCGCAATTTGTTTAATTTTCATGTATGTGTTTTCTGAATTTGGATTTCTCCAATTCTTCATAATGTTGATATAGTCAACAACAACAACCTTAAACTTTATTCTATGGACTTCCTCAACTTTTCTTAAATATCTCTCTATATCCAGCGCAGATGCCTGGGAAGTTGGGAATTCCTTAATGAACAACTTCCCTGGTATTTTTAGGTTATCGTATGTCATAGATGATAACTTCGACTTAACCGAGGTCTGATCCTCAGCTGTGCTAGTGTATTCATTAATCGGGATATTTAATAGATTAGCTCCTACCCTTTTAACATATTTCCTATCACCCATTTCCAGAGAAATAATAGCAACGTTATGCCCATTTTTAACCGCTTGGGCAGCTAGATTACCAAGCCAAAGTGATTTACCAACTTTAGGCATTCCCATGAAAACATATAAAGCCTTTGCGCTAAATCCTCCACCAAGAACAGTATCTATGAAAGAATATCCGGTTGAGAATGTATTGTACGTTAGCTGTTTATGACTTTCCGGATGGAAGAAATCCAATCCCTCATCAAAGCTAAAGTCTATATTATTCCTATCTAGTACTATGTTTTTAAACGTCTCTATTACATTCTTAATATTCTCAGAGCTAACCGGGGTTTTTTGAATGTACTGTACAGCATCAACAGCAGATTTTGTCAAATTTTTATACTCAATGAAAAGCTCCGTTGTCTCCTGTAACCATTCATCCTGGTATTTAGAGAGATCTATTTCATAAAGAGCATCTATCTCGCTACCTTCTACAGAGCTAGATTCACCATCTATTCTTAAAGACTCCTTGAGCTGTGCTGAGGTTGGTACCTCGTGGTATTTTTCCCAGAATTTTTTAGCTACTCTGCAAATAGAAACGAAAGACTCTCCTTTAAAAAAATCTGGCCTACAGAGTTCCAGATAATTGGGTTTTGCTATAACATTCCTTAATATTATATTTTCTGAATAGTTACCTTCCATTTACGAGTAATAAGTATTATTTTTTATCTTGTACCACTTTTTATTCTCAGATGATTTTTCACTTTCGGTGAAAAATCCCTCTTTAAACATCATCTCTATAGCAGAACCATGATCAGTGGTTTCCCAATTTGGTCCATAAATAGAATTAAAAGTCTGTCTAGAGAATTCCCCGTCGGGTCTTCCGTCCTTCAATAGATAGACATTTAGCTCATATATTATATCATCAGGGGTAGGATAGCCTGGTAGGTTTTTCCACACCCCTAGAATATACTTGAATTTTGTCCTATTCCTCTCCATCCTCTTCCGCTTCGATTGCCTGGTATATTTCTTTAGCATCGACCAAATCGGGCAGGATAAATTTAGGTTTTATCACATTCTCGTCGAGTTGTCTTAAAACATCCTCCGTAAAAACCTCTGGCGTAAAAAGCTGTGTAGACGGTACTGTCTTACCTAAGTGCTTTACAGCCCATCTGGGAGAAGATGCATTAGGAGTAAAAACCAGCTCAGTTCCACCATCTGATTTTTTAACCTCCTCGAGCTTACCCCGATCTATTCCACAGGATTCCCAGCTAACATAATCTTGCAACCCCACATACGGATTCATACCATTCATCCAAGATATGTGGAACTTAATCGGATCCGGTATAGTAAATCTACTCTTTTTTAGATTGGAAGTAACAACTATACCAGTTTTTGTAGTACCACTGCCTTCTTTAAGTTGAGCTTTGGATAGGAAAGAGATAACGGACATGGCAAATATTGGTCCATCACCTCCTGAACTTTCCTTAGTTGGAAAGAATCCGCCCCCTGCATAAACGTGATTTGTACATATTAGAGGTATTTTAGCTGCTGTTAAATCAAGGGTAATAACCCGGAAAAGCTTTCTAAGCTCTTTTGCCTTTGCCCCCATGTCTGCAGCATTTTTGCCCTCTATTGCATCGTTAAGCTCCTTATCAGTACTAAGCATCCCAAGGGAGTCTAAAACTAAAAGTATTTTTGGATTTCCAGATTTGTTTTTCTTTACAATCTCTAGTAGGTTTGCAACGAATGTCTGGAACTGAGAAACTGTCTTAATAGGTTGGTATCTTATCTTGTCCGGGTCTATACCGAATTTAATAGCGGATGTTTTGTCAATGGCACCTTCAGTGTCACAATAGATAACATCATATCCTTTCTTCTGTGCCTCCCTTGCAACATTAAGACAAACAAAAGACTTTCCTGTTCCGGGGTCGCCCATTAATCCAAGAGATCTTGTGTTTGGTATTCCCCCGAAAAGAGATCCGGATAGCTGTGCATTTAGCAGGTAATTACCTGTTGGTATCCACTCATCAACCTCAGAAAAAGTGTTTTCACTTAAAATTGAACCGGTCTCGAAACCATCTATTTTAGATAGTTCCTTGTCCAGATCCAGGAAAGAAAATCCTGAAGATTTAGATGCTGTGGTACTAGTCGACTTTGTACTTCTAGGCATATAGTTTATTTTAATAACTATACAGCTAAAGTCTAAAAGTGTTTCTGGTTGGGTTTTAATTATTTCCCAGGAGTCTGTCTATTTCGGCAGATGGTACGTTGTATTCACCAGAGGGAACGCCTATGTAGTCTGAAAGATCATCGACTTTAATTTTCCTTCGGTTCGTTCTATCAACAGGGGATTGACTTTGTCCACCTTGACCGGATGTTCCTGATTGTGTTTGGTTTCTTATTCCCTGGACTGTTTTATCGATTTTATCATCAAGACCAGATCTTTCAAATCCCTGAAAAACCTTAGAGGCTTCCTTTCTGGTAGTTATTATCTCCTCTGCCTGCTTGATTTTATTCTCAGCCTCTTCCAATATGCTATTAACAACTGATTCAGATTCGCTCTTTCTGATAACAGATGAGAATTCATTAAAGAATCTGGACTTTAAAGCTTCCAACTTCGAAGTCTGATCCTCCGCTCCTCTTATGATAGATCGTGTCTCTTCCCCGGTAAGAGATTGTTTGGTTTCTAGAGTTTTTATTCTCCCGTCAACCATCTCTTTTATCCCGTTCAATTCTGATTCTATCTTAGCCAAAGAATCTGCATTTTCCTCATTTTTAATAGCCTGTATCATTGACTCCAGATTTTTTATTCTAGAATCCAGGGTATAAAGTGAAATCCTTGCATTATCCAGATAGCTAGATGGATTTCCTCCATTCCCACCAAATGATGATATAAAAGAATTTATCCTAGCAGATCCCCTGCTGAAAACACGATTAAACTCATCGCCAAATCTTCCAGAAGGACTTCCAGAATCTTGGGGCTTTACCATACTAGATTGGGTTCTAGCTGATATAGTATCTATAGCTCTAATTGTAATGTCATTTGCGTCTTTGAGAGCATAAACTACAGGCTGTAGGGTCATTGGCCACTCTCTTGGAGTAATTTTAGATATCTCTGTGCATAATTTTTTTGCTGATGCCAGAAAATCTTTAACTGAATCAATATCAACACCAGATTCCAATGTTTTACCGAGATCCGAATAAGAATTGTTAATATCTTCTATCGTACCAAGTCCACCCATAGATACAATCTTTCCAACTATACCCTTTATCCGGGTAACTGCTTCTGCTCCCCAGTAAATAGGATCCGGGATTACATTAGAAGAAGAATCCTGGGATTTTCTTTTCTCAAAAATATATTCAGTATAAGACCTCATTAACAATGATCTTACTTTTTAATCATTTCACGGATAGCTTCTTTATTCTTGATAAAGTTATCTATTACTTTTTGTGTCTCTGCGGTTAGTGCACCGTCAGCATTAAGACCAGCCCCTAGCCTATTTAAAACTCCTTGTAATCTTTTAAAGGCATCGGTTGTTTTTTGTCCATAAAGACCGTCTTCATCTATCTTGTTGTATCCGGGAGAATCCGCTAATATCTCGTTGGTTTTTTTCTGGTAGTCCTTAATTTTCTCCAAATTTGGACCAGATCTTCTCAGATTTTGAGGGTCCTTAGGATCTATATTTGAGTATTCAACTTCTTCATCCTTTTTATCTTCTCCTCCTTCTTGCCCTTCCTCAGATTTTTCAGGTTCTGCCATTTGCTCTGATTGGATCTCTCCAAATTTTTTCAAAGCATCCTCAAGAGATTTTTTGGAGTTGCTTAGAGCAGAAACAATGTCTTTATCCGCATTTAATCTTCTTAGAGACTCCATAGATTTAGCATCTATCTCGGGACCAATTTCCGCTAGTCTAGCAGCCATTTTCTCTAGTTCAGCAATTCTATCCTTTCTCTTTTTTATTCCTTCCCAATACTTTTCGTCATTGACGTTAGCTATCATTTCATCCAACTCCTTCTGTATATTCGTAAGGAATGGATGCATAGAACTTAAAGCCTTATCCTCAAGTTTTGCATCAACTCCGGCTTTAACTGATGTAATAGTTTTTCTCAGATCATCCCTTTTGTTCTTATGAAGGGCAGCCTCCATTAGAAGCTCATATTTACCTCTGAAAGAAGAAGATTCACTTACTTCTTTTTTAGCATCCTTAAGAGAGCTACTAAATCTAACAACAGACCTGGAAATTGCATTTGATATAGATTTTAACCCCTCTTCTTTTCCTTCCTCCTGGGATAATAATATATCATATGCCTTAACTACCTCCTCCAGTGCTTTTTTAAAGTCATCAGATGTGCTAGAAAATTGAGAAGGAATAGCACCAGTAATGGAGTCAACTATCTTTTTCATCGCTTCCATCTTGGCTTTGGCATCTCCTTCAACCAGTGAATCTAGATCATTCATTATTTTAGCATATCCCGGTGCAGCTGGAAGGATAGCACCATAAACATCTAAAAAAGCAGAAGCTATCTGGGATGCTATATTAGAAACATCATCGCCTTCAGCTTCCAATAGAAGTCTCTCATAGGATTTAAAATTCAGGAGTCTCATAAAAAGTATTTTTTCTCTATATATCAAGAAATACACTTTTTTCTAAGTCAGCTAGGACATTAAACGATTCCCGCTGGATAGCGATTCATAAAAGGATTCTAGCATTT
>Ga0099848_1001248_pt1 | contig 11881 bp, 7 predicted proteins | sample CB_VirMetaG_3_FD_78179 | JGI IMG/M metagenome (GOLD analysis project Ga0099848, IMG submission 78179) | Freshwater to marine saline gradient viral communities from Chesapeake Bay - CB_1508_1S Viral MetaG | ecosystem: Environmental > Aquatic > Marine > Coastal | place: USA: Chesapeake Bay... | reverse complement strand
CCCATGATCAAGGAACTCACCCTCTCCACCTACAACGGTTGGGCGACCTACGAAACCTGGAACGCTGCCCTCTGGATTGGCAACGATGATTTTCTTTACAACACCGCCGTCGCATGTGTTGAGTACTGTGGCGACAATGAGACCCCCTGGGAGAAGTTCGTTCGCTGCATGATGCAGGGGCAGATCGGTCGCTACCTTGGCGGCACCCCTGACGGTGTGGCATGGGATTCTCCTGCCATCGATGCAGACGAGATGAACGCCATGATGGCAGACCTCTGAGGGGTCGCCCCCCATGCTACAATACACCAGACAACACACAGACACCATGCCCAAGCGCAACCCCACCTGCTTCCGCCTTGCCTCTGACCTTGCCACCCGTGAGCAGGTATGGGTGAGCAGCAACCCCCTCACAGGTAAGGGTCACCCTGCTGCCCTCATCGCTGGGGTGTTCGCTGAGCACCATGCACAGGAAGCGATTGATCGCCTCCCCACCTTCGGTTGAATTCTCTACACTAACTCATGACTGACAAGCAACTACAGAAGATCGCAAAGATCAACGGATGGGTGAAACAACGCAACGGGGCAAAGCATCAACTATGGGCACATCCTTCAGGCAAAATTATAACTTTGCCGTATCGCCCTAAGCAACACACAGCGGTGCTGCTAAGTAAGAAACTAGCAGCAGTACAGTAAGGGTAGGGGTGGGCAGTTAATATGCCCCCCCTTTGTTATATCGGGCGGGCCGAGCGAAAACTCGATGGGTCCCGTTAGTCTACAAAAGTATCCCAACGACCTTGATAAATTTCAAAAAAGGTGTTATGATTTTCGGAAAAATAAAAAAATCCGCCATGAAAAAATTTCCCACAAAGTTCGCACGGTATTATGTCTCTGAGGACGGTGTAGTACATCGTGAGGATGACAGAGGTAATGTGTATGCATTAAAGCCCCACAAGAGGGGAGGTGTACCGAAGAGTAGGTATGATGCTGTGAATATTTCGTTATATGATGAGAATGGGAAATTCCAGAAGCAGATTCGGTATTATGTGCATAGACTTGTGGCAGAGACTCTCATTGAGAATCCTGAGGGACACGCAGAGATTGACCATATTGATATGAATAAGAGTAATAATGCTGTCAATAATTTGCGATGGTGCAGTAGGAAGGAGAATATGCAATATTTGTCTGAGAGTTATCGTAATCCTGTAGTGTCTGGATAAATATTAGTAGTCTTTTAAGGAATGATGAAAGATTTTGATTACAATGAGTATACAAACAAGAGGCAAGAGATTTTAAGTAATCTCGATGCATTTTGTGATGAGTTAGAAGATCGCGCCTTGAATAGTTTTGGGAAGGTAGACAATGGACAGGGAGCAATTGGAGATGATTTTATTGCCAATGCTGCATCGTATAGAAAGGATGGAGCAGGAGATAGAATCATTAAAGAGACCACAATTGATGTACCGCCCGCCATCTTTGACAGAGTATCAGACGATATCTGAGACTTTAGATTATCTTCATAATAGTATAAGGGAGATACAATGCCAAATATTGTTGGACCAGAAACAGTAGATACATTAAGTATAGATGGGAATTGTGAATATCCTGCTACACCACTTGGAGGTGCGCCATATGTGTCACCGAATGTATTTGCTGAGGGTGAAGCAGTAGAAATATATAATTCATTAAATTTACCTGATCAAGTTACTGGGATAAAGATCAACCCATTAATTCCCCTGCCATGTCAACCAGGAATACGAAGGATCGATCCAGTCATTAACAAGAATGTGTTTATTAATGGACAGTTATTCGCAGTAACTGGAGATGAGGCAGATTTAATTACTGGGGTAAGTACACCAAGGACCTTGACAGGACCGTTTAGTTACCCTACAATACAGATTGGTACACAAATTTAACTATGGCAAGATCAAAAGTTGGTATTAGCGGTAAGCAGATTATTGAATCCACTCCCAAGAACACTCGTCAGGGATGTGGGAAGAATACAAAGTATGCGGCAACAAGTCGTAACAAGGCAAGAAAACCCTACAGGGGTCAAGGTAAATGAATTTAATTTGCAATCTTCCTGCTAAGAAAGTTTACGTAAGAAAAGAGTATCTTAGAGATCATCAAGATGGTCATGGGGAGTTTGTTGAAGGCGTCTGGGTATCGGCAAAGTCAATACCTGGACGTGCTTTTTATTTTGAGACATACTTACCAGAGTATGGGGCATTATATGATAAGTTACCGATAAGTGCATTTCTCCGAAAGCCAAAATCGCCGAACTTGGACTTATCATTAGAGAATCTACAATTTTGGAATTGTATGGATTATGGGGTTGTATGTATCAATAAAGGATTCATTAGTTCAATGGATTGTGAAGTGTATACAAGAGATCATGGATTCATGAAAGGACAATATTTGTTTACATTAGATAACTATCATGCAAATATTGATGTGATAGATAATAATGTAAGTGAAACTCCACAGGAGCACAAGAGTCATAATTGTATTGCATTAGAAAATGGACAGTTTGGATTATATCCAAACAATAGGATGCGTTTATATGACCTCTCTATCACCCCTGAGGTGCCCTATGTGCCTGATTTCAAGGTTTCCACCATAGAGTATCAAGTAGAGAATGGAACCTCTTGGGGGCGTCTTGGAGACACTGATGAATATTTCTGGCAAACACCAACCGAGAGGGATAGTAACCCCTCTAAAAGTTCTAAACAAACTTTTTTAGCGGAGCAAACTAATGGGACTATTTCCAGTTGATAAAAGTAATGATTTTCTTGAGGAGGGTATGACACTGATCACTGAACATGACAGTGAGAAGTACCTTAAACAGCACCAGAAGGCAAAGAAAAGGGACGAACTATACGATCTACCTGAAGATCGTTTATCACGCCCCTGTGGCGGTTCTGGAGGGTTTGATGATTTTGTAGAGCGTTGGCACGAGTGATCTACATAGAGATGGGATAAATATAAAAAAAGTCTCATCTAATGCCAGCATCTTTTACTTATAAGGATCTGAATATTACATTCAAGAAACATCCAGTCACTAATGACTTGATTGTTTCAAAAGATTCTGGTGCGATTAAGCAGGCGATTTCTAATTTACTTCAGACACGTACTGGCGAAAGGTTCTTTCAACCAAATTTAGGATCCAGAATTCCTGATTTGTTGTTTGAACCTTTTGATTTTGCTACAAGTGGTTTGATCAAAGATGAAATCAATCGTGTTTTACTAAATTATGAACCAAGAGTAAAAGTTGACACTATTGACGTATTTCCAAATTATGATTCAAACGGTTATGATGTTGATATGACCATAAAAATCCTTGGTAGAGATGATGAGATTATCGGACTTGAGGTATTCTTAGAGAGAACACGATAATGCCATACACACAGGTATCTAATTTAGATTACGATCAAATAAGAACAGCTCTTAAAGAGTACATCAGTAGTACATCGGACTTTACCGATTATGACTTTGAAGGATCCACTTTAAGTGTTCTATTAGATGTTCTTGCATATAACACTTACTATACAGCATTTAACACCAATATGGTTGTTAATGAGCTGTTCTTGGAGTCTGCAACTCTAAGGGATAATGTTGTTGCATTAGCAAAGCAACTTGGATATACTCCAAAGTCAGTTATTGCACCAACTGCAAAAGTATCATTCACTGTAAACTTTAGTGGATCTATTCCTACTGATAGTCAAATAATCCTGAAGAAAGGAACAGGATTCATTGCAAATTACGATAATACTCTTTATCAATATTCTGTTGTTGATGATATAAAGCAGTCAATCGTTTCAGGGACTGCTGCATTTGACAATATTGATATTAAAGAAGGAACTTTAGTAACAAACACTTATACGGTTAATACATCTCTTAAGAACCAGAGATATATTATTGAAAACCAATCTGTTGATACATCTACAATTAGAGTTAGAGTTTATGCAAGTGCTCAGACTTCATTGTTTGATGAGTATAAGTATGCAAATAATATCTTAGATGTAGATTCGGAATCAAAGATTTACTTCTTAAGTGAGATTGAAGACGAAAGATATGAAATTTTCTTTGGTGATGGTGTTCTTGGTAAGAAACTGGAGAACAATCAGAAGATTGAGATTTCCTACTTAATTACTAATGGACCTGATACTAACGGAGTAAAAGAGTTCACTTTCAATGGTGTGTTCTCTGATATCAGTGGAAACACTAATTATCCATTCACTGTTTCAATCAATTCATCTCAAACACAAGCAGCGTCAGGAGGCGCTGAGATTGAGAGTATTGACACAATCAAGTATAATGCCCCAAAGTACTTTGGAACGCAGAACAGGGCGGTTACAGCACAGGATTACGCTGCCATAGCAAGGAACATCTATCCAGCAATTGCAGATATCATCACTTTTGGTGGTGAAGAGCAAGAACCACCTGCATATGGTCAAGTATTCTTGGCAATCAAACCATCAAATTCTGCTTTCTTATCATCTGTCACAAAACAACAGATTAAAAATGATTTAAAGAAGTACATGGTTGCTTCTGTAACACCAGAAATTTTAGATCCTTCAATTCTTTATATTGAACTTGATAGTAAGATTTACTACGATACTTCAAAGACAGAAGAATCACAAGAACAGATTAGATCAAAAGTTATCTCTGGAATCAATAGTTACATCCAGAGATCTGATACAGAAAAGTTTAACGGTAAGTTTAGATATAGTAAATTTGTAGGTGTTATTGACGATGCAGATCGTTCAATTAATTCAAACCTCACAACGGTAACAATGAGGAAAGATTTTTATCCTCAAATCAATTCTTCATTCTATTATGAGGTTTGTTATCAAAATGCATTTGATATTGACTGCGATAATCCAGTCATGTCATCAACTGGGTTTGTTGTATCAGAATATCCAACAAGGACAGTGTATTTGGAAGATAGGGGTGGCAAAATCGTCCTATATAGATTGGATCCTCTTACAGGCAGCAAGATCGTTCTGAATGACTCTCAGGGTGATATTAATTATGAGAAAGGTGAAATAATGCTTTATGATTTAACTATCATTAAAGGCAGTTTTGCCGATAATAAAATTGAACTTAGAGTAAAACCAAGATCAAATGATATTGTTGCAAAGAGAGAAGTCTACCTGGATGTAGATGTTCCGAAGAGCAAATTTCAAGTATATCAAGAGTAACTTAGATGGTCGTTAAGAAGAGGCAGATTTCTTATCTTATTGAGGATCAGCTCCCCTCATTTATCTCCACTGAATACCCACAGTTTACTCGTTTCTTAGAGAAGTATTACGAGCAAATTGAGTCTCAGGGGCAACCTCTTGATGTCATTAATAATATTGAGAAGTATAGGGACATTGATTTCTATGAGGAGAACTTACTAAGTCAAAGTTCTTCACTTGATGGTATTATCACACCTTCAGATACTACTATCACACTTGTAGATGGTTCATCATTTCCAGAAAAGAATGGATATGTAAAAATTGATGATGAGATTTGTTTCTACAAATCAAGAAGTGGTAATGTTCTCTCTGAGGTTAGTAGAGGTGTTAGTGGCAATACTACTCTTGGAGATCTATACGAAAGCACAGAATTTGTAACAACTCAGGCAGCATCACATCAAAATGGTGCTATTGTTTACAATATCAGCAATCTTTTTCTGTATGCACTAATCAAGAATTTTGAATATGAGAATCTTGCTTCTTTCCCAGAAGCATACTTAAAGAGAGAAATTGATAAAAGAACTCTCATTAAGAATATTACTGACTTTTACAAGGTAAAAGGAACTGAGACATCAATTAAGTTTGTCTTCAACTCTATTATTGCAAGAGATGTTGAAAATGTTCCCACTACTTACAATCCAAAAGATTTTACACTTAAGGCATCAACTTCTGATTGGGTCACTACTTATTCACTGAAAGCAAAGTTAGTCTCTGGTGATATTAATGATTTGATTGGTAATCAGATTGTACAAAATGATGGTCTTGGTAATTTTGCATCTGCTATTGTTGATAATGTCAGACCAGCTGGTGGAACTGATGATGAGCAGATCTATGAAATCATCTTAAATCCAGCAACTGTTAATGGCAGATTTATCTCTGCTTCAAGAACTAAGTTAGAAAAAAATATTTTATCCAGCGCAGTTAAAGGTGATAGAGTAACTGTAGAATCAACTCTTGGATGGTCAAAGTCTGGATCATTCTATATTAATAACGAAAAATTTTCATTTGTTGAGAAAAATGTAAAGCAGTTTTATCTTGATACAAGATCATCTTCTTCAAGTCATTCTGCTGGAGAAACTGTTTATGATTACACTCCAGTAAAGTATGAAACAGTAGAATTAATGGTATTTGGTGTTTTGTATAATTTACAAAACAAAAATGTTGTTCCTTATTCTGAAGTTGGAGATGATATTCAAATCTCTGGTCCTGGTTTTGAAACTAAAGACAGAGTAATTTATGATTCTTCATCTGAAACTGTAAGATGGTTTGTTAATGAATTGAACACAGCACCAACAGTACTCACAAATCCAACTCTTCAAGCACAATTACAGAAGTATATTGCTGATGTCTCTGCAATATATGAAGATGATCAATTTTATTATATTTGTTCTTCTGGTTATCCAGCATATGATATTTTGACTGCTGGGGTTTCTGCTTCTTTAGTAGATCCAAAAAATCTAAAGATTATAAGAAAAAATCCAATTCAAACCACGGAAGTTTACGAAACATCTCAAAAGGATGTTGGTGTGTTTGTTGATGGATCTTTAGCATTCAGTCATAAGGATGAAGAATTTGTCAAATATGGTAAAATCGTAAAAACTTCAATAACACAGAAAGGATCTGGATATAAAAATGCTCCTTATGTTTTAATCAATGATGTTTCTGGAAAAGCAACTGCTATTCGTTCTGGCGAGACTGTAGAATCAATTGTTGTTGACGATGATACGATTTATACTCAAGATCCAGAAATCACAATTACATCTGGAAGAAATGCTCAAATTAGAGCGATTGTAACTAATGGAGAGGTTACAAGTCTTGTAATTACAAACCCAGGAGAATACTATTCAACTCCACCAACTTTAGTTATTACTGATAGAAGTGGTAGGGGAAGATTTGCTTCATATCAAGCAGTTGTTTCTGAAACTGGTCAAATTGTTGATTATGTTCAACTTGACAAAGGAAAACTCTACACTCAATCCACAATAGAAGTTACTGTTATTCCACAGGGTACTGGTGCTACTGCTACTGCTCAAATTAGAAGATGGGTAAAGAACAGATATAAGAAATTAGAAAATTCACTTGATCAAGCAAATGGATATATTTTTGATGATCTGTTTACAACCAGCGGAAAGAGATATGGTATTGTTGCCAATCCATTAAAGCTTAGAGAAAGAGTTGGCGATAACTTAAATTCGCTTTTACAAGAACCAGCAACCAAAACACACTCAAAGATTCTTGGGTATGCATATGACGGAAATCCAATTTATGGTTCATTTGGGTATTCTGATCCAGGTGATACCTCTTCAACAATTTCAAGGATAACTTCTGGTTATAATTTAAAAACAACAAGAAGTGATGGTCCTTCAACTACAACTTATCCATTGGGAACATTTATTGATGATTATCAGTGGGTTCAATCAAAAGACACTGGAAGAACAAAATTAGATAAGAATAATGGAAGATATTGTGTAACACCAGAATATCCAGAAGGAACTTATGCATACTTCATTTCAACTGATTCTTTCAATAATCCAACATTCCCATACATTATTGGAGAAAACTTTTATTCTCTTCCAGTAAGTTCTAATTATGATTCTCTTCTTTCTCAGAATGAAGTTCCAAAAGGTAGTAAGAGATTAAATTATTCCGATTACATTGCAAATGGATATAATTCATCAGCGTTGATTAAATCAACGACCAAGGGAACTATTTTTGGAGCTTCTGTAGAATCTTCTCCATCTATTTTCTCTGTCGGAAGTCAAATTGTTATTGATAATAATTCAACAACTTCTGGATCAGGTGCCGCTGCGTCTGTAAAAGAAGTGTATGGAAAAGATGTTGACGCAATTGAAGCACTACAAACAAAGGTTGTAAAGGTAACAACTTCTGAACAAGTTTATTTCTTTGATGGCGATACAGTAACCCAAGAAGTTACTGGTGCAACTGGAACTGTATATGGAGATTCATTTAATTCCACTGAGTTTGCTTTAAGGTCTGTAACAGGAACTTTTAATACAACTAATCAGATTAATTCAAACAGAACTATTCAAACACTTATTTTAGATAAACAAGGAGATTTTTTGGCAGGTTCTACTGTAAGTCTTTTTGATGGTGTTGATTCCATTATTGCAACTGCAGAGGTTTTAGAAACTATTAACAACCAAAATGCTCTTAAGATTTCAGTGCTGACTGGAACATTTGTTATTGACGATGAATATTCAATTGTGAGCAACAATTTAACAGATACTCCTGGAACAAAAATTCTATCAATTTTAGATTTAAGCAAGGGTATTGATGTCTTTTCATTAAAAACAAATGTTGCATTAGTAAGAACTGACGGAGAACATCTGCTTGGTGTTAACGATAAGGTAAATATCACAATTGATCCAGATGATTCAACTACAGAAACAACTTATTATATAAGAAAGAAGAAATACCAAAGAGTAAATCTAAGAAAACCTGGATATTTTTCAACTGTTGAAGATACGGGCATTGGAAGAATTGATACTCTTGTAGCAGGATCTGATTATGCAACCAGTACTTATGGTGGTGGCACATTCACTGATGTAGAAGTTTTATTCTTCAATCAAAATAATGCAAGAAATGAAATAGGACAAACTGTAGGAAATACATCAAGTGCTGTAATTGGTATTGAAGATGCTCCATACAATGCAAAAGCAACGGTAACTGTTGGATACACTAAGACAGTTACCGCATCTAATAGTGCTATTAATACAATCACAGTTGACAATACATCAAATATATTCGTTGGTTTATCTGTCAAAGGTCAAAACATTGCAAGCGGAACTGTAGTTTCTTCAGTAGATGTTAATACAAAAGTAGTTACCTTGACAAATTCTGGAGTTTCTCCAATAATTACGGGAGCAGTTTCATCTGTTGTCTTTAATCCTGGTGTTATCTCATCAGTTGTAATTACAGATAAAGGAAACAACTACAGAAGAGGTGATAGTATATCATTTAAGGATTCTGATTTGGATAAAGGATCTTCTGCAACTGATAGAGACTACTTAGCAATTATTGATCATGTTGGATTCTCATCAACAGATTCTTCTCTATTCTTAACTAATGTTAGAGGTCTTTCAAATGATGATTTGCTACAAGTTGGATCAGAAGTTGTAAAGATTACTTCTGTTGATTCAACACTCAATAAAGTAATTGTTGAAAGAGCACAAAATAATACCAATCCAATTGATCACTATAATGGTACTCAAGTTGGACTTGCAAATCCAAAGTACAGGTTTACAATTGGTTCTCAACTTGGTGCTGGAAATCCCGCTGATCCTTATGTGGAATCTTATGATGAAGATACACAAACTCTCCTTGTTTCATATGCATATGGGGTATCAAACCCAAACATTATAAACTTGAGTACTTCATTTGATGATGCAAGCACACCATCAAAGAGAGTGAACATTACCAATCTAATTGATGTTAACAACAGATTCCAATACTCAAAAGATAATACTAACTTTGATGTTTTAAACGGATTAGAACTTCAAAGAAATTATAGTTATAAATTTGATACCAGTCATTCTTCAATGACTGACACATTTTTTGATCTTTCTTATAGTATTAATAGAAATATTCTTGCTCTTGATACTTTTAGATCAGATGTTGCTCCAGGATCATCTGGCTCTTATATTAAAGTAAAACCAGGAGCAAACTACGGATATTTCTTTGGATCAACATTTAATAATAACAATGTTATTAGTGGTCGATCTTTGGTAACTGAGAGAGAAGAATCTCAATTTGCAAGATATTATTTCTTTGATAGAAATGATGATGTTGAAACTTTTGATAATTATTTCTCTCTAATAAATGACCCACTACAGGGAGAGAAAACAGTTATCTTTACCACACCTACAGGATTCTTGTATGAATATACATTAAATCCGCAATATGATGGATCGGGAACAATAGAGTATACAACTACAAATAATTCTGCTGTTGGTAGAATAAAATCAATTAAAATTGATAATGTTGGTTCTGATTATACTTCAATTCCATCAGTTATTGGAGTTGTTCCAGGAAAATCATTAGAATCAATAATTGATGTGAATTATGATTCTATCAATAATAGAATTAGATCAATTACTTTAACCTCTTCTGGAAATAATTATGTAAATCCAAAAGCAGTTGTGATTGGAAACGGATCAGAAGCAAAAATTGATTTAGTTGTAAGAAATGGTAAAATAGTTTCTGCTGTTCTAAAAAATAAAGGTAAGGGTTATACAGAAAAACCATTAGTAAAGGTTGTAGAATCTTCGGCAAAGGTGTACCTAACTTCTCTTGACATTGGTGTTCCAGAAAGCATTAAAGTAGAAAATAGTGGATTCTTATACACCAATGATAATACTCTTTCAAGACAATTTTTCTCAAATACTATTTTAGTACTTTCCAATTTTGTTGACAATGCTTTTGCTTTTGGAGAAGAAGTAGTTCTTGAAAATAATGGTACAGTCTATGCAACTGCTAAAGTATCAAAGAATGGATGGAAAAATGGAAGCAATATTTTAAAAGTTAGAAATGTTACTGGTCAGTTCTTAAAAGGTCTTACTTTAAGAGGAAAGGCAAGGGGAAATACTGCAACAGTTATTGATGTATTAACCTCATCATTCACTCCAAATGTAAAAACTTATTACGACAACATTGGATTCTATACATCAGATAGAGGTAAACTGAGTGCTAATTCACAAAGAATTACAGATTCATATTTCTATCAAGATTATTCTTATGTTGTTAGGTCAAAGACTCCAATAAATGTCTGGAGAAATTTGATTAAAGAAACAACACATCCAGCTGGATTCAAATTATTCGGTGAAGTTATAGTAGAATCTTCTGGTCAATCTACAATTGCAAGTTCTTCTTCTAATAATTTTACAATTATCAATTTAGAACCAAAGAATGTTTCAAATCTATCTACAAGAAGAACTATTAAAGAAACTTTTGTGAACTTTAATAATCTATCAGAAGAAAGAGGTATCGGTTCTGTTTCTGTTGATAGTCAAAGTAATGCAGAAACTTATGCTACTGAGGTGATTCTTTCTGCTCCTTTTGATGGAGAATATGATGAGAATACTGGAAAAGTGGTAGGCACAAAAACTTTTACTCTATTAGATAAAAAGACAAACTCAGCACTTACTCCTTACAATGAAGAGCAATTACTCATAACAATTGACGGAGTAGTTCAGGAACCAGGAATTGCTTATACAGTTACTGGAACTTCAATTACATTTGCAAGTGCTCCACTTGGAGAAAGAATTTCAGAAGGTCAAAATGTACCATCTCAATCTTTCTATGGAAGATCATTTAAGTATAAATCCGACACCTTAAATGCAGAATACTTAAAGAAAGTAAGAAACTTCTTTCAGAGAAGCGGTAGATGGTTAGACTCGGCAAATCAGATTAGATTCAACAAAGACTTTATTGTTGAAGAATCAATTGGATATGTTGTTGATAAGTATCCAAATCTTCCATGGAACTTATACAGATCCAAGTGTGCAAGAGATATTCGTTATATCTTGGATGCATATGAGCATGATTTAAGATTTGGCGGAAATCAAAAGTCAATTGGTTCAGCAGAACTTTATTATAGTGGAAACACTTTACAGCATATTGAT
>Ga0099848_1001246_pt1 | contig 11881 bp, 18 predicted proteins | sample CB_VirMetaG_3_FD_78179 | JGI IMG/M metagenome (GOLD analysis project Ga0099848, IMG submission 78179) | Freshwater to marine saline gradient viral communities from Chesapeake Bay - CB_1508_1S Viral MetaG | ecosystem: Environmental > Aquatic > Marine > Coastal | place: USA: Chesapeake Bay... | reverse complement strand
TTGCTGCAGGACGACGGACTGGGAAGTCAAGACTCGCTGCATGGATGTTGATTATTAATGCATTGCAGACTGGGCGTGGTCATGTGTTCTATGTTGCCCCCACTCAGGGGCAGGCTCGTGATATTATGTGGCAGACTCTGTTAGAGCTTGCACACCCAGTGATTAAAGGGTCCCACATTAACAACCTGCAGGTGACATTGATCAATGGATGCACCATCTCTCTGAAGGGCGCTGATAGACCAGAGACAATGCGGGGTGTGTCGTTGAAGTTCCTTGTGATGGATGAGTATGCTGATATGAAGCCCTCAACATGGGAACAGATTCTAAGACCTGCGCTTGCTGACCAGAAGGGAACTGCACTGTTTATTGGCACACCGATGGGTCGTAATCACTTCTACGATCTATACCAGTACGCAATGTTAGATGAAGATGAATCATACAAAGCATGGCACTTCACATCATATGATAATCCCTTGTTGGACCCGAATGAGATTGACATGGCAAAGAAGTCAATGTCCTCATACGCATTCCGACAGGAGTTCTTAGCCAGCTTTGAAGCCAGTGGTTCTGAGATCTTCAAAGAGGAGTGGGTTAAGTACGATGAGGAAGAACCTGATGAGGGTGACTTCTACATCGCTGTTGACTTAGCGGGCTTTGCCGATATTGCAAACGCAACGACAGCAAAGAATAAGAAACTGGACCAGACTGCGATTGTTGTTGTGAAGGCAAACACAGATGGTTGGTGGATTGCTAACATTATTCATGGACGGTGGGACATCAAGAAGACTGCGAAGAAGATCTTTGATGCAGTAGAACGGTATCGCCCAGTGTCTGTTGGTATTGAGAAAGGTGCGCTGAAAAACGCAGTGTTACCATACCTGACTGACTTAATGAAGAGTGGTCAACGATTCTTTCGTGTTGAAGAACTCACTCACGGTAACAGGAAGAAGACTGATCGTGTTGTCTGGTCTCTGCAGGGAAGATTTGAGCACGGACAGATTACATTAAACAAAGGGGATTGGAATGCTCAGTTCATGGACGAGTTGTTTCAGTTTCCAAATGCGTTAGTGCACGATGACTTAGTTGATGCACTGTCATACATAGACCAAATCGCCAAAGTTGCTTACATTGTTGACTTTGAAGAAGAGGAATTTGAAATCCTAGATCCAATTGCGGGGTACTAACATGGATTATGATCACAATTTTGATAACGAGAAGTCACTAGAAGCGTGGGTCATTCACAAGTGTGACCAGTGGCGTGATCATTATGAGGCAAACTATGCCGAGAAGTTTGATGAATACTACCGTCTATGGCGTGGAATCTGGGCTGGTGAAGATTCAATGCGTGCATCTGAGAGGTCAAAGATCATTTCCCCTGCACTGCAACAGGCTGTTGAGTCCTCAGTCGCAGAAGTTGAGGAAGCAACCTTTGGGCGTGGTCGTTTCTTCGACATCAAAGACGACTTGATTGACCCAAACAAGGGTGACATCCAGCTTGTACGCCAGCAACTCGACGAAGATCTGCAATATGTCGGTGTGCGTAAGCAAGTTGCAGAGTGTGTAATCAACGCTGCTGTGTTTGGTGTAGGTATCGGCGAGATTGTTGCTGAAGAAATTATTGAACTAATCCCTTCAACACAGCCCATCATGGAAGGTGCCATGCAAGCAGTCGGTGTGATGGAAAAACAACGCACTGTATTTAAACTACGTCCTGTAATGCCTCAGAATTTCTTGATCGATCCCGTCTCAACCAGCATTGAAGACGCACTTGGTGTAGCTATTGACGAATTTGTACCCATTCATCAAGTAGAAATTGCCATTGAAAACGGAATCTACCGTGATGTTGAGATTACAACAGCAGCCCCGGACATTGATCTGGAACCCGATCAAGAACTAACGGTGTATAATGATGATAAAGTACGTCTTACCAAATACTATGGTCTCGTACCACGTGAACTCTTTAACAAAGCTGCTTATGAAATGGAGGATGATGAAGCTGAAGAAGCTGAGTCAGGCTATATTGAAGCAGTGGTTGTTATTGCCAATGGCGGAACGTTATTAAAGGTCGAAGCCAACCCCTACATGATGCAGGATCGCCCTGTTGTTGCGTTCCCTTGGGACGTTGTACCCGGTAGGTTCTGGGGGCGTGGTGTTTGTGAAAAGGGATACAACCCTCAGAAGGCCCTTGACACCGAGCTACGTGCCCGTATAGACGCTCTAGCACTGACTGTGCACCCTATGATTGCTGTAGACGCGTCAAGGCTGCCACGGGGCGCTAAGATGGAGATACGTCCGGGTAAGGCTATCCTCACGAATGGTGATCCTCGTGAGATTCTGCACCCAATGCACTTCGGTCAGTTAGATCAAGTATCATTTACTCAGGGTGCAGAGCTTCAACGCATGGTGCAGATGGCAACTGGGGCAATTGATGCTGCTGGTATCCCCGGATCTATTAATGGTGACAGCACTGCTGCTGGTATCTCCATGTCGTTGGGTGCAATCATCAAGCGTCACAAGCGTACACTAATTAACTTCCAAGAAGCCTTCCTGATTCCAATGGTGAAGAAGGTTGCATGGCGGTATATGCAGTTTGATCCTGAGCGTTATCCTGCAAAAGACTTTAAGTTTATTGCAACCAGTACACTTGGCATCATTGCTCGTGAATATGAAGTCACACAGTTAGTACAGTTGCTACAAACAATGTCACCTGACTCACCAATGTATCCATTACTCATTGAGTCTATTGTTGACAACATGAACTTGTCTAATCGTGAGCAGATCATTGAAGGTCTTCGCCAAGCGAACCAGCCTGATCCGAATCAACAAGCAATGCAAGAGCAAGTCATGCAGATGCAGATTGCAAAAGAACAAGCAACATTGCAAAATATTGAAGCACAGACTGCTGAGATTATGTCGCGTGTTCAACAGAATACTGTTGAAACAGAGTTGCTTCCAATTGCTGAAGAAACTAAACGTATCGCAGCTTTGTACAAAAATACTCCTGCAGATGAAACAGATAAAGAGTTTGCACGTAGGGCTAAGCTAGCAGAGCTTGTGTTAAAAGAGCGTGAGATTGCGAGTAAAGAAGATATTGTTGAACGTCAAATGCAGGGGCAATAATGATTGTAACAAAGACTGAACTTCAAAAAGTACTAGATGAAGTCAATAAGATCTTTAAGAAATTAGATGACAGAATCACAGAATTAGAGAAAAGTCAAACTAATTTAAGGAAAACTACAAAAAGTACTTGACATTTGCAAAAAAGTATGGTATAATAATTGCATATAAAGCACCAACAGGAGAATGCTTTGACACCTGAAGAACAAAAGTATTATGAAACATACTTTAATTTGTTCATTCAAGATGGTTGGGCACAGTTCATTGGAGAGATCCGAGACATTGTAGCCAACCAGCGTATTGAAGACATCAAAGACGGTGAACATCTTCAATATGTTAAAGGTGAACGTAACGCTCTCAAGAGAGTATTAACTTTTGAGAACGGTATTCGTAGCGCATACGATTATCATATGGAGCGGATTCATGATTCGTAGGTATGATTTTAGATGCACTACATGTGACGTAGTAGAAGAACAATGGGTAGACTCATCCGAGCAACTATCCACTTGTCATTCTTGTGGTCACGCAAGTAAGCGGATAATCTCTCCAGTCTCTACGCAATTCAAAGGTTTCGGATTTCCCGGCGCTGATGATAAGTGGGCAAGAGATCACGAAAGAGCCGCCCGTAAGAACTAACTATCCATAATGGCTATTGCCACGGAGTTTAACAATATGGCACGATTTATTCAAGATAGTCCCGAAGATTTACAGGACGACGAAGAACTTAATAACTTTGATGAACAACAGGAAGCTGAAGAGCCAAGCCCTGAAGTAGAAGAACCCGAAGTCCCCGAGAAGTATCAGGGCAAGTCTATTAAAGACATTGTTCAGATGCATCAAGAAGCTGAGAAGCTACTAGGGCGACAGAGTTCAGAAGTTGGAGAGTTACGTCGGATCGTAGACGATTTCGTAAAGACTCAATTGGAAACGCCTAGCCCACAACAAAAAGACGAAGATCTGGATTTCTTTGAAGATCCTGACCGCTACATTGAACACAAGCTGTCTTCGCATCCAAAGATCAAAGAGGCTGAGGAACTATCCCGTTCCATGAAGCAAGCTGAGATCTTAAACAGACTGCAGTCTAATCATCCTGATTTCCAAGAGATCGTAGGTAATGAAAAGTTTGCAGAATGGGTTGCCAAGTCTAAAGTTCGCACCGAGTTATATCAACGTGCAGATCAGAAGTTTGACTTTGATGCTGCTGACGAACTCCTAACAAGTTGGAAGGAACGTCAGAACATCGTGAAAGAGACAAACGATTTGCAGAAGGATGATCGGAAACGTCAACTGAAATCTGCTTCAACAGGTAGCGCAAAGGGTTCAGGAGAAAGACCATCACGCAAGGTCTATCGTCGTGCTGATATTATTAAACTGATGCAAACAGACCCCGACCGCTACATGGCTTTAGCTGGAGAGATCCGACAGGCTTACGCAGAGGGAAGGGTTAAATAGATAGCTATTAGGAGATTATCATGGCTACTTCAACTTACCCTACTATGACTGGAGCTATCGGTCTTACCGAAGCTGATAAGTTTATCCCCGAACTGTGGTCCGATGAAATCATCGCCGCATACAAAAAGAACCTTGTCCTTGCTAACCTCGTTAACAAGATGTCAATGGTTGGTAAGAAGGGTGACACTCTTCATATTCCTAAGCCAACTCGTGGTTCAGCAAACGTCAAAGCAGAAAACACTGCTGTTACAATTCAGAACGCAGTTGAGTCTGAAGTCATTGTAACAATCAACAAGCACTACGAATACTCTCGTTTGATCGAGGATATCGTTGCTGTACAGGCACTTGATTCAATGCGTCGGTTCTACACTGATGACGCTGGCTACGCTCTTGCGAAGCAGATTGATGACGACGTGTTCTTGTTGGGTCAGCAGTTGGGTGACGCTGGAACTTCTGGCGCTGACTGGACTCACACAAACGTATACTACTCTAACGCTGCATTAGGTATTGCTACCTACGCTGCTGACACAGTAGAAGACACAGACCTGTTCACTGACTTGGCATTCCGTCAGTTGATCAAGTTGATGGACGATCAGGATACTCCGATGGACAACCGTGTGTTGGTGATCCCACCTGCAGCACGTGAGACTATCCTTGGTATTGATCGTTACGTATCTTCTGATTTCGTCAACGGTCGTGGTGTTAACAACGGTCAAATCGGTTCACTGTATGGTGTTGACATCTATGTCACATCTAACTGCCCAGTGATCGAGACTGCTGGTGACAACACTGCAACTACTTCTACACGTGATCTCAAAGCCGCTATGTTGTTCCACAAGGACACATTCGTATTGGCGGAGCAAATGGGTATCCGTTCACAAACTCAGTACAAGCAAGAGTTCCTTGCTAACCTCTACACTGCAGACACTCTGTATGGCGTAGAAGTACTGCGTCCTGAAACTGGTTTCGTATTGGCATTGCCAGCTTAATCAGACTAGGCGGGGGAGTGCAATACTCCCCTGACCTTTCTAATTCAATACACTGGAGAACACTATGGCGATATTTCGTGGTATAGGCGGTGCGGGTGATTCAACAACTGATGCAACAGTGCAAGCAGTTACTGAACAAGCCACCAACGCTGCCGCCTCTGCTGGTAGTGCTGCCACTTCAGCGTCTCAAGCAAGTGCCTCTGCCACATCTGCACAAGCGGATGCAGCGAGCGCCAGTGCTTCTGCAGGAAACGCCGAGGACTCAGCAACGTCTGCGAGTACCTCTGCTGCTTCTGCATCAACATCTGCCTCAAGTGCCTCAACCTCTGCAACATCTGCCACCGCTTCAGCGACCTCTGCATCGAACTCAGCAACCACTGCTTCAAGTTCTGCTTCAACCGCTGTTGCTGCCCGTGATGCTGCACAGCTTGCAGAGACTGGTGCAGAAACTGCTCAGGCTTCAGCAGAGCTTGCTCAAGAGGCTGCAAACACTTCAGCATTAGCGAGTGCCTCCAGCGCCTCTGCAGCGGCTACAAGCGCCTCTGATGCAGCGATAAGTGCTACTAGCTCACAGAACTACGCAAATGCTTCAGAGACTTCTGCATTAGCATCAGCAGCCTCTGCAGTAGATGCAAGTAACTTAGCGACTGCGGCTGCTAACTCTGCAACCTCTGCAAGCAATGCAGCCTCTGCTGCTGAGAATGCATATGATTCTTTTGATGATCGTTACCTTGGTGTTAAAGCTTCTAATCCAACACTAGACAATGATGGTGCTGCATTACTTACTGGTGCTTTGTACTTTAATAGCACTGACAATGAAATGCGTGTGTATACCGGAAGCGTTTGGATAGCTGTTGTTGACCTTGCAGGCGATGTCACTGTCAACTCTCTCACCTCTAACAACGATGTAGTCGTCAAAGGCAACCTTGAGGTTCAAGGCACTACCATCACTGTAGACTCTGCTACTGCACAGACCATTGACCTAGGTGATAACGACAGAATCCGCCTAGGTGACTCTGATGATTTGCAGGTGTATCATGACGGTACAGATAGCTACATTGCTAACTCTACAGGCACTCTCAAGCTCTCAGGCAACACAGACGTTACAGGCAACATCACTGTCTCAGGTACAGTCGATGGACGAGACATTGCCGCTGATGGAGCAACATTAGACACTGCACTACAGAACGTCTCCGAAGACACCACTCCGCAACTTGGCGGTGATCTGGACACGAACGGGAACGATATTAAGTTTGGTGATAATGACATAGCTACTTTTGGTGCGGGCGATGATTTACGTATTTGGCATAGTGGCACACAAAGTTACATTCAAGACCAAGGCACAGGTAATGTTAATTTATTAGGCAACAGTGTTGTTATTGCTAATTACAATGGTGGTCAAAACTATATTAGATGCATTTCTAATGATGCTGTTGAACTATATTATAACGGCTTCCAGAAGCTAGCCACAACCTCCTCCGGTGTAGACGTTACTGGGACTTTAGTGTCTGATGGGTTGACTGTTGATGGTGATGTTTTATTTCACAAGACAACATCAGGCGCAAACAAAGTCCAAATTGATGCTCTGGGAGGAAATAATGCTAGGCTTACTTTTTCTGAGAATAATAATGAGAAATACAATATAGGATTTCAATCTAGTGGTGCGGCTTTTACTATTTATCATACAGCCGGTAATTCGATAAGATTTCTCTTAGATATCAACGGCGACATCTCCTTCTACGATGACTCAGGCACATCTAAAGACTTCTACTGGGACGCATCAACCTCACGGCTAGGGTTGGGTACTACGAGTCCTTCATCTCCATTACAAGTAGACAGAGCAAGCACTGATGGCGACATTGTTACTCTGAGCAAAGACGGTAGCACTGTAGGGTCTATTGGTGTCAGTCAAGGTAGTGCTTTATATATAGTTGATGGCAGTAGTGGTGGAATTAGGTTTGGTTCTGCTAATGAAATTATACCATGTCAGAATAACGGGTTGCGTGTTGATAATACAGTTAGTTTAGGACAAGCCAGTTATAGATGGAAAGACCTCTACCTCTCAGAAGGACTACGTGCAGACACTCTCAAGTTCAGCAGTCTAGCGGGGTCAGAGTACGGTAGATTTGATAGCTCAGGTAACTTACTAGTTGGCACGACTAATGTGCTTCCGGGCTTTGGTAACACTTCTGAAGGCATTTCTTTGCGAGGTGGTAGTCATGCTTTAATATCCCGTTCTACAACTACTGGTAATGCGGTTCTTTATCTTAATAAAAATACAAGTGACGGCACTATCGCAGAGTTCCGCAAAGACGGTGCTACCGTAGGGTCTATTGGTGTCAACTCTAGCAACATTTTACAAGTATCTTCAGCATCAGCAGGTGGTTTATTTTTTGCGGATAACGGAACCAATAAGGCGGGCTTTGCTAATGGTGAAAATGCTTTTAGACCTGCGAGTGACGCATTCATTGACTTAGGTAAGTCGGATAGACGCTTCAAAGACCTCTACCTTTCAGGCGGTGTCTACCTAGGCGGCGCTGGTTCAGCCAATCTGTTGGACGATTACGAGGAGGGTACGTTTACTGCGACTATGGTTCCAAGTACATCTGGATCAATCACTTTAAATAGTGCATTAGATACTCTTGAGTACATAAAAATTGGAAAGCAAGTAACAGTTACAGGCTTGTTATTGGTCAGTTCAGTTTCTTCTCCTGTTGGTTTTATAAACATTCCTTTACCTATTGCAATTACTGGGGGTACTGAAAGGTCACGAGATGCCGCAGTTTCTTTAAAAGTTTCTTTTGTTGGTTCTGCTAACTGCTCCGATTTTATTGGAGATGTATTAGGTAGCAACGCAAGAATTTACCTAGGAGATTCAACAAGCATACAATCAGATAGTGCGGAGCAAATTGAATCTGGAACACAATTAACGATTGGGTTTACATATTTCACAGACGCTTAATTATCCCCACTGGATTGTAGGGACGGACAGGAGAAAACAATGGCATTAACTAAACAAATCGTACAAGACAAGATTGAAACAGTCGCAGTCGGTGACCACTACGTCATTCAAGTGCGTACTGCTACCAGAATCGTAGAGGACGGTGAAGTGATTTCATCCTCCTATCATCGACACGTATTGACACCTGATGCAGACTTAACCAATGAGTCGGCAGAGGTAACAGCAATCGCAACAGCAGTGTTCACTGATACTGTGAAAGCAAACTACCAGACCTTTTTAGATAATCAGGAGTAATCATGGAACTCACAATCGCACAACTTGAACGCACTCTACCATCCGGTATCGTGTGCAACATCCACTACCGTTTTGATCTAGTCGATGGTGACTACTCAAAGGGAGCCTATGGCACCGTATCGGTCACTGGCGATCCGAATGCTGATGGCTTTGTCGCCTTTGAAGATCTGACTGAAGAAACAGTCAAGGGGTGGGTTGTTAATGCTTTAGGTGGTCAGGAGAAGGTTGACGAGATTGAAGCCGCACTACAGGCTAAGATCGAGGAAGACAAGAACCCGACATCATCTGTTGGGATGCCTTGGGCATAATAGACCATAGCTAAGTAAGGAAAGAGGATGTCACAGGAAATGGCAACAGAGAGTACGAAGCACGTTATTGATAGCATCTCCGTTCTCACAGTGGTTGGCACTCTTGCTGACATCCTTCCGCCTATTGCGGCGTTAGTGACAATTGTGTGGACGGGTATACGGATATTTGAAACCGAGACTGTACAAGGCTGGCTCGGCAAGAATAAAGATGCTTCTTGAACTGGCTGCTGCGAATGCAGCCTTTGCCGTCATCAAGGAAGCTGTCAGCAACGGTAAAGACTTGTGGGATGCTGGCGGTGCACTAACAGATTATTTTAGTAACAAGAATAAAATTGCACAGGAAGTGCAGAAGAAGGGAGCCTCCAGAACAGACTTAGAAGAATTCATGGCTCTGGAGCAGCTCAAGAAACAAGAAGAAGAATTGAAAGAGTTGATGATATACAGCGGCAGAGGTGGGCTATGGGATGATTGGATAGCCTTCCAAGCCGATGCAAAGCGGAAGAGAGATGAAGAAGCCAAAACCATTGTACGTAAGAAAGCTAAACGCAGACAGCAAATACATGATTGGTTTGTTGGTGTTCTCGCTGGCGCTGCCATTCTTAGTGGCGTTGGTTTAGTGGGCTACATATTCTATTACATTGCTGTGAATAGTAAATGAAATACATTCTCCTGCTCTTGCCATTGTTCTTAACAGGCTGCTCAGCACTAGGGCTGATTAGCTCTGTCATCCCCGATGGGGGCACAGATGTCAATGCCAATGCTCAGATAGGGGCAGAGAACACACAGCAGGTGGTGGGGCAGCAGAATAGCTCTGAGATTAATGCACAGAGTGTTGTGCAGAATACAATACAGGACATCCCACCTTGGGTGATGCTGTTGTTGATATTAGGATGGCTACTTCCATCTCCACAGGAAATATTTAGTGGGCTGCTGTACGCCATAGACAGAGTATTAGGAAGGGCAAAATAGTATGTGGAACGTCGTAGGCATCTTGTACATTATCATAGGCCCTACGATGGTACAGATAACGGGAACAAAGAAATTTACTAGCCCACAAGAATGCTTCGCTGAAGCAATGGCTGTAATGGCTAACAAAGACAATCCCAACAACATGGCCTGTGTGCCAGTGCAAACAAAAGGAACCTAGAGATGCCAAAAGTAGATGGAAAAGAATACCCCTATACTCCTAAGGGGATGGCGATGGCAAAGAACAAAGCCAAAGCAACAGGTAAAAAAGTCACATACGGTAAAAAGAAGAAGACTAAGTAATGGCAGAGCCTGTCAACAAAGCCTTGTACAATCGTGTCAAGGCAGAAGCCAAGAAGAAGTACAAGGTGTGGCCTAGTGCATACGCTTCAGGATGGCTTACAAAGGAGTACAAAAAGCGTGGCGGGACCTACAAGTAAACCTAAAGGTGGACTCACTAAATGGTTTGGTGAGGAATGGGTTGACCTCAAAACAGGAAAACCTTGTGGACGTAAGAGTGCTAATGATAGCAGTCGTCCATATCCTTCCTGCCGCCCTAAGGCTGTTGCTCAGAAGATGACAGCGGCTGAGAAAAAGAGTAGTACATCACGGAAGACTGGGCCTGCTAAGATTAAACACAAAGTGACTGCATCAGGGAAGCGTAGGAAATGAGTATTCGTAAGTCATTTGGAGCGACACTAACAGCAACCCCAACAGCTATTTATACTGTGCCTCCAAACAAAAAAGCTGAATGGGTACACGCTTATATTACTAACGTATCTGGTGCTAATGGAACAATTAATATGTCGGTTAATGGTTTTGTACTTTTAGAGGCCTATGCAGTTTCTTCTAAAGACTTTAAAGACATTGGTGGAACTGAAAATACTTTTGTAGTTTTACAGGCAGGGCAAACAATTACTGCTAGCTCTACACAGTCTATGACGTTAGTTGTATCTATTATAGAATACAACGATATTATTCAAGGAGGCTAAGATGCCTGCGAAGAAAGACAGCCGCTTAGAACGTGCTGGCGTAGCTGGATTCAACAAACCAAAGCGCACACCAAATCATCCAAAGAAGTCTCATGTTGTTGTCGCTAAAGAAGGCGAACAAGTAAAGACTATTCGTTTTGGTGAGCAAGGTGCTAAGACTGCAGGGGCTCCTAAAGCTGGAGAGTCTGAGGCAATGAAGAAGAAACGTGCTAGCTTCAAAGCTCGGCATGGACGTAACATTTCTAAAGGGAAGATGTCAGCAGCATACTGGGCTGATAAGGTCAAATGGTAAAATACTCTTGACTTTTATTAAAAAGTATGCTATAATATTTATCTCTTAAGTAGGAAACATTTATGACGTACATTGAGATTATTAACAACATTCTTAGACGCTTAAGAGAACGTACTGTATCGACTGCTACAGAGTCTGATTATGCTCGATTGATTGGTATCTTTGTCAATGATGCTAAGACAGAGATTGAAGATATGTGGCAATGGTCTGCATTACGCAACACACTAACTCTGACAACTTCTAATGGTGTGTTTAACTACGAACTCAATGGTACTCGTAATCGTTTTACAGTCTTAGATGTTGTGAATGATACTGGTAACTGGTTCTTGAGTTACAAGACTGCACACGAGTTTAACAACTTGTTTTTGAATCAAGATCCGCCAACAGGACAACCAAGATACTATAGCTTTAACGGTATCTCAGATGATGGTGACACTCTTGTTGACTTATACCCTATCCCTGATAACACATATGCAATTCGTTTTAACGTCGTCTCCAGAACTGTTGAT
>Ga0099848_1001245_pt1 | contig 11884 bp, 10 predicted proteins | sample CB_VirMetaG_3_FD_78179 | JGI IMG/M metagenome (GOLD analysis project Ga0099848, IMG submission 78179) | Freshwater to marine saline gradient viral communities from Chesapeake Bay - CB_1508_1S Viral MetaG | ecosystem: Environmental > Aquatic > Marine > Coastal | place: USA: Chesapeake Bay... | reverse complement strand
CCCAAATTATTAATGAGACGATCGAGTGAATTGGATATTGCCATTTTAGTTTCCTAGTAATTTTCTGATTTGAATGTTGGTATCCATGTAAACATTTTTCTCGTTTCTCTTCACGAACATTTGGGTTGGAACGGTCAAAGCTATCTCCCAGTATTTAGGATCTATTTCGTAAACTTTAGATCGAATTCTACTTGTTTTATATTTACGAATACAAACCATGTTTCGAATGTACCGTTTCTTCGTTTTCATAATATCATAGATTAATCGCAAACGACTTTTATCCCCTCGGTTGATATCAGTAATCAGATTCGATACAGTTTGGTAGGCTATGGCACGTTGCGATGGTGCGAGGTAATGAAAATTCATTCCTATTACCTCTTCATTACTTGGGATTGCAAGGGTAAAGATCAATGGGTTTATGTCATAATATGGAATAGTAGCATACGCAAGGGGTCTATAAGAAAATGTGAACATTTTTCCAATTTCTTGGATGACGTTTGCTTTGAATTGGTTTCTGTTTCTTATTTTCGTACTGTACTTTTCAAGTACATCAACATCAAATTTCTTACCACCAAACCGTTCTTCAGCGTAACGAAACATCTGTTTCATTCCCTGAATATTTTTTGGAGCTTTAAGTGATTCGAGAATAGAAATTGGATCGACTTCAGGCATTCTTATCCTTCTTGAATAGAGTGTCTTCTGTTATGATATGAAACTCCCACCCTCTCGATTCTGCAACCTTTTTCGCAGCTTCCCACTTCGCTTGATTAACCGCCCATGTTTTTGATTCCATGAGATATGTCTTTGTTTTCTTTTCTGGTTTTTTGGGAGGCATCGTTTGCTTTTTTGGTTTGACTTCAATCAGAATAGTTTTTATCTGTCCGCTTTTATCTTTCATCTCCATGATAAAGTCAACGTAGTATCTGTGTCTTTTGCCATCTACGGGAGAACGGTAAATTATAATAGTCTCTTCTGAACCCCATCTGAGTATCGACGGATTAGTATCCATCCAGTGCATAACTTTTCTTTCCCACAAACTTCGATAAATACAGTTCGTGGGATTACCAATGTACTTTGATGGATTTTTAGGTGTGTATTTGCCTTTGTATGCCATAATCCCCCTATATATCTAGGGGGAGGAAAATATGTCCAAAACTCAACTGATTTTCCCAGAAACACTTTTATCTTCAGACCGAGGCGAACAAAATCCATCCATTATTCGCTTCAAAATATACGATAAAAACAACACATCGGCCGATGCGGAAATTTTACTTCCAGTTCCTATTGCATTAACAAATGCGTACTCTATTCAATTTGATGATTTGGAAGCTGGACTTCTTGCCAAGTCTATACAAGAAACTATAAGTAGTTTTTCTAAAGATCAGAGTTTGTTTGATGCCTTTGCAGAATCAACAGAACAAAATGCTGCTGGTGCTCTCACTGCTCTTGGTGCTCAATTTGATACAGCAAGAAGATTCAGTGGATTCTCTTTTAACAAATCCGGTCAATTGACGATTAATAAACCATCGAATAGATCCTTTAGTTTTCGTTTCAATCTAGTACCAAAAAATGAAAATGAAGCCAAAACGATTCAGAAAATCATGGATGTTTTGAAATATTCTATGTATCCACCAGTGCCTTCCAGCGGCGAGAACTTTGTGTATTTGAATCCTGCAAGATTCACCATAGATTTTCTCTATAATCCAGGCCAAAAACAAAACAACAAATTATTCAGTTCTTATTTTTGTTTTTTAACAACTATGGACATAGATCAACATGCAGCTGGAGCTCCATCTTACTACGCTGATGGTTATCCTCAGAACAGAGCTTTTAGTTTGAGTTTCCAAGAGATATCACCACTCAACAGGCAGAATCTCCAGGATCTGGAACCGCCTGGTGACTCGGGTGCTGGTGGAGGAGGCGCAGCAAATATAATACAGGGCACAAGAGCAGGTTTTGCAATTAGCGCACAGGAAGCGGATTTTAGTACTATTGGCCAAAATATCACATCAATCGACGGGTCACGCCGAGGACCAAGGAGTTAATACAGATGGCAAAATATTTTCAGTCCTTTCCTATAATTGATTATCAAATCGGCGACAAAACCAAAAAGTGTCTAGATTTAATTCGTAGATATAGAGTTCCTAATTTTGTTTATGATGCTGATACGTTTGTGAATGTTTTTCAAAAGGACAATGATACACCCGAGGGTATTGCTTTTAGGGACTATGATGATATTGACAAATATTGGAGTTTTCTAATCTTCAATAAAGTAATTGATCCATTTGAAGAATGGAGTCAACCAGTTGAATTTATAGAGACAAAGTTGGACAACGAATATCCAGGCATATCTTTATTTGTCACTCTGAATGAGATTACCGATCTTGATACCTCGACTATGAACACAAAAGGATCTGATGCCTCTTATAGACTAAATGACACCATAAAAATATATGATGATGGTGACACATTAGTGGATCAAGGTATTCTTTATGCGTACGATAGATCCACTGGTCATATGAAAATCAGTGGGGTAGAAACATTCACTCTTTCAGCTGGATATTATATTACCGATTCCGATGGCAATAAAAAAATGTATATTGCTAGAAAGTTTGATTATGCTAAACTCGGTCTTTACGAATTCAGGGATGATAATGGAAACTCGGTAAGTCCATACCGTTCACTGGGTGGAACTTCTGTTATAGACTATTACATCAGAGGAAATGATAATGATGTATTGAGTACATACGATGTGAACGTAATCACCGTGAGGGATGATGTATTAGATTTAAATGATCAACTTAGAATTTTATATTATCCAACACAATCTTTACTCGACCGGATTGAACAATCGGTTTCACTTTTTAATAAGAATAGACAATGAACAATTATTCCATAGACAGTTTTGAACCAACACAAATTGTTTATAGACCAACCAAAGGTGGTGAATCTATTGATTTGAGGCCTTTTCTTCTTGAATTAAAACTTCGAGAAAGTATAGACGATTTGTTCATTACGGGATCTATAAAGATAAGAATTCCAAAAGGATTCCTTCCAGAGTTTAATGCCTTCCCTACATCACAAGATTCCATCTCTATTAACCTAAAATCTATTTACAAAATACCAACCAAAAAAATACCACCGACGACAGGTGATGGATCTATCACTCCAACCACCAATAGAGAAAATGTAAAACCATCAAACAAATCAAAAGATGGAGAAGAAATACAAGGAAGTTTTTTTGTACATAACATTAAGTCAAATAGAAGTATAGATTTTATACACGACGAAATGGTTCTGGAATTTATTTCGGCGGAAGGTGTTAAAGATAAACTCAAGAAGGTATCAAAAGCATATAGTAAGAAAAAGCGAACAGAAATCATAAAACAAATTTATTCTGATTATCTGGAAACTAATGCTTCTTTAGAAGGCAACCCAGAGTCTGAACATGAGTTCAGTTGTGTCATTCCGAATTGGTCCCCTTCTAAATCTATTCATTGGTTGATGAGTGGTTGTTATAAAGATAAAGAGAAAAACTTTCTCATGTATCAAAGATTCAAGAATGGAAGAATTCAAACTAGATTCGATACATTTTCAGAACTAGCAAAATCCGATATCATTATTGGGAATGAAAATGATGCTTCTAGTGGGTTCATTGAAAAGATAGATGTTCCTCCAAGCTTAGACGAAGAGGAATCAGAGGATGTTCGCCTTCGTAGTGTGACAGGAACTACAACTATTCAACGTGTGAACGCATTGGAAAAAAACGTGGTTGGAACATGGGCAAGCAAGGCCTTTTTCTATGACATCACTCGAAAGAAATATCTTCGAGGTAAAAAGGTAAATCAGGGAAAGGGAGAATTCTCATATAAAGATGACGCTGAAGATCCACAGATAGATTCCACTTATGAGAAGTTTATTTTAAATGATGATTTAAACGAGAAAGATTCATTTGTTGCTTTGTTACCCAAGAATCAATATCTCTTCCACGACGACGAAGAAAAGTCTGGTGTGGACCGAAGAGAAGAATGGTTCCTAGAACATAGATCACAGAAGTCGTTGAATTCGTTCTATACTCTTCAGATAACTAGTATTGGTGATACTTCAGTTTCGATAGGAAATCGTGTAACTTACGCAAATAGTAAAGGTGTTGATTTTAAAAATGAAGATGAACCACTAAAACAAAAATTAGATGATGACAAAAAAGAATTTGGTGGTACATACATCTTATGGTCGATAGAGAGAGTTTTCGACTTTCCTCGAGCCAAAGAAGGATACAATGGTGAGTGTAAAAACATCATGACTTTAGTTAGAGATGGATGGTCAGAATAATGTTAGACTTACAGAGTTTTGGAAATAACTTCGTATGGTGGATGGGTGTCGTCGAAGATCGAAAAGATCCTCGTCGTCTGGGCAGATGCCGTGTTCGAATTTTTGGACATCACAGTGCAAACAAGAATGACATTCCAACGAATCAATTACCTTGGGCCTACTCAATCTCGCCGATTCAGTCGGCTTCTATGAGTGGTATCGGTGAAGCGCCCGTTGGGCCAGTAGAAGGTACTCATGTTTTTGGATTCTTCAGAGACGGTGGAGAGGCCCAGTTTCCTGTAATCGTCGGAACTATTCCAGGCATTCCAGAAGAAGCATCCGATACTTCCGATGGTGATGGATTTAAAGATCCGAATGAAAAGTATCCAAAAGATGATGATAAACACGGTCTAAATGAATCGGATCTGAGTCGTCTCGCTCGTTACAAATGGGAAGACGAGAACGGAGAACAAACCGAAAGTGAATATCCTCCTCTTGTTCAGGACAAAAAGGACAATCGAGTCAAGGACGTACCAGTAGCAAACGGTCACGGTTCTTTCAGCGAACCAGAAACTGCATATGATGCCAAGTACCCATACAATCATGTTACAGTTACCGAGTCTGGTCATGTCTATGAGATGGATGATACACTAAACAAAGAAAGAATTCATGAGTATCATAGATCAGGTACGTTCAGAGAAATCTTTCCAAAGGGAACTGCTGTCACAAAGGTAGTTCGAGACAATTACGAATTTGTGCTAGGTGATAACTTCGTAAACATAAAAAAGTCAGAAGACGAAGGGCATGGAGGCAATCTCTATATTACAATCGAAGGTGACGTTTACGAATTCGTGAAGGGTAATGTCGAAAGACAAATCAATGGAAGCGTGAGAGAGGTAATCGGAGGAAATTACCATACACATGTGAATGGTGACAGGACTATAAACATTGAGGGTAGTAGAGTCACAAAGGTTCACGAAGATGTAACCGAAGAATATTATAATCACACCCTGCACACTATAGGAAATGAAAAAATAATCAGTGAAGGGACTATTCAAATAGATAGTCCGAAAAAGATATCTATCGCTTCTGTTGGAGGAAATATTAATATCAAGGCGGAACCACATGAGGTGGACCGAATGAAGCCTGGTGGTGGTATAAGCGGAAGAATAAACATGTATTCTGGTGGTTCCTTTGTTCTTGAAAGTAGTCACAATCTGAATCTATTTTCCATGAAGGGTGGAATTGGAATAAGTTCTCTTGAAGGTGGTGTTGTTGTAGCAGGAACATCAAATGTTCTTCTTCGATCGAATATGGGCCCTGTACTTTTGAACAGTGCAAGCACTATGGCTCTTGTTAGTAAACGAAACATGAATATAACAACACCTCAAGATGTGAATATCAAATCTAAAAATATTCTAGAGGAAGCGGACCAAAACATAATTAGAAGAGCTGGTAAAGACATAATAGATACAGCAAATGAAAAATATCTTGAAACATGCAAAAACAAAACCACTACTGTTCAACAACTTTATAAGTTGACTACAGGTAATCATAATCACGGATGTAATGGTGATATTCTTGTTCAGAGTGGTGGGAACCAAACATATTTGTCTGGTGGAAACATATACTTAAACTGAGGTTAAGCCATGACTTGTAAAGATTGCCAAAACGAAGAATATTTTCCAGATAAAACAAAAAATCTGGAATGTGTTTCTTTAGAAAGTGTTTCCGATAACCAAGATGTTATTGGCGTCGGACCAACCTCTTTTTACATATCTCAGAACAATGCAAATGGTGTACAGTACGTTCGAAATTTAGTGAGGGATTTGTCCAGACGATTTGGCAAAGTTCAGCCTGGTATACTATTCGAGGATGAAGATACTCAAAAACTAGGTATTGAAATTAATGAAATATTTGAAGAACTTGAAGATAACCTACAAAAAGTTTATGATCAAGTAAACGAAAGAGAACAACAAATAAATGATGAGATCAAAACACAACTTGAAAAAAGTTCATGCACCTCAAAGGGATGTGGAGATTGTGATTTTGAAAAACCATGTGAAAACGCTTTTGATGGATTTAAAATTCCACCAGTAGGAATGGATTGGATTAATCCAATCACACCATCTACATTATTGAAAGTGGGTCAATGTAGAATAAACTTTGGTTGTAAATTGTGCGACTTGCCGGGTGATATAAACATCCCACCATTTCCAGGCATACCAACATGTAATTTTGTCCCTGTAAAGTCTTGCATATGCGGTGAAGATTTTATCAATCCATTTGCAACCACCTTAAATATTCTAAATGGATTTCAGTTATTTGCTACTCAATTGGGTCAATTTTCTTATGCTTTCTTTGATATTGCAAATCTCTTGACTGGATTTTTGGGTCGTTGTATTATGAGAATTATAGAATGCCTTGGAATATTTTTAGGCGACTTTTCTTTTTACAAATCAATATCACAAATTGGAGCTTCTGTAAGAGAACAGATTGACTCCAGTACTGCTTTAATAAATTCTGCTTTTGCAAAAATTAAAGCAATTGTCATCTCGATACAAACAATAATTGTTACGGCTATAAATGAATTGTTTAGATTCGTCCAGGCGATCTTGGATCTGTGTGATCCTTGCAAGTTAGTCAAGGCGATCGCAAACCCATCATCCGTACCAGAAATCGTAAGCGAGGCTTCAGGAATATGATACATATGTTAGGGAGAATCCATGGCTAAAACAAGAACAGATTTAGATTTGAACTTTGAAGCTCATCCAAACACAGCAGATGTATCTAAACTCACAGGCGAAAACGCGGTGAAGAGATCACTTCGTAATTTGTTCAATCTGAACAGGTTTGATAAACCGTTTCATCCAGAAATCACAGCAGATATTCGAAGTCTTTTATTCGAGAACAATGATCCTTTTCTTGAAACTGATTTGAAAGAAAAACTTGTAAAATTAGCAAATCGGTATGAACCCCGAGCGAACATAACCAAAGTTTCAGTAAACTTAACACCCGATGAAAACATTGTAAGTATCAAAGTTCTTTTTAATGTACCACCTTCCGTTATGATCGAGACAGTTACCTTCAACCTAGAGAGAATACGATAATGGCAAAGAACACTTCGTTACCAATCGACAGTCTAGATTTTGACGGAATCAAAGCTAATCTAAAGACATATCTTGAATCACAAGATGTCTTTCAGGATTATGACTTTGAGGGTTCTGGTCTGAATATTCTTCTAGACATCTTAGCGTATAACACTCATTACCAAGCGTTTTATAATAACATGTCTATATCCGAAGCCTTTATAGACAGTGCTACAAGAAACGATTCGATTTATTCTCTTCTCAAGTTGATTAACTATACACCATCTTCGATCGTTGCTTCAGTTGCTACGGTTGATATAATCTATAGAGGAACAGACATTCCATTCGATGATGCAATTTTACCAGAGAAAAGTTCGTTCACTGGAGCTCCAAAAGACAGAAACGGAAACGGAGTCGGAACATCATATCCGTTTACCAACCCTTCATCTGTTCAGTTCATTCCTTGTTCTTACAACGACTCAGGTGAACCAAACGAGTGGATTGCTGAAAACGTACAAATAGTCCAAGGTACATTCTCAGAATTCGAATACATTTATGATCGTGTTCTCGGTGAACGATATCAAGTACCAAACGCAAACTCTGACAATCGTTGGTTAAGAATCTTCGTTAAAGATTCAGAGGTACAGGATAACACTGTTTATAATGAATGGAAAAGATCAAACACAATCGTGGACCTCGACGAAACCAGTAAAGTATATTTCCTTCAAATGGGACTCGGTGGAAATTTTGAGTTCGAGTTTGGAGACGACGTAATTTCAAAGAGGCCAGATAACGGTTCCGTTATTGCAGTAGAATATCTAGTAACATCTGGACCGGATGGAAATGGAATCGGAAGAAACGATCAGTCTGGTTCTAGAGTCTTCACACTTACGAGTGGAGAAGGAGATGGTACGTTTGAAGTAGTCACAAAGTCCAGATCGACTGGTGGTGCTGCGAAAGAAACATCTACTTTCTCCAAGCGATTTGGTCCTAAGTCATTCCAAAGTCAAAATAGACTCGTAACTGCTGAAGATTACCAAACAGAAATTCTTCGTAGATTTCCTCTGGTAAAATCTGTAATAGTTTACGGCGGTGAACAGGAAACCCCACCACAGTATGGAAAGGTTTTCATCGTTGCAAACACAAGAGATTCTGTTGCTTTGTCAGAATCAGAAAAGAACGGAATCATTCGTGATATCATCAAAAATAAAAAGATAGTTAGTGTTATTCCAGAATTTATTGATGTGGACAACACATACGTTCGAGTAGTTCTTGACGTTAAGTATAACGATGCCTACACTGCTCTTTCTTCTGATGCACTCAAGTCGCAAATTCGTTCAAAGATTCAAAGTTACACAGATACAACTCTCGAAGATTTCGGATCAAGTTTTAGAGGTTCTGCTGTAATTCGAGATGTCATCACAACCAGCCCTTCAATCGTATCGGTTAATCTCCTAGCGAATCTAGAGAAAAGAATCGACCCGACATTATTCTTGGGTGTCATCAAAGACTACCAGACGGTTTTCCCGAACGGAGTTTATAAGAAGGCTGCTGGATCAAGTATATCATCAAACGCATTCACCGTCGATGGTGTCAAGAGTTATTTACAGGATAACGGAAGCGGTGTTGTGCAACTTTACACAGTTGATGCTAAGGGAAGAAGAGTCGTAACAAAGGCAAATCAAGGAACCATTGATTATACAACAGGAATCGTAAAGATTAATGGTATCAAGATTCAAAATGTTCTGAACGATTCTGTGATTCGATTGTACGCAACTTCAAATAACAATGACATCGAAGTATCTCGAAACCAAATTCTCGTCATTGATGAACAGGACTCAACTTCTGTAATCATCAACATGAGTCTATCAGACGGTGAACCAATCTGATGAGTCAGTATAATCGTTCAAACATATCCGCACTGATCTCACAGAAGCTTCCTGAGTTTGTCAGGCAAGATCACCCAAATTTTGTCATATTCTTGGAAGAATACTACAAGTGGTTACAGTCAAAGGATAACGCATATTTTGCTCCTTTGAAACTAGAGGGACTGGTAAACATCGACACAACTGTTGATGATTTTTTGGATTACTTCAAGACTCTTTTCTTTGATGGTTTCCCAGAGAATTACAAGTCCGCAAAGGGAGATCAAGTAGATGTTCCTTTAATACTAAAGAAGATTAGATCCTTCTACCAATCTAAAGGAACTGAAGCTTCAATCAAGTTCCTTATGACTTTGTTGTTTGATGTTTACTCAGAAATATACATTCCATCCGAAGATATCTTCAAAGCATCAGGAGGACGGTGGAACCAACCAACCGTTGTTCGATGCCTTGATGGAAATCCATCAGTCAACAGAACACTTAGAAACCTACCAATAGAATTCTATGATACGTCAAATGTTAAAGTCGGGTCTGCAAGAATAAAAGATTTGAAACAGTTTACAAAGTCCGGTTATCATATTCTTGAACTGGATTTATCTGAGATCACTGGAACAACTTCATACCCTGGCACGGCGAAGATAAACAGAAAAGATGGAACTTCTGTTACAGTACAGTTGATTCCATTCGTTACAAGTGTTACTGTTTCGAATTCTGGTTCTTTCTATACACTTGATGACGAAGTAACAATCACAACCGCAACTGGTTACAATGGTGTCGGATTCAAAGGAAGTGTAGAGAGTCTCACTCCTACTGGTGGCATTCGATCTGTTCGACTGGACGATCCAGGGCTTTTTTATTATCCACTCAATTCCAGTTATGCACATTATACAATTTCTGTAACCAGTGAAACCGGAACTGGTGCTAGTGGTTTTGAAATGACAACAGGCACAAAGGTCAAGAAGCCTGGTTTCTATGAGAACAACGATGGTCAACTTTCTTCTACTGAAAAATTGCAGGACAACTACCGTTATCAGATTCATTCTTATGTTGTTCGTACTGAAGCCACACTTTCCGAATATGAAAAGACTCTTCGAAACTTAACCCACCCAGCAGGAAAATTGGTTCTGGGTGATTACTTTGTTTATCGTACAGAATCGCTTACTGCTTCAACTGGTGGTTATCAACTTGGCGTTTTGAGTGAACCATATCTTGCGAATTATTTACCATACACTATTGCAGAAGTTTCAGACGGCGCTACAGCTCAAATTGGAGCTTTCGGTGTTTTCCCCTCTGATTTCGATCTTCGAGGTATCAATCCATCTGATCTATCCGGGATCGGTTCTCTTACTCAACACTTAGACTTTTTCCCATATGGTTACGATGGATCAACTGGATATACTATTCCCAGCGGAGTTACCACTGGAACAGTTTTCGGTGAAGGTATCTCCTCTGGATGGGAAACACAAAACTTCAATATATTTGGTGGTGTTGGGTCAACATTTGAATATTTTGGCAAAACAGGTTCAGATCAATATAAAGGTTCTTCTTTGCCTGGATGGCCATCAAACGATACGGTATTCTGGATAGTCCACCCGCATCCAAATACATGGCACGGAAATGTACCTTCTGGTTCCACATGGGGCGGAATCGTTCTTCAAGATTTTATCCGAACTCCATACCACATCACATCACCACCAGCAAAGGGATCATCTTATGGTTCACAAGGAACACTTGGAACTTCGCCGAGTATTCCTTCTGGTTACGGTACAGGCATATAAATAACTAGAGGAAAAAAATAAATGTCGAGTCTACAGTTTTCTTTCAATGTTTCTGCCGCTGAATCTTTCTTGAACGATGTTTCGAGACAGAGTAATTCGTATTACATGATGATCTCTCGTCCGCAACCTTGGAATAATGAAAGTACACCAGATACTTCCACCGATTCTGTTATGAATCAAGTCGAGGTTTGGAAGAATTCTATTGCGGCTAAAAAAATAAATCCTCAAAATGTGAGACTAGTGATAAATCGAAATGACTGGTCTTCTGGTACATACTACTCTCAGTTTTCTGATGTGAATGAGATTTTTAGATCGCAAACATATGATACAAATCCATTCTTTGTATTAACATCAGATTATCGAGTCTACAAATGTCTCGACAATAATGGAGCAACTGCTTCTACTGTGGAACCAACCCACACATATCCAGACCTACAAACGCCAGGCGAAGACGGATATGTTTGGCAATTCATGTATCAATTGAAAGAAGATGATTTTGATTTTGTAACAGATGATTATATTCCTGTTTCTCTTGCCGGATCTACCACAAAAATTGGAACAATCGAATATCTCCAGAGAGAAGTTCAAGAAAACGCTAGAGGTGGTGGCGTTTACAATGTTCGCGTTGATCGAAGTGGTGGTTACTGGTCTAATGCTAGAATTCTAAAAAGCATTCCCGGTTCTGTTGGTGATGATTTTTTTTCAAATCATACAGTATTAAACATAGAAAATGACCAACAGTATTATTATGCAACCGAGGGAGTTACATATAATGTAGCCCGATTCGCTTCAAGAGGAATGTCGAGTTACACCAAAGATTCGT
>Ga0099848_1001243_pt1 | contig 11898 bp, 18 predicted proteins | sample CB_VirMetaG_3_FD_78179 | JGI IMG/M metagenome (GOLD analysis project Ga0099848, IMG submission 78179) | Freshwater to marine saline gradient viral communities from Chesapeake Bay - CB_1508_1S Viral MetaG | ecosystem: Environmental > Aquatic > Marine > Coastal | place: USA: Chesapeake Bay... | reverse complement strand
TACTGATAGCAGTATGGTAGTAGAGTAAAAATTAAGAGCTATGTAAGATTAAGTGTGCTTACATGTCCCCCACTAAGCTAAAGTCGGGTGGGGGTTTTTAATTAAATTACATAACAAACAAAAAAAAGAAAAAATGAGTACAGTTTGGAAAAACATTAAAATCAAAAGTTCCGATGGTAAGTTCTACGAAAGTTCAAAAACTGAAGTTGAAGGGTGGACAAAAGTAGAAACCAAGGAACACGGTACACGGTGGCACAGAATTTTTAGTAATCTTCAAGGAAAGTTAGCCAAAATAGACTTAGATGAAGAAGGTCAGTTTGGGGATAGGCTAAAAGTTTATGTAGAAACAGATACAGATGAAGTATCTGTATTAGAGATTAACTTATTTAACACTAACAAGTCAATTAACGATTACGTTAGAAGCTTATGTCAACGTTTAGGTAATCTAAATATAGGAGATGAGGTAGACATTTTCTTAAATACTAAGTACAAAAACAACAGAGGTTACTTAAATAAGTTTATGGTAGTTAAGGTAGATGATAATATTGTGGATAAAGCATTGAGTAAAGAAGATGTGCCTAAGTGGGTAGAGAAACAAGACCCAATCAAAAAGGATAAAAAGATTTGGGATAGGACAGATGAAACAGCTTTTTTCTACAATTTACTTAAATCATGGATTGGGGAGAACACAAAAAGTTATTCTTCTGATGAAAATGATTCTACTGAAGTTACAACTGCTAGTACGGTTGCAGCTACCATAGATGATGATGATGATTTACCTTTCTAAATTAAAATAATCTTATATGAAATTACTAGGAAATAGGGTTATTGTGAAAGATAATCCTCTGAAACAAGAGCATACAGGTATTATTGTAAAGAGTGACACACCAGACCTTATCTCAGGAGTGGTTAAGTATGGATATGACACTTTGAGAGAGGGGGCTACAGTATGGTATACTAAACATACAGGTAGTACCTTCAATTTTCAAGGAGAAATACTACGTAGTATTAATAATCCTTTAGAAACAATAATTTTTGTAGAATAAGTTTGCATTTTGTCACAGATATTACCTATATTTGTGACAGAATTGGTCCCATAGCTCAGCTGGATAGAGCAACTGCCTTCTAAGCAGTAGGTCAAAGGTTCGAATCCTTTTGGGACTACTAAAATAATAGAGAAAAAATGACAGTAAACGAATTTAAAAGAGAGTGTAAGAGGACTTGCCCCGATTTAGGTAGTTTAAAACTTAACTTAGCCCATATGGCTTTAGGTATCCACACAGAAATACCAGAGTTAGAGGATGCTATTAAGGTACGTGATGATGTAAATGTTGGGGAAGAGATTGCAGACATGTTCTGGTACTTAAATAACTACCTCACATTCAGAGAGTTAGAGTTAGAAACATCTAATGTAATAATCTCCTCTGATAACAGGACCTTGATTCAGTTACTTTACCGAGAGTCAGGATTACTAAATGATTTAGTTAAAAAGTATGTAGCTTATGGTAGAGAAATTGACCTTGAACAAGAACATATTTGCTTAAGTCAAATAAATAAGTTACTTTTGTCGCTATTGAAAAAGTTTAACTTAAACCAATCCGATATTCTTGAAAGAAATATTGAGAAGCTTAGGGTAAGATTCCCAGAAAAATTCACAGAAGAAAATGCCAACAACAGAGATTTAGCCACTGAGAGAAAAATTTTGGAAGGATGAAAAAAAAGATATATTGCGATTTAGATGGTGTATACTTTAATTTCAGTAAACATTTCTTATCCTATCTAAACATATCTGACAAGTCTGAGCCTACCAAATGGGAGGATGAAAGGTTTGTTGATAACCTACACAAGGTAGCTAATGATGAAGATTTTTGGTTAACCTTGCCCCCGCTTGTAAAACAAAATGAACTAAACTTTGAAGCAGATGGTTACTGTACGGCTAGAAGTATTGGTTCAGATGTTACAGGACATAGTTTAACCTTAAATGGTTTTTCTAACCCAAAAAATGTAATTACTGTAGGCATAGGTAACAGTAAAGCAAAAGCACTTAAAGAAGCTGGATGTGACGCTTTTATTGACGATAGTGAGCATAACTTCAAGGAGTTAAACGATGAAGGTATACTGACATATCTTATGGACAGGAGCCATAACAGACACATTGATACACCTTTAAGAGTACATAGTTTAAATGAGTTTTATACTAAGGCTAAGTTTAATATACTTATCATTGGACACAAAGAACATGGTAAAAGTACCTTAGCGCAGATGATTACTGATTACACTGGTTTACAAGCCGAAGATAGCTCAATGGCGGCGGCTAGGATATTTATCTATGACGAATTAAAACATAAGTATGGGTATGAATCATTTGAAGAATGCTACAAGGACAGAAGAAATAGACGAGCTGAGTGGTATGATTTGATTACGGAATACAACAAAGACAACGAATCTCAACTTGCTGAAGCTATCTTAAATGACAACTCTATTTACATAGGGATGCGTAGGACTTTGGAGCTTGAAGTGTGTCAAAGTAAAAAGATTTTTGATTTGATTATAGGAGTCTTTGACCCAAGTAAACCACTTGAAAGTACGGATAGTATGGACATAGACATATTTAAGCATTCCGATTTTATATTCTTTATTACAGGTAATAAGGAAGATACTCGAAAAAAAGTTGAAAGATTATTTGCAAATTTAAGAAAATAGTTTTATCTTTGACTTAAATTAAGAAACAATTGATTATAATGTTAACAAAAAAAATAGTAAAAAATGAAAGAAACAAGTAATTATTTAGTTAAGGTAACTTTATTGGTGACAGATGATGTATCAGGTAAAGAAAAAAAAGTAACAGAGCAATACCTTGTAGAAGGAGTAAATGTGACTGATGTAGAAACAATTATTAATCAAGAGTTTCAGGGCGAAAGTGCCTTCGAAAGTATTAAGAGTGTAACAGTATCTCCAATAATTAAGCATATTACGAAGTAACACCGTAACCAATTTTGATGGTGCGATTAAGACCCTTATCTTTAGGGTCTTTTTCTTTAACTTTAAACAATGAATTAATATATGGATATTTTTGAAAAAAGAGATGTTATACAACCTTACGAATACCCGCAGTTACTGAAATATGTTAACGCAATTCACGAGTCTTTTTGGACTCCAGACCACTTCACCTACGATAGGGATGTGAATGATTTTTTAAATAAGATAAGTGAAACCGAAAGGACTATCTTAAAAAGGACCATGCTTGCGATAGGTGTGGTTGAAAATAAAGTTAAGACCTTCTGGGCGAGGATAGACTTACGTATGCCTAAGACTGAAATAGCAGATGTAGGGCATACCTTTGCTGGTAATGAAGTTATCCACAAGATGACCTATGAAAAACTATTGAATCTATTAGGGTTAGGTCAAGAGTTTTCAAAGGTATCTGAAGTACAATGTATGCAAGGCAGAGCAGAGTATTTAGGTAAATACTTGCAAGGGGTTTATTCAAAGTCAAACAGAGAGTTTACTAAGTCATTGATATTGTTTACTTTACTGGTAGAGAATGCAAGTTTATTCAGTCAATTCCTAATAGTAAGTTCTTTTAAAAAGTATAACAACCTTTTTTCAAACTTTAACTCTGTTATATCTGCCACGGCTAGAGAAGAAACCATCCATGCTCAATTTGGGATAGATTTAATTAATATAATTAGAAAAGAGAACCCTGATTGGTTTGATGAGGCAATGGAAAGTAAAGTTAAACGAAACATTGATAAAGCTTTTGTGGCAGAGTGTGGAGTTTTAGATTGGATTTTTGAAGAAGGAGAATTAGACTTTTTACCAAAAGCATCCATAGTAGAGTATTTAAAATATAGATTCAATGATAGCTTAACTAAAATGGGATATGATAAAATGTATGAAGTAGATGAAGAATTAATTAAACCAACTGAGTTTTTAGAAGTTCAGCTATTAGCATCATCATCATTCGATTTTTTCAACGAGAAGTCAACAGATTATTCACAAAACACAGCGTTTGACGAGGAGGATATATGGGATTAAAGATTAAATTACCTTGGCTACATGAAGACCAAAGGCTATTTTTAGAGAGAGATTACTTGGTAGATGGGCAAACTCCAGAGGAAAGATATTTAGAGATATGTAATACTATTACAAATTACTGTCTAAAGATGTCTCACACAGTAGAATCCATAGAATACAGTAAAGACATAGGAGAAAGATTTAAAACTTACATCTCAAATGGTTGGGTATCATTCTCTACACCTGTGCTTATTAACTTTGGTAAAGAAGATAACTTACCTATCTCTTGTAACAAGTCTATGTTAAGTGACAGTCTGCACGATATTTATAAAGGTGTACATGAATTGGGTATGTTAGCTAAGTATGGTGCGGGAACCTCGCAAAACTTTTCTAACCTAAGAGGTATGGGGTCTAAAATAGCCACTGGAGGCACATCTAACTCCATCTTAGATTGGATAGAGCTGTATGCGGATATGATGTCTAAGACCAACCAAAATAGGGCTAGAAGAGGGTTTTTGACCGCCTTTTTATCTGTAGACCATCCTGAGATAATGTCATTTTTAGATATAGGTACACACAGGATACCAACTGAAAAACAAAGGTTCTTCCAGACCATTACAACAGGTGTAACCCTACCTATTGGCTGGTTACAGTCGCTGAAACAGGGTGACAAAGAGAAACGTAAGGTCTGGGCTAAGATACTAAAGTCTAGAAAAGAAGTAGGTTATCCTTATATTTTAGACCTACAGAATTCAAATGATGCTAGACCTCAAGTTTACAAAGATAAAGACATGTTTATTGAGACAAGTAACATCTGCAATGAAACTGTGGAGTTTGTAAGTGAGGATAAAACATTTGCTTGTTGTCTATCATCAGTAAATAGTTATTTATACGATGAGTGGAAAGATGACCCTAACTTTATCTTCGATATGAACCTAATGTTAGACTGTGTGATTGAGGAATACATTGAGAAAGGAAGTAAGCTACATGGTTTAGAGAAAGCGGTTCGTTTTGCAAAAGAGCATCGTAGCATAGGTTTGGGTATATTAGGCTTTCATTCATATCTTCAGAAGAAAGGTATTGTCTTTGGGGAGTTAGCCAGTTTTGCTGTAAACAACGCTATATTTTCTTTATTAAATAGAGAGTCTTTACGTGCTAGTAAATGGATGGCTGAACACTGGGGCGAACCTAAGATGTTAGAAGGCTATGGTCTAAGAAATACTACCAGACTTGCACAAGCTCCTACAAAGTCAACTTCCTACATTATGGGAGGGGTGACACTAAACTTGAGTGAGGGTATTGAGCCACATAAGAGTAATTACAATTCTAAAAAGTTAGCTAAGATACAATCTGAGGTTAAAAACAAAGAATTGCAAGACTTACTTGAGGAAAAAGGTTTAAATACAAAAGATGTCTGGGACTCCATATTAAAGAACAATGGTAGTGTTCAACATTTAAAAGAATTAAACCAAAGAGAAAAAGATATTTTTAAAACATTCTCTGAAATATCCCAAGTAGATATTATTAAATTGGCGGGGCAACGTGCTAAATACATTGACCAAGGGCAGTCGTTAAACATAATGATACACCCTGATACACCTGCCAAGGATATTAATAAACTACATCTCCAAGCATTTGAGGAGGGAGTAAAAGGATTGTACTACCAATACAGTATAAATGCGGCACAAGAATTTAATAAGAACCTAATGACTTGTAGCAGTTGTGAAGGATAATTGATTGTTTAATAGTTTGAATGAAAGAAGGCGGAAAGATTTTTTAATTTTTTCGCCTTTTTATTTGGATAAGTCAATAAAGTTTACTAGATTTACATCCAGAAACAAAAATTAAGTTATTATGTTAAGGATGTTTAAGATTTGGGTATGCTTTGTACCTATGTTAATTTTCTGGATAGTTGCATTTCCAATTAATGCTATGCTAGCTTTTGTACCTCAAGCAATATACAGGTATGTGGTTGGCAGAGACTTAATGCAAGATGCAGATAGAGTATCTGAATGGGTAACAGATTTTTAAAAACTAAAAATATTTAAAATGGAAAGACAAATAGTATTTAACAGCATTATAACTCCAGATGGGACACGATTAGTTTCCCACCACAGACATGATTTTGTTTTACACGTAGACAAAAATGGTCAACATTATTCAATAGATGGGGGCAATGATTATCTAAAAAGAATTTGCGATAAACAAGATTATATAGAAGCTTCCCTATACATGGATGACGATTATGAAGAAATAAGAAAGTATCATTGTAGGGGTGGGAGAGGTAAAGATGTTACACAACCACTTGCTTGGACACCTTTGTGTCAAATGTCACAAGATTGGTTAAAGGCTTGTGTTGAACACAACACTAAAAGAGGTCTTAAAAACCACTTTTCAACAAAATTATACCAAAAAGAGTTGGATTATAGAAAAGAAAAGAGTATATTTACAGAAGATTAATTAAGAACCCATGACAAGAATAGACGTACACCCACCCAAAATGTTGTGTGACCAACATTTAATAAGTAATCACAGAGAAATAAAACGCATCTGTAATAGACTTAGACAACGCATAGAGAAAAATAAATTTGATGATATTCCTGTAGCTTTCTACGAGCCTGAGCATGACCGATTCAAAGAATTGTTTTGGCTTGATAAAGGAATGTGGACACAATTAAGATACAAAGAACTTCGTGATGAATGTTATGAAAGAGGTTTTGATGTATCTGATTATGAAGACAACTGGGTTATCTACTTAGAAAAACAAGATTATCTAAATAACTTTGAGCCAACTTACGTACATTACAATCTACTTGAGAACAGAATAATGTCCAGACTTGAAGGCATGAAGTCTATTAGATATTACGGAAAAGAATATTCTTTTGAAGATTTTAAAGAAAATATTTGGGATATTCAGAAAAAAGAATTAAATTTACATTAAAATTAATAGATATGATTTACACGTATGACAAACAAAAATTAAGGTATAACAAGGTTAGCCTAAGAACAAAAACTTTTACATTGCTAATTTCACTCTTAGTGATATGGTTAATATCCACTGCAATGTCTAAGACAGTGACTGAGACATTCTATGTAACTGGAGAAACAAAAATGTTGGTTTTGGAAGAACACAATGAGTTTTCAGAAGAAAAGCTTGATGCGTACCTCAAAGAAATTAACATTAAATTTCCCGACATAGTAAAAGCCCAAGCTACATTAGAAACAGGTTATTTTAAAAGTGAAATTTTTTTAGTAAACCATAATCTGTTTGGTATGAAGGTAGCCAAATTAAGACCTACCACAGCTTTAGGAGAAAATCGAGGTCACGCATACTACGATAATTGGAAACAATCCGTAATTGATTATGCCTTCTACCAATCCTCATATTTAAGACAAGCTAAGACTGAAGAGGAGTATCTAGGTTATTTAAAAATAAGCTACGCAGAAGACCCGAATTACATAAATAAACTTAAAAAATTAATTAAATAGTTGTAAAATTAAAGAGTAATTAGTATATTTGTATAAACAAAAAATTAAAACAATGATAAGTATTTTAGTAAAAAAGTATCCCCACGATGCAGATTTAGGGGAAAACGTAAGAAAGTATTATAACGCCTTTAACGAAATGTTTAGTTTCTTGGCGCAACAAGATGAACCCTTCTCAGGGCAATTTAATTCAGGTTATTTCCGTATAGGGTCTTGGGAAAGAACATCAAACGTAAAAGTTTTAGATAAGTTAACAGAACTCGGATTCTATGAAAGAGTAGATGTTGACGAAGATACAGGAGAAATGATTAGTTACCAATATAAATTTTAAAAAAAAATGAAAAGTAAAAATTTTGAAATGAACCACGATAACCTATACTTTAATCGTGAATTAATATTAAAGCAAACACAAATCACTGATGCTTGGGCAGACTTTGAAGTAGGAAAGATTCCAGAAGTATGCAAAGAATATAACATGAGTGAAAGCCAGAGAGAGGAAATGTGGCAACTTATAACAGATGCCATTATCAAAGGAGTATGTATGCCATACCAAACAAGAAGAAGTCGTGTAAAAAAATAAAATGTCTAGTATAAAACCAAAAAACAAAGAATGTATTGAATGCGGCAGAACAGACATGCCCTGGTTTAGTAAGAAAAGGTGTAAATACTGTGCTATGCAGAGTTATGGTAAACCTAAAGCACTAACTGAAAAAACTAGGGAGAAGAAAAAAGAGCAATCAGCAGAAAGGGATGTATACTTCAAAACATTAATTCCTTTGTGTAAAAAGTCTGATGAGAGTGGAGTAACTATCTACAACCCAACAAGGGCAAATATCTGTCATATTTTTCCAAAAAGAATATACAAATCTGTCCAAAGTAATTTAGATAACCATATATTCCTAACATTAGACGAACACACAAGGTTTGATTACTTACTGGATACGTTTGATTTTCAACAACTTGAAAAAGAATTTAAAAATAGTTGGAAAAAAGTTTTGATAAAAGTAAAAAAGTTATTACCTTTGGTTGTTGAAAACAAAAGACTCAAGATGTATTTTGAAAATTATATAAAACATAACAACAATGATTAGATTAATATTTATAGTGGTAACTATTGCAACTTTTTTAAAACTTTTTAGAATAAAGTTTGAATATTCAGATAATAAGTTGTATCTTTGGTGGACAAACCCAAAAACAAAGGAAAGAAAATGGGTAAGATTACTGTAAAACAACTTAAAATTAAAAAATTAAAATCATGAACAATAATTTAAAAAGAGTAAACGAAGAAAGTATTTTGTTCTTCGATATAGAAACAGCTTCTAACAGCAGCGAACTGGTCCCTGACAGCAGAGAGTATGATTTGTTTAAGCGTAAAATGGATAAAGCCAATGAACTTACAGAAGCTGAGACCATTAGCTTGTACAATGAAAAAGCACCTTTAACTATGTGCTATACAAGGATAGTTTCAATTGGAGTAGGTTTCATTAAGAACGGAGAATTATACATAAAAGCCATTGAGGGAGAAGAAGAAAATGTTATTAAAGAGTTTTGTACTATTGCTAATAGTTTTGATTATCTTTGCGGATTAAATATTAAAGGTTTCGATGCACCAATGATATATAATAATGGATTTAGATACTTTGACATGACTACAATGTTGAATAGTAGATTCATAACTTCTGGAGTTAAACCTTGGGACTTGGATAAATCATACATAGACCTAATGGAAATCTTTAAAGGTACACATTACATGAACAGTAGTTTGGATGAAATATGCTACCATTTCGGGGTAGAAAGTCCTAAGTCTGAATTAGACGGTTCAATGGTATCACATGAGTTTTGGACTAATGGTACAGAACGTATATCTCAGTACGTTAAACAAGATGTGTTAGCTTCTGCAAGTATATTTAGAAGGATGCGTTGGGAAAAACCTTTCACATATTTTATTGATAGGTCAAGTGTTAAACAAAAAGAACCAACAATCTTGGAAAAGTTAAATGCCACTAAAAATATATCTACTAAGGATATAGAAACACTTAAAGGTATCTTAAGTAAAAAGAGAATATCTAAAAAGAATAAAGACATTGTGGTAGATTTAATCCAAGCCGCTTTAATTGATGTTGACCCTAACTTTGGTAAGATAAATAATCAAGATTATATTGAAGATGTGATAAATGATATTAGAGAAGAAATTTTTAAAAAATAGATAATGAAGTTAACGAAAATAGAGTTACCAAAGAAGTATGAGTTTAGAGAAGGTACCAATGAACTATATAAAAAGTATGATGGCTGGTATAAAATAAGCTATTCCCAAGCCAATTCATTCAAGGATTATTTTTACACCTACCTTAAAGAGTACATACTTGGGTTTAAAAGCCCAGAACAAGGGATATTTGCTGATTTTGGCGGACAGGTAGGTAGTTATTTAGATATTACGGATACAACTACAGACTACCCATTACTTAGTAAAGAAGATAAGGCAATACTTGATGCACTTAAAAATGCACATGAAAAGGGTTCACAATTTGAGTTTGAAATAATAATTGACCTAGAGCCATTTGGCATTGAAAAAACTGTTTTGCAAGGGTTCTCGGATAAGCAATACTTAGATGAAAATGGATTACTTGTAGTGTCAGACTATAAGACATTGAATTTAGCTACTAAGAAGAAATATTACCTATCAGAAGACTACAAACAATTATATATCTATGGGTATGGTTTGGAGGAATTAGGCTTTGAAATAGGTGATATTTATGTTACTGGATTAGGTAGGAAAGGTAATAACACCATAGAAGGTGATAAGAATAAACTACGTCTCAGTGGGGAAATAGAAATATTACCAAAGACTTATACTCGAAAAAAAGGAGAAGAAGCTATAAAAGAAATAGTGGAAGCTTGTAAAAAGATTTCTGAGTATAACTCGGCTTATAAAACTTACTTTGGATAAATGAAATTTAAGTTACGATATTACCAAGAAGAAGCAATAGGCATTTGCTACAAGTTTTTTAAGTCTAGAAGCACCAGAAAGAGCCTAGCAGTTCTGCCTTGTGCAGCGGGTAAGTCTATTGTTATAGCTGAACTATCAAACAAACTTGATGATAGTCCTGTGCTGGTACTACAACCTACCGTAGAGCTTCTAAAACAAAACTATAACAAGTTAATTGCGATTGGAGGAAAGGCTGAAATTTACTCTGCATCTACTGGTTTACGTAACATAGGTCATTTAACTTACGCTACTATAAAGTCTATTAAAAAAGATTGGAAGAAGTTTAAGGATATGGGGCTTAAATACATTATTATTGATGAGGCTCATTACCATACTAAGGTAGGGGGAGAGATAGCTAAGTTTATAAAAAATGTAGGGGTTAAAAATGTTTTAGGGTTCACTGCAACACCTTTAGCTATGTCTAGTTCATTAGCAGATGGTAATAAACTTATCATGCAAAATAGGGATAGAAAAAACTTATTTAATGACATTATCTTTACTACCCAGATTTCTGAAATGGTAGAAAACAATTGGTGGTCACCTTTAGAATATAGACAAGTTAATGTAGATGATAGTATGTTATTATTAAACTCCACTGGAGCTGACTTCAATGAATACTCAGTGAATAAATTTTTTGACGACAATCAAATTGAGGGGGAAATTATTGCCACGCTAAAACAACTATTAGCGGATGGTTACAAGTCCATATTGGTTTCAGTACCCACAATTCAAAATGTAAGGTATTTACATCAGCAGTTTCCAAGAAAGTCTACTGAACTTTACGCAGGATTAACAGACAAAGAAAGAAAACGAAACATAAAAATGTTTGATAGTGGACAGATACCAGTTATGTTTCAAGTTAAAATATTAACCACAGGTTATGATAGACCTGACTTGCAGGTTATTGTGGATGCAAACCCAACCAACTCATTCTCTATCTATTATCAATTATTGGGTAGAGCTGTTAGGATTGATGAGGGAAAAGAGAAAGGGCTAATCATCGATTTGTCGGGTAATTATAACAGATTCGGTAAGTTAAATGATATAACATTTGAGGATTTTGATGGGCATGGTTGGGCAATGTTTAATAAAGATGTGTTAGTTACATCGCTTCCTATGTCCACTCCTCCTGAAGCAAGACCAGATAAAAAGCAGTTGATTAATAGATTAAAAGTGTCTAAACGTGTAGAAAGGGACACTAATAATGAAGTGTATCCTTATGGAAAATACAAGGGAAAAACAGTGGCAGAAATAGCTCAAGTGGATAAAAGATACCTATTATGGGTTTATGCTAACTTTAAATGGGATATTTACAACAGATGGATTAAGAAAGAAATAGAGAAACACGTTAACATAAAAAAAGAGTTGAAATGAAAAGCATAATTATTTTTACAGTTGTAACATTTTTA